>Ga0208947_1000630_pt1 | contig 16903 bp, 14 predicted proteins | sample AOAMet1_04_M0_20_2_FD_188226 | JGI IMG/M metagenome (GOLD analysis project Ga0208947, IMG submission 188226) | Ammonia-oxidizing marine microbial communities from Monterey Bay, California, USA - CAN11_04_M0_20 (SPAdes) | ecosystem: Environmental > Aquatic > Marine > Intertidal zone | place... | reverse complement strand
GAAGAAATTTTAGAACTATAATTTTCTCCTAACAATCCATTACGAGTTAGTTTATATTGTGATATGTTTTTAGAATTAAAGAAATATTCGTTTACCCTATTGATTCCTGAGTTTTCTCCTCCACTAAATTTAAAAACAGAATCTTCATGAACTTCAAAATTTTCAAATCCTAAATCAGGAAGTGATGGTACATCAAAAACTTCATCAATTTGATTATGAATATTTAGTTGTTTAGGGCATGGAAGTATATCTCTAATTGTTAGTAGTTTTTCACATTTTTTTCTAAAATTTGAAAATCCACGAGGGATCTTTTCATATATTTCACTTACGTCATTTGGTGAATACATAAACTGATCAAAATCTCTTATAAGATTAATATCATTTGGAATATTTTTTTCCTGAATAATTTCATCTCTTGTCCATTCTCTTTGTGTATAAATATTGTCAATGTGATATTTATTTATAACCTTATTAATAGATAATCCTAGATCCTCATGAGTTATAATCAGTGTGATGTTAAGTTTTTCTAGATTCTTTTTTAAATCCGAAATTGACTCTAAAATAAATTTCGCTCTAAATTTTTCTATTTTTTTAAATCCGAAGCTAGTTTCTTTATAATCGTTTGGATCAATATTGATAAAACCAATTGTTTTATCTGATTCTTCGATTGATTTTGTAAGAGAAATATTGTCTAAAACTCTAAGATTGTTTCTGAACCAAACTAAACTAGTGACTTTTTTCTTTGACATGATTTACTACAGTATTTGACATTATCCCAGTTTTTTTCCCATTTTTTTCTCCATTTAAAATCAAACCCACAGGTTGGGCATTTTTTTGAAGGGAGATTTACTTTTTTAACACCTTTCATTAATTTGTTTTAACTGAACTCATACCTCCATCAATAGGTATAATTTGACCAGTCATCCACTTGCTGTTATCTTCAAGTAAAAATTTAACAACTTCAGAAATATCTTTAGCTGACCCAATCTCTTTTAAAGGATGTCTGTTTTTTGCATTATCTAATTTAGTTTCAGAATTAAGAAATTTTTCAGACATGGGAGTTTCTAAAATAGATGGAGCTATTGTGTTTACTCTTATTTTTGGTGCAAATTCTGCTGCTAATGCTCTTGTAAGTCCTTCAATAGCTCCTTTTGAAGATGATACTGAGCTATGAAATGGCATTCCTAATTTCACAGCAACAGTACTGAACATTACAATGCTGGGATTTTTAGCTGCTTGAATTCTAGGTAATACTTTTTGCAGTATTTCTACACATCCCATTACATTAATTTTAAAGTCTTCAAGAAATACAGATGGTTTTAAGCCTTTGAAAGGTCTTAAGTTAATTGTGCCTGGCAAATAGACAAATCCATCAATATGATCTGGTAACCAATCAGTTTCAAATTCATGATCGAGGTTAAGATCATTTGTTTTGATATTGGTGTCATTGAATTTTCCTTCATCTCTTGTAGCTATGAAGAGATTATTATCTTCTTTAAGTTTTTGTGATAGTTCATAACCTATTCCGGTTGAACCACCAATCAGTAAAATATTTTTCATTTATTTAAAATTTCCAAAAGTTTTTATTAATTCAAGTTCTCTATGCTTAAAAATACTATTCAACTTGGAATTAATAAAAAGGAAATTTAATAGAACTCCTACAAAACCAAAAGGAGGTTTATAGTGAATTACATCTTCCATGATAACACCACCTTCAATTTCTTTGATAAAATGCTTATGATGCCAAAATGTGTATGGACCAAATCTTTGTTCGTCTACAAAAAACTCTTTATCTCTTACCTGGGTTATTTCTGTAACCCAATTAATTTTAATACCTAAGATAGGTTTTACTGTATATTGAATGATTTGACCTGGGTAAGCTTTCTTCTTGTCCCAATCAATAATATTGAAATCCATAGACTTGGGTGTTATTAATTCCAAATTGTTGGGCGATGATAGAAAATCCCATGCTTCATTCAAATTTATAGGAAGCTTTTGTGAATATTTTAACTTAAAGATTTTCATTGATAATTTTTAATATTTGACTAGTAACTTGTGGAACTGGGAGACCTAATACACTTGTATAACTACCTTTAATTCTTTCAACTCCAATCATTCCAATCCAGTCCTGTATTCCATAGCTTCCAGCTTTATCTATTGGATTAACTGTGTTAACATAATAATTTATCTCCTTTTCGCTAAGATTCTTGTATGTGACCTCAGTAACTTCAGTTAATATTTCAAAATGATTTGAAGTTAAAAAACCAACAGAAGTAATTACTTCATGAGATAACCCAGCAAACATTTTGAGCATTTTTTTTGCATCATTTTTATCGTTTGGTTTACCCCAGCATTTATTTTCAAACCAAACAAGTGTATCAGCAGTTATAATAATTTGATTTTCTTTTATTATTCCTCTGAAAGGTTTTGTTTTTTTTGAAACAATAAATTCAGCTATTTCTTTGCTTTTTAATGACTCTGGAAAATTTTCATTTACAGGATTAGAATTAACAGTAAATTTAATCCCTGTCATTTCTAAAAGTTCTTTTCTTCTAGAAGATCCTGAACCTAAAATTATTTGATAATTAGAGTTGTTAATTATATCCATTTATCATGAATTCGCATTACTTGTTCTATAACATCTCTAACACATCCATAGCCTCCGTCTTTGGGTGAAACATAATCGCAAACTGATTTGACATCAACTGAAGCATCATTAGGACATGTTGAAATTCCGACAACCTTTAAAACTTTAATATCTGGATTATCATCCCCCATATATAAAACATTTTCAGCTTTGATGTTTTTATCATTTATAAACTTTTCAAAGATTCCAATCTTGTCAAAAGCTTTAAGAAATACATCTTCAACACCTAGAGAATTTAGTCTTTTTCGAACATTTTCTTGCATACCTCCAGATATAATAGCAATTCTATAGCCCTTGGATATTGCGTATTTAATGGCGTAACCATCTTTTGCATTAAATTGTCTATCAATTTTACCATCATGTCGGTATATGATTTTTCCATTTGTCATTACTCCATCAACATCGAAAATAAAAGTAGTAATGTCTTTTAATCTTGTTTTATAGCTATTCATAATAATTTAAAGATGCAAATTTAATTAAACTTTAACATGTAATTGTTTAGAATTAAGCTAAATATTAAAAATTCATATTTATCTTTGATGCCTTACTAATGGGATCGAAAATTTTACAACTTTTATTTTCAACCAAGCTGATGCTTGTACTCTTAATATTATTCCCTTTGGCAATGGGTATTGGAACATTTCTTGAGACATGGTATTCTACTGATGCTGCTAGAATTTGGGTTTATAACGCCTGGTGGTTTGAAGTCATCATGCTCCTTCTGATGGTCAATTTTATGGGAAATATAAAAAGGTATAATCTATTAAATAGAGAAAAATTATCTGTTCTTATTCTTCACTTATCATTTATTTTTATTCTTTTAGGAGCATTAGTGACAAGATATATCGGCGACGAAGGAGTTATGCCAATTAGAGAAAATACCTCATCAAATACTTATTTATCTGAAAAAACATATTTAAATGTTTTTATTGATGGTGAAATTGAAGGAGAGTCACTTAGAAAAACTTTGAAGCCTCAAAAGCTTCTTTTGTCAGAGCATACAGATAATAATTTTAGAATTAAAAATGATTTTAATTCTAAAGCTTTTTCTATAACATATGATTCCTTTAGAGAGAACATTACAGAAGGTCTAGTTCTAGATCCTAATGGAGAAAGATATATTAAATTAGTTGAAGCTGCTGATGGAAACAGGAGAGAGCACTATATAAAAGAAGGGGAAGTATCTAGCATACAAAATATTTTATTCTCTTTTAATTACTACCAAAAGGGAGCTATTAATATATCGTCAAAGTCAGGAGAGTATTTTATTGAATCACCATTTGATGCGCAATATACAATAATGGCAACTCAGGAAAGTGCACCCTTAGAAAAAGACAAAACAGAATTACTTGAGTTGAGATCTTTGTATCAAATACCTGGATTTCAATTTGTTTTTCCTGAACCAGCATTAAGAGGTGTTTTTGATATATTAGATGCAGAAGATGGTGACGGAATAAGTCAAGATGTATTATATGTTAATTTAAATTATAATGGAACCAATGAAAGAATACCTTTGCTTGGAGGTAGAGGCTTTGTCAATAATCCAAAAAAAATCACAATAGATGATCTTGATTTTTATCTTTCTTATGGTTCAAGTAAGGTAGAGCTCCCTTTTACTATTAAATTAAATGACTTTATAGCTGATAAATACCCGGGAACTGAAAGTAGTTATTCATCATTTAAGAGTAAGGTAACTGTCGAAGATGACGAAACATTTGAATACGATATCTTCATGAATAATATTCTAAATCATAAAGGATACAGGTTTTTTCAAGCATCTTTTGATCCAGATGAAAAAGGAACTGTATTATCAGTTAATGATGATTTCTGGGGAACATTTATAACTTATGCTGGGTATTTTTTACTATATATAAGTATGATGGGTATTTTTTTTCAAGGAAATACTAGATTTAAATTCTTAGCTAAACAACTAAACAAAAAAACCTCTGTTTTAGTTTTTCTTTTTCTTTCATCTAGTTTAATTGCTCAGTCATCAGACACATCATCTAAATCTGTATACATTGATTCAATAATTGAATCCAATAGTTTCACAGAAGAACATTCTAGTAAATTTGGTGAATTAGTAATTCAAGATAGTGGAGGAAGAATGAAACCTGCAAACACCTTTGCGTCTGAATTATTAAGAAAGGTGAGTAGGTCTAATACTTATAATGGTCTTAACTCAGATCAAGTTTTATTGTCTATAATGGATAATCCAGGAGTTTGGTTTAATGCACCAATTGTATATATAAAATCAGGCCAAAAAGGTGACACTATAAAAAATATTTTAGGATTAGATAGTAAATTAAAAAGAGCTCCTCTAGTATCATTTTTTGACTCATTAGGAAACTATAAATTAGCTTCAAATCTTGAAAAAGCTTATTTATCAACTATCCCTACTCAAATTGAGAAGGATGTTATAGAGCTAGATAGAAGGGTTAACCTATTGTATTCTGCATTAGAAGGAAAGATTATGAGAATTTTCCCTATCCCTAATGATGATAATAATAAATGGGTCTCTTTACCTGAAGTAAAAGATGTTAATTTTAATGGAGCTGACTCCTTATACGTAAATAATGTATTGCAACTATATTTTCAGACCCTAAGAGGATCAAAAATTAGTGGAGATTATAGTCAATCTGAAGAATTACTTGAAAGTATAAAAGGATTTCAAAATAAATATGGGAAAGATGTCATGCCAACTGATTCCAAGATTTCATCTGAAATAATCTACAATAGGGTTGATATTTTTAATAAACTTTATAGATGGTATTTAATGTTTGGTCTATCTCTTTTATTAATTCTCATTCTGCAAATATTCAATGATAATAGATTCTATAACATCGTAATTAAATTTATTAAATATACAATACATGTACTCTTTGCACTAAACACTCTTGGTCTTGCTGCAAGATGGTATATTGCAGGTCATGCTCCATGGAGTGATGCTTATGAATCAATACTTTTTGTTGCATGGGCAACTGTGGCTTTTGGAATAATCTTTGGAAGGAAATCATACTTTACACTAGCTTCTGCCACATTTGTATCCTCAATTATGCTTTATGTGGCATCATTAAACTGGTTAGATCCTTCTATTGCTAATCTTCAACCAGTTCTTGATAGTTATTGGTTAATGATACATGTTGCAGTTATTGTTGGAAGTTATGGTCCATTTGCAATTGGAATGATATTAGGGGTTGTAGTATTATTATTGACAATAATGGCTAATAAAAAGAATAAAAAAGCATTCTCTAGAAAACTTGAAGAATTAACTATTGTAAATGAACTATCTCTTACAATAGGTCTGGTGATGTTAACGATTGGTAATTTTCTAGGAGGTATGTGGGCAAATGAAAGTTGGGGTAGATATTGGGGGTGGGATCCAAAAGAAACATGGGCATTAATTTCTATAATTATATATACAGCTGTACTTCACTTAAGAATTGTTCCTAAACTAAGCAATAAATGGCTATTTAATTTAATGAGTATAATTTCATTTGCTGCTATTATGATGACATATTTTGGAGTTAATTTTTACCTAGTAGGTCTTCACTCATATGCTTCAGGTGATAAGGTTGTTTCACCAGACTTTATCTATTATTCAATTATTTTTGTTACTCTTTTAGGCTTAATTTCTTATTTTGCAAATAAGAAAAATAAAGTTCTTTAATGATCAATATTAACATAGAAAATGAGTATTCAAGACTTAAAACAGTAATACTTGGTATTGCTAGCGATCTTGGTAATCCTCCACAAGAGTCTGATGCATATGATCCTAGGTCACTATATCACATAAGAAACAACTCTTATCCAATTGAGGATGATCTCTTGAGAGAGGTGGACAGTTTTTATGATAAATTAATAAAGCATAACGTAGAGGTAATAAGGCCTAATAATATTAACAATTGTAATCAAATTTTTGCAAGAGACCTGGGCTTTGTGATTTCTAACTTATTTTTCTTGTCAAATATTGTTCCTAATAGACATGATGAGCTAAAAGGAATCGAGGATACCTTGAAAAATCTTGATGTTGGAGTTATTAAATTGCCTGAATTTATGCATATAGAGGGAGGAGATGTAATTGTTCATAATGATAAAGTTTTTATTGGAACATACTCTGACGATGATTATTCTAAATTGATTACTGCCAGAACTAATAATTCATCAATTGATTATTTAAAGAAAATGATTACTTCTAAAGAAATCATTCCTATCGATTTGAAAAAGTCGAATACTGATATTTATAAAAATACTCTTCATTTAGATTGTTGTTTTCAAACTATATCAGATGATAAAGCAATTATTTGTCCGGACGGATTTAAGAATCAAAATGATATTGAATTGTTAATTAATTATTTTGGTGAGAGTAATGTTTTTATTGCTAATTCAGATGAAACATTTGAATTAACATCAAATGTTTTAGTTATTTCCCCTGATGTAATTGTTTCTAACATAAAGTTTAATAGATTGAATTCTTGGCTGGAAAACAAAGGAGTTTTGGTTGAAAAGGTTGATTATTCTAATGTTTCTAAAATGTCTGGTTTGTTTAGATGTTCAACATTACCATTAAATAGAGAGTGATGGAATATTTTACTTCAAGAATTTTAATGATTTCTCCAAATAAGTTCAGGAATAATGAGCTGACTATTGCTGATAATTCCTTTCAATCTAAGCAGGTTAATAATACATCAATTTCTGATAATGCTATCTCTGAATTTGAAAGACTTAAAGAGACTATTCTAAAAAAGGATATTTCAATTCATGCTCTTGATGATGATAGTGAATTTGATACACCAGATGCTGTTTTTCCAAACAATTGGATTTCTTTTCATAAATCTCACAAAGCAGTGTTGTATCCAATGTACGCATCAAATAGAAGACTTGAGAGAAAGTCTTCAACATTAGAAAAGCTTTCTAATCAAGGTTTAAATATTGAAATTATTAAAGATTATTCTCATTTTGAAAATGACAACAAGTTCCTAGAAGGAACTGGAAGTGTTGTTTTAGATAGAAAAAATAAATTTGCTTATTGTTCTATGTCTTCAAGATCTGATAATGAATTGTTTAAGTTGTTTTGCTCAGAAATGAATTATAAACCTATTGTATTTAATTCAATATATCAATCAAAGCCTATCTATCATACAAATGTAATGATGTCTATTTGTAATAATTTTTCGATTATATGTCTAGATTCTATCAAAGAAGAAAACCAAAGAAAATCTGTGAAAGCTAACTTGAAAGATTCTAATTTTGAAATAATTGATATTACAATAGATCAAATGTGTTCATTTTTGGGAAATTCTATTCAATTAATTGATTCTAATTATAATCCATTATTAGTCATGAGTTCAACTGCATATGACTCTATTTCAAGTTCTCAGCTTAAAATCATTGAAAAATATACTGACATTATTCATTCGGATATTAAAACCATAGAAAAAAATGGTGGTGGAAGTGCTAGGTGTATGATAGCTGAAATTTTCTAAATATTACTATATTTAAGTAAACTTTACAACCCTTTTAGGGTCAAATTAAAAAATCTATATATGAAACGACTATTATTAATAATGTTAGCTTTTTTTATGCTCATGCCAATTGATGCTAACTCTCAAAGAAAAAGAAATCAAAAAGATGATTCAAAGACACAGAAGGTATCATTAAATGCATTTAAGCTTAGAAATATTGGACCAGCATTTTTGTCTGGAAGAATTGCAGATATAGCAATCCATCCAAATAATGAAAATGTATGGTATGTTGCCGTTGGTTCCGGTGGTGTTTGGATGACTGAAAATGCAGGTACAACCTGGAAGCCAATTTTTGACAGTCAACCCACTTATTCAACTGGATCAATAACAATTGATCCATCAAATCCAAGTATAATTTGGGTTGGTTCTGGTGAAAATGTTGGTGGAAGACATGTTGGTTATGGAGATGGAGTTTATAGAAGCTCTGATGGAGGAAAATCATGGAAGAATATGGGATTAAAAAATTCAGAACATATTTCTGAAATAATTGTTCATCCAGATGACTCTGACGTTGTCTATGTTGCTTCTCAAGGACCGTTATGGTCTAGTGGAGGAGAAAGAGGTTTGTATAAAACAACTGATGGAGGAAAATCATGGAATAAAATATTAGGAGGATCAGAATGGACAGGTGTTACTGATATTATGATGGATTCAAGACACTCTAATATTATTTACGCCGCTACCTGGGATAGACATAGAACTGTTGCTGCATACATGGGTGGTGGTCCTGGGTCAGGTATTCACAGGTCTGATGATAATGGAAAAACATGGAAAAAGTTAACTAATGGAATCCCAAGATCTAATCTTGGTAAAATTGGTATAGCAATGTCATATCAAGATCCAGATGTAGTTTATGCTGCAATTGAGACAGATAGAACTAAGGGAGGTATTTATAGATCAGAAGACAGGGGAGAGTCATGGAAAAAAATGTCAAATACTGTTTCAGGTGGAACAGGACCTCACTATTATCAAGAACTATATACAAGTCCTCATAAATTTGACAGATTATATTTAATGAATGTTCAAATTTTAACATCTGAAGATGGAGGTAAAAACTTCCGAACACTAGAAGGAAGAAGACAGAAACACAGTGATCATCATGCTATCGCTTTTAAAGAAAGTGATCCTGATTATATTATGGTTGGAACAGATGCAGGTATATATGAAAGTTTTGATTTAGCTCAAAATTGGCACTATTTCCTAAATTTACCATTAACTCAATTTTATAAAGTTGCTGTAAATAATGCAGAGCCTTTCTATCACATATTTGGTGGAACTCAAGATAATGGTTCTGCAGGAGGACCTTCTGCTACTGATGAAGGTGCTGGTATTACAAATAGAGATTGGTATAAGACTTTATTTGCAGACGGTCATCAATCTGCTACTGATCCTGTATATAATAATATTATATATGCTACAACTCAAGAGGGAAGATTTCATAGAGTTGATCTAGAAACAGGAGAGCAAGTTTTTGTTCAGCCTCAAGCATTAGAGGGTGATCCTCATGAAAGATATAACTGGGACACACCCATACTAGTAAGTCCTCATGACCCTGCTAAAATATATATTGCCTCATATAGAGTGTGGGAATCAGGAAATAGAGGTGATAGTTGGACGCCTATTTCAGGTGATTTAACAAGAAATGAAAATAGAATTGAACTTCCAATTATGGGAAGAACTCAAAGTTGGGATAATGCTTGGGATGTTAAAGCAATGTCTCAATACAATACAATTACCTCACTTTCAGAATCTCCTGTTAAACAAGGTGTAATTTGGGCTGGAACTGACGATGGATTTATTCAGGTTACAACTGACGGTGGAGATTCATGGAAGTCTATACCAGTAACTAAATTAGGAATCCCTGAAAGATCATTTGTAAATGATATAAAGGCAGACTTATATGATGCAAATACTGTTTATGTTTCATTAGACAACCATAAGGAAGGTGATCTTTCTCCATATCTTTTTAAAAGCACAGATTTAGGAGAATCATGGGAATCTATTTCAAATAATATTCCTGATAGAACTTTAGTTTGGAGATTTGTTCAAGACCATGTAAAAAAAGATTTATTCTTTTTAGCTACGGAGTATGGAATTTACACATCTTTAAATGCAGGTGGAAACTGGCAGAAACTTCCTGGAAGTCCAACAATTTCATTTAGAGATATTGTGATTCAGGAAAGAGAAAACGATTTAGTAGGTGCTTCATTTGGAAGAGGTTTCTTTGTTTTAGATGATTATAGTGCTCTAAGAGAAATGACTTCAGATAACTTATCTAAAAAGGGTAAATTATTCAAACCAAGAGATGCTAAGTTATTTAAGCCTAGAAACTCATTGGGAAACACTGGTGGACAATTTTATACTGCTAAAAATCCAGAATATGGTGCAGTCTTTACTTATAATCTAAATGATGTACCAAAGACTTCTAAATCTTTAAGGATGCAAAGAGAAAGAAGACTTAATGCTGATAATAAGGATGTACCTTTTCCAGGTTATGATAAACTTGCAGATGAAATGAATGAAAAACCTGCAAGTATTATTCTTACAATTAAAGATTCAGAAGGAAACCACATAAGAAATGTTAAGAAAAATGCTTCTAATGGTTCTAATAGAATTGCATGGAATTTAAGACATCAGAGCTATTACCCAGTAAGAGCAGGTAGAGGTCAAGCAAATTCTTGGTTTAATCCATCTGGACCATATGTAACTCCAGGTGAGTATCATGCTGAGCTTTATCTTGAAAATAATGGATCAGTCGAGAAATTAGATGGACCAATTGCTTTTAATGTTAAGCCATTAAGAAAAGGTACTCTTGAGGGCGCTTCATATAATGAGTATAACTCTTTTAGAACTAGGGTTTCAAACTTATATGTGGCTATGTCTAAATACCAAGATGAATTTAATATGATGAAATCTAAAATTGAATTGTTAGACAAGGCATCCCTTCAATTAGAAACTTTCTCTCCTGATATAATGAAGAAAATATCTGACTTTAAGTCAAAATATAATGCTTTTGATTCTGAGACTGGAAGTAACCCTGCAAGAGATGAAATTGGTGAGTGGGACAAGCCTACAATATCAATGAGAGTTCAAATTGCTATGCAAGGACTTTCAACATCATATGGTCCAACTGATCTTAATAAATCTAATTTAGATATAGCAGAAAGATTATTTGAAAAGCTAGCTACAGATGTTAAAGAATTTAAATCTGAGCTTGAATCTTTAGAAAATGAAGTTAAGGAGTTAAATCCTCCTCATCTTTCAGGTACTGGAATTAATTAGATGGGAATTGATTAAGTTCAAAGCATTCTAAATTAAAATATTTAACAGAAGATAAAAGGTGGTCAAAAATATCAGAGGTTAGCGCCTCATATTTTGTCCACTCTTTGTCTTTTGAAAAAGCATAGATCTGAATTGGAATACCCTGAGAAGTTGGCTCAAGTTGTCTACACATCATAGTTAAGTCATCGTTAGTCATAGGGTGAGCCTTTAAATATTGCTCAATATAAACTCTAAATACACCAAGATTAGTAAGGTTTCTTCCATTAAGCAGCATTGACTTGTCTGCATTATTTTTTAGATTGTAAGAGTCAATTTCCTTGATTTTAGTATTTAGATATTCGGTAATTAGCTTAACTTTTTTAAGTTCATATATGTCATCATTTTTTAAAAAACCTATTGAGCTGGGTTTTATTAATAATGATCTTTTTATCCTTCTTCCCTTAGATTCTTCCATTCCTCTCCAGTTTACAAAAGAGTCAGACACTAATTTATAAGTTGGTATTGTTGTAATTGTGTTATCAAAGTTTTGAACTTTAACCGTTGACAGGTTTACCTCAATAACTGTCCCATCAGCATCAGATCCTTTCATTGTAATCCAATCTCCAATCCTAACAGTATCATTTACTGTGATTTGAATACTGGAAACAAAACCTAGAATAGTATCTCTAAATACTAAAATAATTATAGCTGATAAAGCTCCAAGGGATGCCAAGAATGTTCCTATTTCTCTTCCAGTAAGTACTGATAGTATTAATATGATTCCTATAAACCATAAGAAAATCATAATTACTTGAATGTAGCTATCTATTGGTATATGTTTTAATGATGGGCTAAGCTTGAAATAATCTTTTACTGTACTTAGGATTGATTTAACTGTAACTATAAAAAGAAGTATGGTTAAAGCTTCTATAATGATAATTAAGTTATCTGTATAAGTAGGTATAATTAGATAAAGAAAAAATAGTGATGGAATAAATGAAAGTAATCTTGGAACTTTGTTTTTTATTAATAAATCATCAAAAGTAGATGAAGTTGATTTTGCAATCCTTTTAAAAAATGATAGAATAATATTTCTGGTTATAAAATTAATTGCTAAGACAATTACACTTATGGATATAATTATAAGAGCTGATGAAATTAAGCCTGAAACATTAGAATTTAGGCCATAATTTGATAAAAATTGAATTATTTCTTCTTTATACATGTTACAAAAATAAAAAACCCACCATTAAGGTGGGTTTATTTAGTAATAAATTTTAAAGTTAGTTGTGAATTGATATCAACTCAAGTTGACCTCCACTTTGGTGTTCACTAGCAGCTCCAAGTCCTTCAAGCAGTTTTTGACCTTTAAAACTAGACTGCATTTTTTGCCAACCTTCAGTATTATCTGCACCTTCAACACCTATATTAAAGAACATGTGGGTGATGTCTTCGTATGCATTTTCAGTTCTTTCATATATTCTTGAAAGAGCCCAATATCTGTGGTTACCTTTTAAAATTTCTTTTTCAATGAGTGGCTTATATACTTCTGATTCATATTGCTCAAAGTCATCTGACTTCGCAATAGTTCCAAGTATATTCATTTTATCACCTGGTTTAAGATCTCCTCCAGCCCATATTGAAGCATCAACTCCAACTAAATGATAGTTTCTTCTTTCATTACTCTCTGAACCAACAGAGTTTAGGTATCTAGTAACACTTCTAGAAGACATTTTTCCTTTATAAGCTTCTTTTGATAGAGCAAGCCATTTTCCTTCTTCCCAGCTTTTATTGTATGCATCTAGCTGTTCTTTACTTGAAAATCCAGTAACAATAAAATAATTTGCAACATTATCGCCATCATCATTAGTTGAAACAACTTTAAAAACTGCTTGTAGGTCTTGAATCCCTTTTTTAATTGCTAAATCATGAACTGGTCCAAAAAACTCTTCAAGCTGAAGATACTGATCTTCCATTCCTTCTTTAATGTCAACAGCACTTAAAATAGTGTATTGAGCAGAAGTAGTTATTGTAAATATTAGTGTAAATAGTAAAAGTATTTTTTTCATTATTATAATTTTTAGTTTACGATATAAATAAGAGTGTATTCCTCAGAATCTTGCATATCTCTTGAAGATTCTAATCCTTCCCAGAGTTTGTCCCATTTAAAACCTGAGTTTCCTTCAAATTCTACTTCAGGATTTCCTTTAAGGTTCCATACAAAATGAGTAAAACCTTCAAATGAGTTATCTGCTCTGTCTTTAACCTGAGCAAGTATCCAATGTCTAGAATTACCGCTTAAGATATTTCTTTCAGCAACTGGTTTCCATACTTCATTTTCATATTGTTCAAAATCATCAGTTTTTTTAGACATTAAATTAATAGTAGCTACATCACCTGGTTTATAATCACCACCAGCTAATATTGTAGCATCAATAACTTGTATTACATAGTTTCGTCTTTGTCTACTTTCTGATCCAGTTCCATCCATCATTCTCTGAATAGATCTTCTAGACATCTTTCCTTTATAAGCTTTTTGAGCCAACTCTACACCATTGTATCCTTTTTCTAATTGTTCCATTGAACTAAATTGATCGAAAATTAAATACTCAGCTGCATTAGCCTCATCTCCTTCTTTAGGAGTTCTTTTCCATACAGACCATCCTGTCTGTAATCCTTGGTCAACAGCTTCTTGGTGAATAGCAGACCAGAATTTTTCAAGTTTTAAATAATCTTCTTCAGCACCATCATTTAAGTCAACAGCAGACATTATAGCATACTGAGCATTAAGTGAAAAACTGAAAAATAAAATAAATGTTAATAATAAATTTTTCATAGTTAATTAAATTTTTGGTTGTAAATGTGAATTTAACTAAAAAAATTGAGTCTATGAATATACATCTTTGTTAAAGGATTAATTTATTCTTTTGGACCTCTTAGATGAATTATTAATCCGTTTAAAAAATTACGCAATAATTGATCTCCACATTTCATGAAGTTCTTGTGATTTTCATTTCTAAAGATTGCACCTATCTCTGACTTAGTTACTTCAAAATCAGCTAACTTACAAATATCAACAATTTCATCGTCGCGAAGTTTGTGAGCTACTCGTAGTTTTTTAAAAATATCATTATTTGTTAATCCCATTTTTCTTTATTTTATAATTATTTACTCTGAAATTTCTGAAAGTTCAAACCATCTTTGTGTCTTGGACTCTAATTCTTTTTCTAATAATCCAAGTTCAATAGAGAGATCTTCAATCTCTTTTGCACTAAGATTATCCTTAATAAAATTGTTTTGAATTTCTTTTTTTTGAATTTCAATTTTTTTTATATCTAATTCTAATTTCTTGAATTCTTTTTGCTCTTTATAGCTAAACCCAACTTTTTCTTTAGTCTGTTTTTGATAAACACTTTCCTTTTTGTCATTTTTTAAAGATTCTTTGTTTTCTTTCACTCGTGAATCTTCATAAGCCCTGAAGTCTGAATAATTCCCTGGGAAATCATTGACAACACCATCCCCTTTGAATACAAATAAATGATCTACAATCTTATCCATAAAGTATCTATCATGTGATACAACTATTAAACAGCCCGGAAAGTCTAATAAAAAACTCTCTAAAACGTTAAGAGTAATTATATCTAAATCATTAGTTGGTTCATCTAAGATTAAAAAGTTTGGATTTTGAATTAAAACTGTACAAAGGTATAATCGTTTTTTTTCACCTCCACTTAGCTTATTAACAAAATCGTATTGTTTCTTGCGATCAAATAAGAAACGCTCTAATAATTGTTGTGCAGATATTTTTCGACCTTTTTTTAATGGAATATAATCTCCATATTCTTTAATTACATCTATAACTTTTTGTTCTTCCTTTACTGGAATTCCTTTTTGAGTATAGTATCCAAATTTTAGGGTTTCTCCCCAAATTATTTTACCTGCATCAACTGTATCATTTGAAGTCAAAAGATTTAAGAATGTAGATTTTCCTGAACCATTTTTACCAATGATACCAATTCGTTCATTTCTTTGAAAAGTGTAATTAAAATGACTTAGTATAATTTTTTCACCAAAGGACTTTTGAACTTTATGCATTTCAATCATCTTACTTCCGAGTCTCTCCATATTTATTTCAAGTTGAACTTGGTGTTCATTTCTTCTTTGGCTTGCTTTTTCTTTTATTATTTTAAAATCTTCTATTCTAGATTTTGATTTTGTAGTTCTTGCTTTTGGTTGTCTACGCATCCATTCTAATTCTTTTTTAAAATGTAGCTTATTTTTATGTGCCTCCACATTCTCCTGTGCAATACGAGCTTCTCTTTTTTCAAGATAATATGAGTAATTACCTTTGTAAGTATAAAGTATACCATTATCTAGTTCAATTATTTCATTACATACTCTTTCTAAGAAATAGCGATCATGAGTAACCATTAGTAATGTTATTTTCTCTTTTGAAAAATAATCTTCCAGCCACTCAATCATTTCTAAATCAATGTGGTTAGTAGGTTCATCTAAGATTAGTAACTCAGGCTCTTTTAGTAATGCATTACAAAGTGCTAATCTTTTAATTTGTCCACCCGATAAACTTCCTACTTTGGCATCTAAATCATTTAGCTTTAGTTTAAATAAAATTTTCTTGTATTGTTTCTCGTAATCCCATGCCTGAGATTGGTCCATTGCCTCAAAAGCTTTTTGATATGCTTCTTGATCATTTGGATCTTCAAGTGATTTATCATAGTTAGCTATAATTCTTAAAGTAGGGTTGTCTGCCTTAAGTATAGTTTCTTCTACTGTTAATTTAGGATCTAAATTTGGCTGTTGTGGAAGATAGGCTGTTTGAATACCTTTTCTAAATATAACATTTCCATCATCAGGTTTATCTTTTCCAACTATTATATCTAAAATAGAAGTTTTTCCAGTTCCATTTTTTGCTATTAATGCAATTTTCTGTCCTTTATTTATTCCGAATGAAATAGACTTAAAGAGTACTTTTTCACCATACGATTTAGAAATATCTTCAACTGAGAGTAAGTTCATAAAGCATCTATTAATATCAGAATAATCAAAAATACACAATCAAAAATGATTTTTGTTTAAAGTTTTTAATGTAACGTTTGCTACTCATAAAAAAAAGTGTTACGTTTGCGTTACATTAATAAAGATTAAATATGAATAACATAGGAGAATTAATTCCATTTGTTGGAATGTTAACAGGTATTATTATACCACTTTCAGTCTTTTTCTGGCTTTACCATGAAAGCAAAAATAAGAATGCAACAATTATAGAAATATCTAAAAATTTGGACGATGCCTCAAAAGTTGAGGAGTTATTAAAAATTTTTGAGGATAGAAAAAAAGAACCAATTGATTATCGAAGAAATGGAGTTATAACTCTTTTTGTTGGTATAGGTATATATATGCTGGGCTTTTTGGTGATAGGCAAAGTTTTAGAAGGAGTTGGAGCCTTAGT
>Ga0208947_1000606_pt1 | contig 17353 bp, 20 predicted proteins | sample AOAMet1_04_M0_20_2_FD_188226 | JGI IMG/M metagenome (GOLD analysis project Ga0208947, IMG submission 188226) | Ammonia-oxidizing marine microbial communities from Monterey Bay, California, USA - CAN11_04_M0_20 (SPAdes) | ecosystem: Environmental > Aquatic > Marine > Intertidal zone | place... | reverse complement strand
TTGAGTGGCAGCCTCTGCGATTTGGCGCGTATATGTCAGGCTGAGGCCTCTGTGTGCGTTGATGCAGGTCATTAAATAGCTGCGGCTTACTGAAGCAGTCTCTGCAAGGTGACTGAGATTGTAGCGCCTCTCAGCCAACTGTTCTTTTAGCTTTTTTTTAATAGGTAACATTATAGAGATCTCACAGTTTTTTTAATTCCGTTGATGTAAATGGGGCAAGAATAACGCACCCACTTTGATGATACTCTCATGTCCTGATGGGCGTTAATTGATCGCCCAGAGGAGTCAAATCCAAAGAGAGAGAGGCTGTGTGTCTCCTCTAGTCTATTCCGAGCGCTTGAACTGCTCGGTGGATATTTTGGATGAATCGATTTAGCTTCATCATGAGCATCGATGAATAGGCTCACATCATCCTGATCAAGCTGTGTAGGTGTCACACTGTATACTCTCAGCTTTGGGGAGCTGTGAGGGCTGAGCGCCGCTGAGCGTGATGAGAATGCAAACAGTTCTGCACTATTGCTCTCATTCCTACGCGCTAAGTTAATCGACCTGTAAATTTTAGAATCATCGTTCAGGGTTCTGTAGTGAATCATTCTCTCTATCCTCTGGCCTATGGCCTGCTGTGCTCAGTGCTGAGCGGTGTTGATATGTTGATCTTAATCCAAGTGTTTACCTGTGTCAACAAAATTTGTTTAAAAAAAAGAACAGCCTTTATTTAATAAATAAAACACACAGTGTTGACTTTTAAGTATTGATCGATCAAAATTAAGCTACACAGAAAGGCTCATCATGAAAAAACATGAGATAAGGTCGATGGTGTACGCGCTACCATCACTCACATACAATGAATTTAAAGCGCTCTTAGGTCTGCTCTGGTGCGTCCACAGAGACACTCTCTCAGGAGCTGTCAGCGCTGATCAGCTATCTAAGCGGATGGGCATAAGCAGACGCAGAATCTTGATGGGTCTAAGTGGGCTCAAGAGAAAGGGCTATATAATAAGGTCAGCCCAGAGGATCAATGAGGCTATGTCTCAGGTGGCTGAGAATCAGATTAATGCAGATGTGATCAAGAGAGATTATGAGGCTCTAGCTAGTGTCGATATGAACACCAGTGAAGATCTAGGCACTAGTGAAGGAATGAACACTAGTGAAGATCTAGACACTAGTGAAGATATGAACACTAGTGAAGGGATCGACACTAGCACTAGTGAAGATATAGGTATCCTACCTGTGAAGGATCCTTCACCCCTTTATAGAGAAACAAAGAATAACAAAGAGTATAGAAGAGAAGAGAACTTAAAGGGCTTAACAGCAACTAGTGAAGATATGAACACTAGTGAAGATTCAGACACTAGTGAAGATATGGACACTAGTGAAGGGATCGACACTAGCAGTCTTTCTAATTTTGAAAAGAGAAGAGAGAATGAAAGGGCTCTAAACAGAATGCATGCGCTAATGTGGAGACAGTCAGCGCCAGACATTGGGCGCTCAGCTTCACGCTTTGCTTTCAGAACTGTGGTAGAGAGCTATTTATCAGAGCGAGATATTGAACCAAAAGATTTTAACGCTCAGGACTATGCTGTATTCTGGGATGAGAACAAGACTCTATTAATCGAGAGAATGCAATCATCATGAGCCTAACAAAGCTAGGGGACGCTCTCAATTTTGAAGAGATTTTATCATCTATACAAAAGATCAAAGGATCGAGGCCCGCAGCTGAGAGAGACACAAGACAGAGCTGGGCAAACCTCACACCATCTCAGCTACATGAAAAAGATCTGCTGATAACCTCAGGCGAATACCTAGAGTGTATCGATCTGCCCTATTGTGGGCACTGCGAAAATGGTTGGATGTACACACTCTGTGAAAGCGGGTACAGATCAGCATCACTCTGCAATCACTGTGAGCGACCCAGAAAACGATTAAAGAGACTCTCCAAAGCTCAGTTACCCGTTGATGCTATAGACGCGACTATAGATGATTATCAATGGGACTCAACAGCACAGTATGAAGCTGTGTTTCCGTTCGCCCATTGGAGACCATCCAAGAAGAGCGACCCAAAAAAACAGAGACCACCTGCTGTCTTGATGCATGGAACACCAGGGAACGGCAAAACCACTCTCCTCTACAGTATAGCTAAAGAGGCAGCATGGAACGGGCTCAAAGTCAGGTTCACCACTCATGAGCGCCTATTCACTCAAGAGCGGAGAAGCTGGGATGATAAGAGCATTGAGAGCCCTTTCAAATTCTGGCTCAAAGATGTGGATCTACTTCTACTTGATGAGCTGGGCGGGCTAGGTGGTCAAGATAAGGTCAATGGTTGGTATCTAGACCAGACTCGAAAGATGATAGGCGCTATTCATGAGAGATGGAAAGGGGGAAAGATGGCTGTGATGGTCGCCACAAATCTGAGCCCGAAAGAGATATTAATAAAAACGTTTAATCGATCTGTGGCTCTTAAATCGAGGGTTGAAGAGATGTTCACTGATGAGAAAATTATTGAAATGACTGGGCCTGATAGACGCTCACAGCAGACACACAAAACAAAGTGGGATATTTGAAATGGTAAATAAATTCATAGGGCTCTGTACTTTTTTAAAGCTCGACACTCAACACAGAGACACCCCCATCATTCTAGTCAGAATTGATGAGGAGCTGATCATGCCTGTAGTGTGCTCACCTAAATCTGCTCAGTGGGTCTCAAAATATAGAGAGGGTGAGGAGTTGCTGATCGATGGTCACCTTTCACAGCAGCTGCTGAATGATCAGAGGCGCGTTGTGATCATCAGCTCATCAGTCAAGCGCAACCCGCCAAAAGACCAGAATCAAGTGGGAGGCTCAAGTGAGTGGAGGCGCTAAGCTCTCAAGCACCAAATTTATTTATAATCCTTATCGGATTAATCGCTATCATCTGATTTTATGTGAGGCCCTGCTGAATATCGCAACTCACCAGAGAGGGCGACAGTCAGAGATTGAGTTTGATGGCTGGGAGCATCTAGCGCGGGTCATGAATTATAAATGTGCTCTCGATTGGATCTATAAGAGCTATGAAAAAGCGTTTGAAGACCTAGCTCATATCAGATGGGCTCATGATCGTTTTGATCATGGTTTGATTGCTATCCACTCCTCAGATGCTGAGTTTACGATAAATTTTAATCGCAGAAAACTTGAGCTTTATATTGAGGTGGCTAGACTTGAGCATGAGTGGCTAATTGAGTTTTAATTTACAATGCTGACAATCTTAGGGAGAAAATCATGGGAGAATTAAAAGAAGCAGCTGAACAGCGCAAACGAGAAAAAAAGAGCCTGATATTATCGGAGATCTCAGGAGGCCTATCAATATCAGGAGCATGTGATTTAGCCAGAATCTCTAGAGAGACATATTACACATGGCAGGCTACTGATGAGGAGTTCAGACAGGATATAGAGGAGGCGCGGGCCTACTGTGAGAAATTCCACGTCCACCAGGTGGTTAATTCTGGTGATCCGAAATACTCAAAGTGGTATCTGAGCATCATGAAGCCAGAGGTTTATGGTGAGAAAAAAGCGGTTAATATGACAGTCTCGACTAATGACGGATCATCAGGCTTTAATGCTATGGTTGAGCAGACAGGAGGCCTATTTATATCTGAGCCTCTGCCTACAGAAGATGAATCATGATGTTTATCTTCATCTGCATAGTCTCAATTATTCTGCTGATCTTACTCGCTGAATTTGTCGTATAGCTCAAGAGTGAGCCCAGAAAAAACCATAACTGGGCCCACTCTCTCACAGAAAGTCAAATCATGATAAGCGAGGATGAGCCATCAGCGCAAGAGATCATATTAAACCCACTTCAGAAACAGATCATTAAAAACATTAGAGCAGAGAATGAGGTGATCAGCGCCAGATGTGGATGGGGCTCAGGTAAAACCTCAGCGCTCATATTTGGCCTGTGGTTCGTAGCTAAATCACGCCCAGGTACATCATCTCTACTAGTGACTGATACAGCTCCTAGATATAACTCTGTCTTACTCCCTGAAATCGAGAAGTGGCTGAGCCCCATCGGTTGGACGTATAACCACACACTGAAGAAATGGACGGATCAACACACAGGCTCATCAGTCTGGTGTAGATCATATTATAGACCTGACACCAGATCGAGTACACATAATCCCCTAGAGGGTCTAAATGTGACTTCAGGTGTGTGCTTTATAGATGAATGTCAGACGATGAGTGAGGAGGTCGCCCATAAGGCTTTGGGCCGTTTACGCTCAGGCCCATCTCCTATTATGATTCTGGTTGGCCTGCCTGTGGTTGATGCTTGGTGGTGCGACTTTGCAGAAAAAGCGAAATATCAGCCTCTGCTCTATACATCATATGTAAATGAAGCGAACCTAAGCGCAGCTTGGTTTGAGGCTACAAAACTTCTACCAGAAGATGAACGGGCCGCCATGGTCATGAATCAGCCAAAGCCTCCATCAGGACTAGTCTATTCTGAGTTTAGAGATGAGCTGATTATAGATGATTTTGTGTACTCTCCTGAGATGACAGGTCGAATAGTCATAGACTGGGGATTCAGAAAACCTTCAGTTTTGATTATTGTACACGATGAGGCCAGAGAGGCCTCTGTGATAGTCGCTGAGATCAACCCCCAAGAAGTCACCATTGAGAAGCTGAGCGCCATGATTTTAGAGATAGCGTGGCCCAGATCCCTTCAAGCCTCAGCGCCACCTGATCGGATATTACTCGACACAGGCACAGCTGACAAAGCAGGCTCAGCCCGATCAGACCACACAGGCATTAGCGCCTTTAGAATGATCTCAAAGCCACATGACCAGGGCGGAATAGCTCTGCCTATGCGATGGACTACAGACCCAGTGAAAACAGATATTCTCAATGGTGTGCAGAAGCTGAAGAGGGCTCTACATCAGAAGAAATATCTAATCACCAGAGATGTATGGGCCAAAGGAGAAAAGGCGAGGGGTAACAGCCTGAGAAAGGCCCTGCTCTCTTACAGCTGGGATAAATCAGAGAGGCCAAAGAAGGACGGTCGAGAAGACCCACTAGACGCGCTAAGATATGATTGTATCTTTCATTATTGGACAGATCGAGCAGGCTACACATCTAGAGCATCATCAGACACAGCAACAAAAACCAACAGACGCAGACGCGGAAATCTAAGGAGACAATTTTGAGCATTGACACTCTGGCCCACCTCACATTTAAACTCATCTCTGAACCTGCTCATCATCAGAGCCTCAATGACTTCATTCATAGTGTGCACCTGTTTTTTAAGATTGTAGATGCTCTCGAATCCTGATAGTCTCTAGACTTTAGTGATGAACACTCATTCCTTTTCTACACTATTCAATGCCCCTAGGGGAGAAAGATAGACGTATACAGAGGGTTGACGGTCTCAAAAAGCTGACCCGTTGATTTGATAATTATTGATGTGTCACTTTATAAGCGCTCTCTCAGAGGGCGTTTTTTTTTAGAAGTAAAACAGACCATGTATAAATGATACGATTACGCCGATAGCTCTACTCATCTCCATCAGATAGAGCCTAGGGCAGGCCCCCATCAGCTCAATCATACTCATGATCATCATCAGCTCTCTCAGTAGCAATAGGCTCAGATAGGGGTAGAGGGTACAGCGCCAGAATCTCTGCACCTGCTGCTCAGGGGTCAGCTTAGGAGCCCTAACATATTTGACTTTATCTGTGTTTTTTGGGCGCTTGAGTCTTTTGGCGCTTGATGAGATGGCCCAGAGGTTCATCGGTTTATAGACCCCTTTGAGTTTGAACTTGCCCAGATCTTTCAGCACCTGATCACCTCTGACAGCAGAGGCATATTCACCAGCAGGGCCACTAAGCAGGGTCTGACCTGCTGAAGCCACTGACATAATACGGGCTGCTATGCTCTTTTGTAGCCCATCCACTTCAATCAGCTTAGCACCTCTAGAAATAAACAGATCATGGTTATGGTGCATGATCACCTCACCACAATGCACACCTACTCTAGAGCGCAGCTTTAAATGATGCTCTACTAGTCTATGGTACTCATCTATATATCTCAGAGCATCTCTCATACGTTCAAAGATCAACAGAGCCCCATCAGTTTTATCAATCTCAACACCTTGATACTTGATTAATAAGCCTCGGAAAATCCGATTATAAATCTTCATCTGCTGGGTACTCTTCACATCACCCAGCCTCTCAATCCACTTCACAGAATCAACAATATCAATCAATACGAGAATAACAAATTCACGCTTCATCAGTTTTTGAGGCCTCTATTTTAGCTAGTCTCTCTATCATATCAGACGGGCTCATGATGCTCTGCAAGGTCTCGACTCTAGCTAGGCGCTCACTCAGCTCATTGTCCTTAGGCTTCATCACCCCATTCAACACACCAAAGACCTCAAGCCTACCTTGTCGGTTATCCTCATTCCCTTTTTTACAATCCTCTAGCTGGTGTCTCAGGCTCTGCAGCTCAGCCTCAATACGCGTGATCTGTCTACTAAATGACCACAGCAGGCCACCAGCAGTGGCGATAATTGGCCCAAACTGAGAAAGAAATGTGGTTAGCGTATCCACAACAGCCCCTTAATCATGAGCTTGACATCACATCAGTCAAGAGATAACACTATAGAATAGTCTACCATAGGTACTCAATGAACCGATTTTATAAAGAGTCATCCAAATACCCATCATTCAAAGTTAGAGGCATATCAGGAACTAACCTGAATTATGGCTCTATCTCAGGCTATGAGCATAACTCTGAGCTAACAGGATCTAGATGGGTGACTGAGGCTGAGGAGATGCTGAGGACTGATGCAATAGTTCAGAGATCTTGGCACATGCTCAAACAGACTCTGCTCAGCGCTTCATGGAGATTTGTGGCAGGGCTAGAGGGCAATAAACAATCTGAAGAGCTAGCTGACTTCATGAATGAGGCCTATGGGTTTGATGGATATTCAGGCCAGATGCTCTGTTCATTTGAGGAGCAGCTAGGTTATCTTCTAGAATTTGTACCTATTGGATACAGATATGCAGAGGAGCTGTACAGGGTAGGCCCAGACTCTAAAGGTAGAGTTAGAGTCTGGCTGAAAGAATATGCAGACAGAGAACCATCAGCTCATTCTGACTGGGTGAGCCTGAACGGCTCAACACTCGATGCAGTCACCCAAACACAGACTAACTTTTATCAGAGGCCTGAACCGATACCATCAGAAAAGCTATTATTATTGACGCTCAATAAAACAGGCGCAAACTGGGAAGGTGTGGGGAGACTCAGAAGCTGCTGGTGGTGGTGGCGACAGAAACAGAGAATATCAAATTTAATGTGTGTGGCTGTGGATCGCTGGGCGATCCCTACGCCAAAGGTCACCGTTGATAGATCGATGGGTGAACAGCAGGGGCTCACAGACTCTGACATAGACGCTATGATTGATGATGCTGAGGAGCAGATACAATCATTCATCAGCGCTGAGCAACAGTACTTGGTAGAGAATCCTGTGATCAGTTTTGATTCCTACTCAGTTGACCCAAATCTACAGAGTGGAGGCCCACTAGCTATTATTACTGAATGTGATAATCAGATCTCTCAGGCCTTCCTAGCTCAGTTTGCAAACCTAGGGGTGAGTGACACAGGAGCCCGCTCAGTGGGTGAGATTCATATGAGTCTCTTCAGAAGATCAGCTATAAATTATGCTGACATTATCACCTCATCTATCAATGGTGTAGATCGACCAGGAGGGGGTACAGTGGGCAGGCTGATTAAGTGGAATTTTGGCGCGGTCGATCCTTCTCTACTCCCAAAGCTCACACACTCAGGTCTAGACAATGATGATCTGGCTGAGAGCCTAGGCATGATCCCAGGGCTTATACAGTCTGGTGCTGTGACTCCTGATGATACTCTAGAGAGAGACATTAGAGACAAGCTAGGGTTACAAGAGTTGAGCCTAGATCGATCAGTAGATGAGAGAGAAACAGCTTCAGTCTACTCATCAGCTCAAGCTCTTACTGAGCAGATATTGAGGAGGCGTGATGAGAAAAGCTAAGGCCAAAAAGATCTTTGGGCGGCGCTGCAAAACAGGCGCACAATATAAATATACAATCAAGTGTGACCCTATCACTGTCCAGATGAGAGCTGAAAATCTCTTAATGTCATATAATGAAGATGTGTATGACTTTCCTGAGTATTCTGATGGGCTCACCACAGGTCAACCCTTCAAGACCCTAGCTCTAGGTCAGGTGAGTAGCAGAACCAGCGGAGAGCCTTTAGGTGCTCCGATAGATCGAGAGCTAATTAATGAGCTAGTCAGGGTTTACGCCCTCAGGGCTGATAGTGATCCTGTGATCATCGACTGGAATCATGCCACTAGCCCTTATCGAGACTCCATCTCATCACCTGACACAGGAACAGCTCTAGGAATCATTACAGATCTAGAGGCTAGGGATGATGGGCTATGGGCCACACCTGCATACAACGAACGCGGGCTAGAGATTATTGAAAATTCTGGCGGTGTCCTCTGGTCATCTCCTGAATATCTGCAAGGGCCGATCTATGCCAGAGACGGCGGTGAAAAAGTGGGCTCTGCTCAGATGCTAGCCATTACACTTACCCCCAGACCAGCACAAGCTCACAGCACTATTGACGCAATTCAGCTAAAGGAGAATTTACTGATGGATCGTGAAGAAATTGAAGGGCTCAGCCCAGAAGATAAAACAGAGAGAATTGTAGCCCTAGAGGCGATGATTGAAGAGTTAAAAGCTCAAATCACTGAGATGAAATCTGATGAGGATTCACAGTTAGTGAATGATCTTGATGAGTCAGGGCCTGAGAAAAAAGATGAGACCTCTGAGGTCACAGCACTCACCGAGCAATTCAAGTCTCAACAGGCTCAGCTTCTCACTGAGAATCAGAGACTCTCTGAAGAGCTCAAAAAGACACAAGCTCAAATCACTGAGAATCTCAGAGATCAGGCTGTGGCTTCACTCCTCAGCGAGGGCAAGATCACACCTGCCCAACAGGGCGCAGCAGAACAAGCCTATTCAATCAAGTCTGATTATCCTCAGATCTGGGCTAGCTTCTCAGATGCTCAATCAATCGACCTTTCAGAAAAGGGTCACTCGATTAAAGCTGATCACTCTGCAGACTCAATCATGAAAGCAGTTGATGCTTTTCAGGCTGAGCACTCCATCTCTAAATATAGTGAGGCGCTTGAGGCCTATGCTAAACTCCATCCAAACCAAGTTAAGGAAATTCTCAAATGAGCAATTTTAAAAAATCTTATATCGCTGGTGGCACTATCAGCTCCTATGCTTTTGTCAGTCGAGATGCAGCAGGTAAGGTCATCATGACCACAGCCTCAAACGATGATGCTGTGGTGGGGGTCGCCCAAACCTCAGCTGTGGCAGGTGATTCTGTTGATGTGGTCTTTGCTGGTCTTACTCGCGTAGTCGCTGGCGAGGGTCTTACTATCCTTAATGATCCTCTCGTTACATCAGGCCTTGCAGGTCGAGCATACTCTGCAAACACTGCAGGTGAGTACCCCCTTGGAAATGCCCAGACCGACACTAAACAGCTTTCAGTGGTTGCTGGTGATGAGTTTCTCATTAACTTTTCAGCCCCTAACTCAGTCTTAGCCTAAGGAGCCACCATGCCATCTAATCAAAATTATTTAGCGGATACACGCGCATATCCTCGCCTCGTCTCTGAAGCTATTCAGAGCCTTAATATGTTCATTGCAGATCAGGTCTGCCCTAAGATTCAAGTTGATAATCCTGTGGGCTCAGTCCTCAGAGAGAACAGCCGAAACTTCCTCAGCGCAGCGAATGGTCAAAGCGCTATAGTAGCTGATGGAGCCCCCAGAAATGAGCTTGCACAATTTGATCGTGATTACATTCAATTCACGCTCTCTCATCTTGGGTTCAAGCATAACATCAGCCGTAACACTGAGCGCTATTCAGCCTATGCTAAGAACTCAGGGATCAGCGAGATTAACCGAGCAATCAGCATTGTGACGCGGGCCATGATGCTTGAAAAAGAGCGCCTAGCGGCGGATCTCTTCTTTGATGGGACTAATTGGAATACCAACACCTGTACTGCTCTCTTTGGTTCTCAGATGGGTGATGCAGGCGCTACTCCTATCAGTTATTTGAGAGACCTTCAGAACACTCAAATGAAGACTGCAGGCGGTATCATGCCCGATACTTTGATCATTGGTTTTGATCTCAAGGTGGCCCTCTCTAACTCTCCTGAGGCTAGAGGCTATGCCCTGATTGATGGAACCACATCAGGCATTGCAGGCGGTGGTGCTCCATTCATGAGTGATGATGCACTGGCCCAGTTTATCGCTAACAGTCTCAGCAACCCGTCTATGCGTGTCCTGTTTGCAGGCGCTCTAGCTGACTCAGCAAACCCAGGGCAGGCAGGCTCTAACAGCCTGCTGTGGACTGGTGATAATCTTTGGATGGGAACCACAGGCACAGCTAACGCTGCAGTCACAGGAAATCAGGTTACCGCTTCACCTGTGGGCGCTCTCAACATTTACAGCGAGGCGCTCACTGTGAGATCAGAAGCTAATGCTCGCGACATGGGCACTTGTGTCTATGGTGATGAGTACATGGGATTTATTAAGGTTAATCAAGATTTGGGCTACACTCTCACTGACTGCCTAGCCTAAGATGAGGTGTGAGTGTGGGCATGTTCACCAGACCCTTGCTGAGAAGATTGATGCTGATCAAAAGGCGCTGATCGATCTCAGGAAGCAGGAGAAGGCCCAGAGTGGGCCTCTGGCAAAACTCACACGCGCAAGAATCAATCAGATCAGAGCTGAGATAGCCGCTGAGAAACAAGTCAGCTTAGCTCTGGGCAGGTCAAGACAAGCGATCATCAAGGCGCTCAAAAGTGCAGTTGAGGTCACCGACCCATCTACACTGTTGCGCTTTAATCGTGATCAGCTCTCACAGTTTTTGATGCAAGCGGGTTATGCTGATGTAGTGGGTGATCTCACCAAAGCTACTGATAAAATCAATGAAGCAGCCCAAAAGGCTCTTGAGGGTATAGCCCCTTTTGATTTTGTTCGCATTCAAGATCAGGCCTTTATGCTACAAACCTCCATAGCTGAATCAGTGATAGATGATGTGATTATCCCTAACACTATCAGCGCTATGAGAGACAGTCTGCAGAGTCTATCTGTGGGTGTGCCTATAAATCAGGTGGCCTCAGCCCTTAATCAGAGGATGAAGAGCGCTACAGGCTCACAGCTCACAGTCTTAAAAACTAAGATCTCACAATATGGGCGTGATATTACAGCAGTGGCAGCGCGTGAAGCGGGCCTTGATCTGTTTTTGTTCACTGGCCCAGTCGATGGGATCACTAGACCTTTTTGTAAACCATTGGTCAATTTAGTAGTCTCGAGACCTCAGCTTAATAGGCTCAATAATGGTCAGGGGCTCAGTGTGATCTCAGCAGGTGGTGGCTATAACTGCAGACACAGCTGGTCGCCAATTACTGAGGGCTTTGTGCAAAGTATGGGGCTAACGCGAGCCACCACAGCAGATATAGATCAAGCGAATGGAGGCGCAACATGAGAAAAGCGGTCACAAGCCTAGATTACCTCTTCACTTGGAATAGCCCAAAGCCCATTGATGGCACACCTGTACTCAGTTATGTTGGGCCTGTGGCTCAAGATTATAGCCTTGTATCTTCAAGGGCTGATCTGAGTGTGATCGCTATAGCTAATGATAGGCGCACACTGACTCTCTCAGCCCCAGCAGACCCTCTGCAGGCTGATCAAATCAGAGCCCATCTCATCACAGCTACAGACGGTATATTCTCAGTCACTGTGGTTAGAGTCTCTGACACCACAGCTATTCTAGCTGAGCCTCTGCCTAGAGAGATTGATCTATCAACAGCATCAGCTCTAGAGTTTGCGTTGTGGTCTGCGACTATCCCTGCAGCGCAGATGACCCCATCTAACACCTACGCCTATTATGTCTCCTATGTAGCTGACCTAGGTCAATACACAGCAGATCGAGTAGATAAAGGGGCGATCAAGGCGACACCTAGACCGTTTGACACAGGCCTAGATCATGATGCACTTGTTCGAATCATTCCTGTACTCGCTGATAAAGTACCCAGAAGGCAGGCTGATTTTACTCCTCAGATTCAGGCTTCACTTGATGAACTTGTACTGAAAATCAGAGATCAATTATCAGCAGGGCTCACAGAAGATGAGATCTTTAATGCTCAGGACTTCGCTCTAGCTCACGCCTACTGTGCAGGTGCTCGCATATTCGAGAGCGCTCTACAAATGACAGTAGCTGAAGAGTTTAGAACTAGATGTGATGAGCTCTTACACTCTGCACTCAGATCAATCAGTCTAGACCTAAATGGTGATGGGATTATTGATAGTGGTGAAATTGATCTCACTGAAACAGGGGGTTCATCACGCGACTTCAGAGCATCATGGGCGACCTACACAAAGACCAGTTATGATAAGACCTTTAACCCTAAGCGGGCCATGAGGCACTAAATGGCTATCAACGTGCAGATCAAATTAAACTTACCTCCACACATCCTCTCTCTCAGGCAGATGCAGGGCGTAGCACTCAACACTGTGGCCTCAATCAAGCTGAGGACATCAAAGGGTATTGACGCACATGGTAAAAACTTTAAGAAATACTCGACGAAACCTCTGTATGTTTCACTGAGAGGTCATGGGCTCAAGCCTCTGGGCGGTCGAAAATCTAGAACAGGTCAATCTGTGTTTTATCAAAAGGGCTATGCTCAATATAAGGCGAGGTCTAAGAAGGTGCAAACAGCCCTAGTCGATCTGATCAATTCAGGCAACCTGATGAATAATCTTGTGGTCTTAGATGTGACTCAGAGCGGGTTCAGAATCGGGCTCACTAAACATGTAGCTTCATACGGCTATGATGTGAATATGACTAGAGAGTTTTTAGGGCTGACTCAGAAAGATCAGCAGAGGCTCACTGATGCTCTGGCGTATGACATAAAGGCTTCATTATGAGTCAAGGCATTAGCGCCACACTCTCTCTGATCAAGAGCAGACTTGAGGCCATCAGCCCTAAGACTGATGCTCATCAGAATTTTGTGGTGATCGGTGATCGATCAGGCCTCACAGCTCAGCTAGATCAGCGCAATGGATCAACCAGAATCTGTGAGATCGAGATAACGGGCTACCCAGCAGATGCAGGTGAAACAGGAATTACAGGCCTAAGAACAGCACAAGCTCAGATCAATGTTAGATATGATGTGCCCTTTCAAGTGGGTTATCTTCAGACCATGATGAGTGAAGACCAAAATTCAATCATTGTCAGCCTGAGACAACCTGATTATGATTCTGTAAACACAGGTTTGAAAAATATAATAGTATCTCAGGGGATCGCTCAGCCTATCCTAGACGATACAGGTGAGCCTGTGGCCTATCTGCTCACCATACCTCTCCAGCTATTATTTAAGGAGTCATGACATGGCCTCAACAGTACGCACACTCTCAGTAGCTAAGGAGACCTCTTTTGGATCTCTTGACGCTTCAAATCTCCCATCTACAGCGGGTCTCACTTTTGTCAGTATTCCCTGTGAAGTTGCACCACTCACCCCAGCAGGTGATCCGATCTTTTCAGAGCGCACCGATACTACAGATGGGCTTTATAATATCAGCCCAGAATTAAATACTGTTTGGTCTGCTGGGTCGAGGGTTCAACACCGAAAAGGCCCGATCACATTTAAAATTGATCTGACTACGGTGGGCGCTAGCGCTAATTACACCACTAATTATTTAGGGCACATTTTGGGCGCTGGTTTTTCTACTCAGATCCCATCTCAGACTTCAGACGCAGCTACTGTATTCTCGGTCAATGAGTACACAGCCACATCAGCACCTGCACTAGCTGACACAGGAACCATTTTAGGCGCTGAACTCGCAGGGGTCGCCGAGTATTCAGCGATAACTGATATTGATGCAAGTGGGCGCGTGAGGATGAGCCCAGCACTCTCAGCCTCATTCACGGGCACACCCACAGTACGCCATCTTCAGACATGGTTCAGCGCTTCACGCTCTCAGACTGGTGCAGTAGAGAATACCTGTGCTTTTCAATTAAATGGGGTCGACTTCAGAACCAACTATTTTGGGTGCGTGATGGAGTCAGTGTCAATCAGTCTCGATAATCATAGGCTGATGGCTGAGTTTACTTTTCAGTGTGCTCATATCATTGATGATCATGCCTCAGCCTCTGGGCCTGTGGAGCCTGCATACAATTCAGGCGCTGCACCCTTTTTCACAGGCTGTTATGCTGTGGTCTCTGATGCAGCTCCATCTACTTCTACTGATGCCACAGCGGGTGACTCTCTGGGCAGGATCGCTCTAGATGTTCAAGACTTCACCTTTTCAGTCACTCACACACTAGCTGAAAAGGGCCACAGCAATTCTATTCTAGGAATGTCAGGAATGGAGATAGGCGCTACTCAGGCTGAGTGTACTCTGAGCATCACAGAGCCCAACACCACCATCAATGATCTGTTTAATCGTACCACTCGACAGCTGATCATAGGCACAGGCCCAGTAGGTAACGGCAAGGGCTGTGCTCTCATGTTGCCCTCTGCTGTGCTGAGAACAGACCCTAAGAAATACGACACTACAGGAGAGATCTCGATTCAAACTCTGACCTACTCTCAGGGTAGATTTGCAGGTGATTATGAGGATGGGGGCGCAGGTGTCTATGAGGCTAATGCTGGTTGCTCTCCTATTCGTATTGCTCTAGGAGTGGGCTCATAAATGTTCTCATTCTGCCCTAGCTCATCAGTGACTAAAAAGATTTATATCTCTAATGATCCTGCATTTAGTGGGGTATCAGATGAGGCTAAGTCAGAATATCTCAGCACCTCAGACTCTGATGTGCTCGGTGATCTGACAGAGGCTTGCACCTTCTCAATCAAAGCCCTCTCCCCAAAAGAGAGAGAGGATGCAGAGATCAGAGCTGGCGCTTATCAGAGGTCAGAGCTGGGGAGGCTCTTATTCAGTCAACAGCCCGATGATTCAGAGATTAAGGCGAGATGGCATCATGATCTAAATCCAGATGAGCGCACAGCCCTAGCTGAATATCATCAGTATCTTCAAGACTGTTATATTGAAATGATCAGGGTCTCTCTGGTCTCGATTGAGAATCATGGTGAAGAGTACACAGAGAACCTAATAAATCAGCTAAACCTCATTAAGCCTGAATCAGCTAGAGTCTCTGTGATCTCTGAATTGATCGTACACATTCAGCGCTTAAGTCTGTTAGGTGATCGCCCAAAATCGGTTTAGCCTCTGCAGTGTGGATACCTCACAGCAGGGGCAGATCATGGTCATGTGATCAATGCCTAGAGCGCCCAAATCTCAGAAAGCAGAGGGGTAATTGTGGAGCTGGTTCTTTTAGGTCTGGTCTGCCTCAGTCTGATTCTGATTCTGATGGGGTATATGTGATGGGGTATCGAGTGGCCCCAAATTGTGGAGCGTTTTACTCTGAACTCAAGATCAGATCATGCCCCATAGCCGATATGCATAGAATGGCATCAGTGGTGAGGGTCTATCGGGATCATAGACAGGGGCTGTATAATATTGGTACTGTATATGCTGAACCTAGCTCAGCTTTGATTGACGCTATCAGCCTCCTACATTCAGAGACTGAAGAGATGGCGCACAGAGACCATGAACAGCAGATGAAAGATTTGAAACATGGCTAAAGCAGGAAAGATCGAAATACAGGTAGAGCTTGATGGGATCGAGAAAAGCGAGGGTCAGCTTGAGGGGCTCTCTGATGCTAGTGGGGCTGTGGGTGAATCATTCTCTTCAATGGGTGACGCGGTCTCATCATTTGGCGGTGAGGCTAATGAATCTCTGGGGGCTGTTGGTGGTTCAGTCAGTGGTCTAGTGGGCTCTTTTCAAGATCTAGGTGGCGCGGTTAAGTCAGGCGGGCTGAGCTTTTCAAATCTCGCTGGGCCTATCGGTATTGCAGTTGTAGCTATATTCGAGTTGGTGCAGGCTTGGCGTGAATATGAGAATGAGATAGATGGGACTACGCTCAAAATAGAGGCCTATCAGGCCGCAGCTGCTGAGCTATCATCAGTGCTTGATGAGATGGCAGCCGCTCAGATTAAACTCACTAATGCACAGGTCAGACATTTAGAGAATTTAGCCACCTCAGCAGCAGCTTCTAAAGAGTTTGCACAGAAGCTAAGAGAGAGGCAGGCGACCACTAGAGGCCTGATCATTGAAGAGGAAAAGCATCTAAAGGTCGCCAGGGAGAGGGTAAAACAATTAAAGGAACATGACAGGGCTCTTCAAGGGTCTGCACTCCTGCAGGTGGTCGCTAACTCTCAAATCAGTAAGAGCCTACAAGAGTTGAGCAGGCTAAACGCTAAACTTGAAAAAGAGAGAGAGAGGGCCAATAAGGAGGCACAGGAGGCCTTTGAAAAGCGCAAGATTCTAGAGGCTGAGAAAAAGCAGATTCTAAAAACAGGCCCAGAGTTTCAGGCCGCTCTAGCTAAACAAGAGTTTGACATTCTCACAGAGGCTAAGAAACAGGAATTGAGTTTAGAAAAGGGGAGCCTACAGGCGCTTAAAGAGCTTGCAGTAATTGAAGCCACAAAACGACAAAAGGCGATACAGGATACTGTTGATGTTTCAGGAGAGGTCAAATCTAAGGCGCTCATAGCTGAGGCTAAATCTTTAAACGCTCAGCTCAATCAGATTGAGAAAGACTTCAGAGGCAAGCGCAGGGCAGATGCAGAAAAGCGCAAGACTGCAAGAGATGCTAGGGTTAAAGCTGATCTGGCTACAGAGCGTCAGCTATTCCTAGAGGTCTCTAGAATTAAAGAACTAGAGATTCAGGCTGATCTGAAGGGTGATGAAAAGCTAATAGAGCTCTCAAAGCATAGGCTGAAGGTTCAAGAGAGGATATTTAAAGACTCTAAGAATCAAATCAAGATAGCTCAAATTCAGCACACTGCAGAGATGGAGGCGATCAATCAGGCCGCTATTGATAGAGAGACAGCATCTGAACAAGAGAGATCTAGACGGGCTCATGAGCTGATGGCTACGGCTACAGAATTTGATGCTCAGAGGATCACTGACCAGACAGAGAGAGAGCTGGCCCTATTAGATCTGAGATATGAAAGAGAGTTTAGAGCGGCCCAGGGTCATCAAGATAAAATCTCAGAGTTACAGCGTAGACAAGAGATCGAGCGCACAGAGATTCAGACTAAAGCCGTTGATGATCAGATTAATAAAGTAGGAGAATTAACAGCGTCATATGGGGCGGGTTTTGCAGATGCTGCGGTGGGTGCGATCTTCTTT
>Ga0208947_1000605_pt1 | contig 17356 bp, 8 predicted proteins | sample AOAMet1_04_M0_20_2_FD_188226 | JGI IMG/M metagenome (GOLD analysis project Ga0208947, IMG submission 188226) | Ammonia-oxidizing marine microbial communities from Monterey Bay, California, USA - CAN11_04_M0_20 (SPAdes) | ecosystem: Environmental > Aquatic > Marine > Intertidal zone | place... | reverse complement strand
TCCAATTCAAAGCGTGCAACTCCGCTCCTTCGCTCCAAATGTTGTTCTCACTCTCCATGCACCAAAGTTAATGGACCCTGAGGAGATAACGGATCGAGAGGGTTTGCCGATGCACATCGCATTAAAATCCTAATCGAGGGCTGTTTTTTTCCAAATCCTACCGAAATTGCAACCGCATGTCCGATTCAAACAACAGCTCCACCGGCTTGATTTCGATCAGCCAACTAAGACCGTACATCAAACTTCTGGTGAAGAATTGGTGGCTCATCGCGATTCTAGCAGGCACAGGGTATGCCTCGGCTCGGCTCATTACCCACAGGCAGCTCTTTATCTACAGTGCATCCACTGAGGTTTTGCTTGCGAAAGACAAAGACTTGGACTACCAGAACAAACTTGGCGGCATGCTCAGCCAACAAGGCCCGCGTTTTGGTGGAACAGACACCAAAGACCAACAACGCATCTTACGTTCGTATGATTTGGTAGGCAGGACAGTGGACCAAATGAATTTGGACATCGACTACTACCTCGTAGGGCGCTTGAAAACCAGCCATGTGACAGGTTTTAGCAATCTTTCAATCAGCGCTTCGCCAGAGCTGTTCAACGGAGGTTACCTTGGCCGGGAGATTGACCTATTCATCGAAGATGAAGCGCATTTTCGCCTCAGTTATTCCGACCGAAATGGAGCAGTCAAAGAGGTCATTCACCCATTTGGACAGCCAATGGAAGGGCCTGACTTGGCTTTGACCATTAGCTATAACGACCGTAGCGTTTTCAATTTTGACAGCCCTTCAGGTCCGACGCTAAACGTTGAGGCGCTGGAAAACGCGCGGAAGCAGCATTACAGATTCAAAGTGTTCAACCGCTCGCAACGCATCAATCAGATGCGCGGTTCGCTGAGCGTCAACAATGTAATCGGGACCAACATCCTCACATTGAGTTCTTCCAGCACCCTGCCCGGACGCCCAAAAACATTTTTAAACATCCTCGGGAAAGAGTTTGTGGAGTACACCAAAGAGGCCCGTCTTCAATCCAGTTTAAAAACGGAAGCATTCATCAACATCCAACTGGATGAGTTGATCAGCATCATGGACAGCCTCGAGATGATGGTGGATGGCTTCAAGGCGCAAAATGAAATCCTTGATCTAACGCGGGAGCAAAGTGAATTCTTCAATGCCCTTGTGACACTTGAAACGATGGAACGCGAACTGCAATTTCGCTTAGAAGCCCTCACTTCGTTGAGAAATTATCTGGGAAACGGATTGGAAACCAATAGCTTGCCCCCCACATCTTACCTCATTGATGAAGACCCGCTGCTCATTGAGCAGGTAGGAGCTTTGTACCAAATGCGAAGCGATCGGACACGTGCGCTATTGGACGTCACAGAGGACAGCTATCAAATCCGAAGGCTTGACAGTGCCATCAGCAATGCCAGGTTCACGGTAAAGCGGTACATCGAGGACACGCGTGTGGCCATCGCCGGCCAACAGCGCAATGTGCGAACGCAAATCAATGAACTCGAAAGTCGCCTCAGTGGCATTCCAGCAACACAACGCGACATTTTCAGCATGGAGCGAAAGCTGTTGGTGAATGAGAAGATGTACGTCTATCTCTTAGAAGCGCGCGCCCAAAACATCATTCAACGGGCAGGAATTGCACCTGAAGCCTCCATCATTGAAATTGCACGAAGTGCTGGAATCATTGGACCAAACAAACAGTTGACCATCCGGAATTACACGATGTATGGTGCGCTACTGGCACTTGCACTTGCCTTTGCACGCATGCTGCTTTTTGAACGCATTGAATCCACGCAAGAACTGCGTGAAGCATCCGATATCCCGGTAGTGGTTGGCCTGCCTCATTATCCGGGCATTGAAGAAAATCCGATTGCGATTTTGGGCGACTCACGGGCTCAAATCACGGAAGCCTTTCGAAGCCTGCGGACAAACCTGCAGTACCTGTTGGCAAAAGAAGGTGCGAATACCATCTTGGTGAGCTCCCTCCACCCGGGTGAAGGCAAATCCTTTGTCTCCTCCAATTTGGCTACCGTGTTGGCCAAAACTGGCAAGAAAGTGGTGCTTATCGATTTTGACATGCACAAACCAAAAATTCACAAGAATTTCAAACTATCGAATCAACTCGGACTGAGCACCTACCTCATTGGTCGCTGCTCAGCCGACGAAATGGGACAAGCAGGCCCCGTTGATTCGTTGACCATTATCACCGCAGGTCCCGTGCCACCAAATGCATCGGAATTGGTCATGAACGACCGCATGGATCCCTTTTTGGAGAAATTACGTGCTGAATATGACTTTGTCATCCTGGATACGCCTCCCATGTTGCTGATCACAGATGCATTGCTGCTGATGAGCAAGGTGGACACGGGGTTGTTGGTCGCCAACACCCAGAAAGCTACAAAACGAGGCGTCAAGCACCTTGAAGAGCTCCTGAATCAAAATAACCTCAGCCACGCTTCACTGGTCATGAACAACATCCGAGCAACGCGTTTCGGGCAGTACTATGCAAAGTATGCGTACAAATATGGCTATGGTTATGGCTACGGATATGGTTACGGATATGGCAGCGGCTATGGTGGCTACGGCGCTGGCACTTACGGTGACGAACCCGAAACCAAAGCCTGAGCAAAAGCCATCGCATCGGACAATTGAGTGCACATTTCGACCCACAGATGCAACAAAGCCAATGTTTGTAACGTCTTTCATTCATGAAATACACTCAAATTTGATTTGTAGTTTTGAATTGGAACTTTAATCTGTCTATGTACACAAAGCTGAACATGAGCGCATTGCGGAAAATAAATTGCGGCCTGGGGCTACTGATCGCTAGCTTCTTCATCGCTCTTCCCGGGTTGTCGCAATTGGAGACCGCCATGCAATGTGTGCAAGTGAATCAAGCGGGCAACGCCTCGATCACATGGGAGCAAGCCATGGATCCTGCCAGCGTTTTTGAACAATACACCATTCATCTGTTCGAACCCTCAAGCGGACTGGTATTGGAAACGTACAACATACCCAACCCCACGGATCCTGCGAATCCATCTTTCGTAAACACCACATACGACGCAAACACGACCGAATTGTGCTATTTCGTCGTTACCGAAGGGCCAACCGGAACATTTGGCCCCTCGTCCGATACTTTGTGCAGCATTCACCTCACCGCTGACCCTGCGCTTGCTCCTGGCACAGTGGACTTAAATTTCAACAGTCCTTACATCGGAAGTCAGAGCCCCACTCCGTTTGCCGAGCCCCTGTCCGTTGAATTGGAGGAAGCCGATGGGTCATGGAGTCAAATCGGCATTGTTGCCGACAACGGCGGCATGATGACCACGCCTTACAGCTTGGACGAATGCTCTGGCGACTTGGTGTTTCGGGTGAAGCAATCCAATGCCTTGGCGCTCTGCGACCAAATTTCGAATCAAGCAGGCTCTACGTTGTCCGATGAGTTTGATCCGGATCCACCGCTGATCACCGCCATCCAAGTGGATTACGCATTTCAAGAAGCCCTTGTGGAATGGGAATCCAGTTCCGCTGCAGATTTAGCCGGATACATCATTTATATCTGCAACGGCGGTTTTCAAATGGCCATTGATACGTTGTTTGATCCGAATGCCACATCTTATCTTGATTTGAATTCGAACGTGCAAGCGTACATCGAATCGTACAATGTCGCGGCCTTTGATTCTTGCTTCGTGGCAGGTGAACCCGATCCCGGTGCGGCCAGCGAATATTGCGCCAGCAGTATTTTTCTCAACACAGCAAGCGTCACCTGTTCTGACGAAGCCACATTGACCTGGACTGGCGGCTTCAACCTTCCCGGAGAATTCACAGGATATGAAATCTGGATCAACGAAGAGATTCCATCAGGAAGCGGTAACTGGTCTGGCCTGCAGATGATGCAAACATTGGACGGAAGCGTCGACCAGTGGCTGTTCCAAGGGGCCACATTTGGCGCGACTTATCAATTTCATGTCGCAGCCCAAACCCTCGGTGGTGCCTCCATCCTTTCCAACGTGCGCACCCTCGAGTTTAGTTATCCTGGCGCACCCGAATTCACGTCGCTCCGTCGTGCCACGGTAAATGACAGCGGTGCTGTCAGTGTGGTCGTCGATTTGGACCCCAATTGCATCGATGTGCACGCCTACACGCTCCAGAGAAAGCGATCAAACGATCCGGACTTCTTCGACATCGAAACATTGGAAGGCGTCGCGGGAATGACCTTGCAGTTCGAAGACCCCACAGCGGAAACGGACGCCATGAGCTACCAGTATCGTGTGCAGGTCTACAACGACTGTGGTGATTCTGTTGGCGCTTCCAACACAGCTGCTACCGTGCACATAGAAGGCATCTCCGATTACCAGCTCCTCAAAAACACCCTGCACTGGACACCGTACGCCGATTTTCCGGGAGCCACGGCCAGTTACCGGATTTACCGCAAAACCAACAACGGTGGGAGCACGGAAGTCCTCACGCAATTGCCGGCAAGCGTGCTTTCGTTTGAAGACGATGTGAGCAACATGCTTCTCAGCCCCGGTGACTTCTGCTACATCATCGAAGCCACTGACGCCATCCCAGGACCAGATGGCTCGATCAATTATGCGTTGTCAAACACGCTTTGCCTCACTCAAGAGCCTGTAATCTGGGTGCCCAACGCCATGCTCATTGGCGGATACAACAATGAATTTAAGCCGGTGATCAGCTTTGCTGACTTCACCAACTATCGCTTGGACATCATCAATCGATGGGGTGATTTGATGCACACCACCACTGACGTAGAATCCGGATGGGATGGCTACTTCAACGGTGAACCTGCTCAAGAAGGGGCTTATGGGTATTTCATCACCATCCAAGACGGGGCAGGCCGCATTTTTGAAGAGCAAGGCATGATGACCTTGTTGGTCAGCGAATAAATCCTCCGAGGCTTAAGCGATGAACGTCGCAAGGCATCACGAAACATCGCTGAGCATTGCGGAACAACGCAAAGCAATCAATTGCAATGCAAAATCATGTGAACGTGCTTCTTAGAAGTGTGGACATCATCGCGCTTTGATTACCTTTGCGCGAATCGTAATTCGCAAGCGCCGGAAGGAGCGACAGCGAATTGCGGCCTTACGATTCAAACGCCCGCCATGGCCACTGCACAAAAACCAAAAATCGTCGGAGAAGGCTTGACCTACGATGACGTCCTCTTGATTCCAGCCTACTCCGAAATTTTGCCGCGTGATGTGCAGCTAGAAAGTCCGTTCTCTCGCAACATCAAGCTGAAAACTCCGGTTATTTCGGCAGCCATGGATACAGTTACAGGCAGTGCAATGGCCATTGCGATGGCCCGACAGGGAGGCATCGGCGTGATTCATAAGAACATGTCGATTGCGGATCAAGCGGCCGAGGTGCGTCGTGTGAAACGCTCTGAAAGTGGCATGATCCAGGACCCCATCACATTGTCTCGCAACTCAACAGCAAGTGATGCCTTGCAAATCATGAAGGAACACCGCATTGGTGGCATTCCAGTGGTGGACGAAGTCAACACACTGGTGGGCATCGTGACGAATCGTGACCTTCGCTTCGAAAAAGCTGGCAACCGACCCATTTCGGAATTGATGACCAGTGAAAACCTGATTGTCACCGAAGATGGGCGTGATTTTCAGCAAGCAGAAGAGTTGTTGCGCGAACACCGCATTGAGAAATTGCCCGTCGTTGACGGAAATGGAAAGCTTGTTGGCCTGATCACCTACCGTGACATCATCAAACTGAGCGAATTCCCGCATTCGTGCAAGGACCAATTTGGACGGTTGTGTGTTGCAGCAGCAGTAGGAGTCACCCACGACACCATGGACCGCACAGAGGCATTGGTCAAAGCAGGCGTGGACGCCGTCATCATCGACACCGCGCATGGGCACAGCAAAGGCGTTTTGGAGACGTTGACGAAAGTGAAAACTGCCTTCCCAACCATCGACGTTGTGTGCGGCAACATCGCGACCGCAGACGCAGCAAGAGCGCTCGTGAAAGCGGGAGCTGACGCTGTCAAAGTGGGCATAGGCCCCGGATCCATTTGCACCACACGCATCATCGCTGGAGTGGGTGTTCCGCAATTGGGAGCAGTTATGGATGTGGCAGAAGCGCTGCGCGGCACAGGCGTGCCGGTAATCGCTGACGGAGGCATCCGATTCACCGGTGATATCGTCAAAGGATTGGCCGGCGGCGGACACACGGTCATGGTCGGATCCATGCTCGCCGGAACAGAAGAGAGCCCCGGTGAAACCATCATTTACGAGGGCCGAAGATTCAAAAGTTATCGTGGAATGGGATCTTTGGAAGCCATGCAAAAAGGCTCGAAGGACCGCTACTTCCAGGATGCTGAAGACGATTTGAAAAAACTTGTCCCCGAAGGCATTTCCGGGCGCGTTCCATACAAAGGCAACGTCCAAGAAGTGATGCACCAAATCATCGGTGGATTGCGCGCAGGGATGGGATATTGCGGTGCACCAGATATCGAACACTTGCAGCAAGCACAGTTTGTGCGCATCACGTCCGCAGGCGTGACGGAGAGCCATCCGCATGACGTGAGCATCACCCGAGAAGCTCCAAACTACAGCATCCGCTGATTGACATGGTAGAACACCATGCCATCCAGACAATGCAAGACCTTAGAATTGAAAGAAACCAAATGCAGTACACCAACGCTATGACCAACCCTACCAATATCGTGCTCCGAATTTTCGGAGCTGTTGCCCTGATCTGGGCCATGCCCCTCACGCAACAAGCGCAAGACACTGGGTCCATACTCACCGTCGGAACCGAATCTGTGAGTGCTGCCGATTTTCAGCATGTATTTCTCAAGAACAACCGCGACAGTTTGATCACGACAGCTTCTTTGGATGAGTACATGGAACTGTTCATCAACTTCAAGCTCAAGGTGCAAGCCGCAGAAGCCATGGGCATGGACACTGTTGAAACTTTCCAGCGAGAACTGGCGGGTTACCGCACCCAATTGGCCCGTCCCTACCTCACCAACAACGAACTCCTGCAGGATCTCGTCAAACAAGCGTGGGAGCGCCAACAAGAAGAAGTGCGAGCGCGTCACATCCTTGTGAATTGCAGCGCCGAGGCTTCGGCAGCAGACACCTTGAAAGCATTCAAGCGTGCAAAAGCAATGCGCAGTCGAATTGCGAACGGTGAAGACTTTGAAGCGGTGGCCAAATCAAAAGGCGGATCTGATGACCCGAGCGTTCGAGACAACGGAGGTGATCTCGGCTGGTTCAGTGCCTTTCAAATGATTTATTCTTTTGAAGAAGCCGCCTACACAACACCTGTCGGCGAAATGAGCGACATCGTGCGCACGCGTTACGGCTATCACGTACTCGAAGTCACTGGACGCAGGGATGCGCGGGGAGAGATTCGCACTGCGCACATCATGATCCGCACAAAAGACGGTGCATCTGAAGAGGAGATGACGCAAGCAGAAAATCGCATTGGACAGGTCTATGATCTCCTGCAAAATGGTTTGCCATGGGGAGAGTTGGCGAATAAAATGTCAGAAGATGCCACCACTTCCGGAAAAGGCGGTGAGCTTCCTTGGTTTGGCACCGGCAAAATGGTTGAGTCCTTTGAAAATGCCGCATTTGCCCTGAAATCAGACGAAGCCATTTCCAAGCCTTTCCAAACAACGTACGGTTGGCACATCGTGAAGCGCCTCGAATACCGAGCACCCCTTGCTTTTGAAGCTTCGAAGCGAGAATTACAAAAACGCGTGAGTCGGGATAGCCGTTCAGAATTGACCCGGCAATCATTCTTGGAAAACCTCAAGGTCGAATATGATTACAACGCCAGTTCCTCAGCTTTAGGAACTGTAAAGCGCTATGCAGCTCGCCAAGACAGCGTGTTCTACCCCAATCACCCACTGGCTGTGACGCGCAGCAGCGACAAAAGCAAGAAATTGGTGACGCTCGCCGGAGAGACCTTTACCGTGCAAGATTTCACAGACCACCTGAACAAGACAAAACTCAGAAATGTCGATAAAGCCCCCAACGAATTGATTGACAATCAATTTCAAGCTTGGACTGAAAAACTGATGCTTGATTACGAAGACACGCAACTCGAAGGAAAGCACAACGATTTTCGCTTGTTGATGGAGGAATACCACGACGGCATCTTATTGTTTGAGCTGACCGATGAAAAGGTTTGGAGCCGGGCCGTCAAAGACACGGCGGGTCTTGAAGCTTTTCATGCCGATCACCGCAACGATTTCATGTGGGGGCGACGAACTGCTGTGACGATTTTCACCTGTGCCAATGCCAAAGTGGTGAAGTCCGTGAAAAAGGCCATCAAAAAGGACAAGGATCTCATGGCATTTCAGCAACAGATGAACATGGAAGAAAGCAATGCACTGTTGATGGAATCTGGACTTTTCAGTGAAGGCGAAAACACTTGGGCAGACCGGATTTTGAACGATGACGGCGCCAAGGTAATTGAAGGCACATCCGGAGCAATGTCTGCCATTGAGACCTTTGAAGGAGCAGGTGGTGAGACCATTCTGGTACACGTCACAGAAATTCGAGAACCACAACCGAAAACGTTGATGGAGGCGCGTGGACAGGTCATTGCCGCATATCAGGATTACCTCGAAGCTGCTTGGATCGCAGAATTGCGAAACAACGCCAATGTCGAAGTCAACACTGATCTGTTGCACAACTTGGCAGACTGAAAATGACTCGCGTTGCCCGAGGAGTCCGATTCCCTTCGCTTTCAATCGTTGTTGGGAGCTTACTAGCAGGCTGTGGTAGCCTTGGTGACGAACCCGTGCAAAGCGAAGCAATCGCAGCGCGTGTTTATGAGCAAAGTTTATTGCTCAGTGAGATCGAAGACCACATTCCCAGCGGCACGTCACCCGAAGATTCCGTTGCCATGGCCTCGCGGTACATGGATCAGTGGATTCGAGAACAAGTGATGGTGCACCAGGCTGAACGTTGGTTGCCCGAGAATGAAACAGACTTTTCAAGTGAACTGGAAGCCTACCGAAATGCACTGCTGCTCCACGCCTACAAAGATCGATACGTGAATGAACGACTCGAAACAGTGGTGCTGGATGAAGATGCCGCCGCATATTACGAGCGCAACAAATCCTCATTCATTCTGACCGATTACAGCGTTCGCGTTTTGTTTGTAAGCGCTCCCGAAGTCATGGATGACCAAATGGAAGAGATGCGCGATGCCATGGCCTCACTTGACTCATCCCAGTTCTTGGCCATGGAGCGCTGGTGTGTTGAAAATGGGGCGACTTTTTCATTGGCAGATGATATCTGGTGGACATTGGGCGACTTGACCAAAGAAGTACCGCTTGAACTTTACCGTGCCGAGACACAAATCGCCCGCCGGCGGCCCATTGAATTCGAAGCTGACGGTCGCATTTACGTGGTGCGTTTCCTCGAACACGCCCTTAAAAATGACGTCGCTCCGTTTGAAGCCGTTCGCGATCAGGTGGATGAACTCATCCTGCACCAAAGGCGCAAGAAATTGTTGATGGAACTCGAAGAAAACCTGGTCGTAGCAGCTTGGTCTGAAGGGGCCGTGCAACGCACAGAGAAAGGCGCAGCCTTGCGGTCCGCGCCTTCTCTATAAATGCATTCGAAAAAACTCTTTATTCTTCGCAGTCGGAAGAGAACACGGAGAGAAACGTGAGCATATCTTCGATGGTAACCAAACCATCGCAGTTGCAATCCGCAGCTTCCGAACCCAATGTGCTCACACCATTGCCTCCTGGCAATCCAGCAAGCAGCACCATCAAATCGGTGATGTCGCGCGTTCCATTCTCATTGAAATCACCGAGGCACGCATCGCTTACGACCACTGGAATGGCATTCGCACAACCCAATGTGGAATTGGCATAGGTAAACGTATACTCACCATTGGGCAGGTCATCTGGGAATGCATCTCCCGACAATTCCCCGTCCGTTGATTCCCATGCTACACCCCACTCGAACCAATCGCCCTCCAATTCTAAAATATCCAAACCGTCGCAAGTTGTGCTCGTCAATTCCATGGTTGGCATGGCATTGAAATGGATCACAAAACGTCCTTCGTAGAGCGTCTCGGCTGGAACATTTACCGTAAGCGTCTCCAAGCCCATCTGAGCCCTCTCTCCTGTCTCAGTGTCTTCCACAACCATGCAGTGGTTTTCAGGCATCAGATCTTGCTCGTAGAGCTCAAACGTGATGTCTCCACCTGCTCCAGTTGTCATGTGCAAGGGTACCGAAGGCGTCGTCGCGACAGAACCCAAGGATTGAATCGCCAAGTGCTCGCCTGACTCCGCAACCGTCCACATGCGCAGCTGATTCAAAAGCTCCGTATCAAAGTGAACGACATCTGCTGACGCGTCAAAATCGAGCGTGGACTCTTGATGAAAAGCGATGAAAGCATTGGACCACTGATCCTCGTCGTTCTCAACATGAAGTCCCAGGGAACCTTCGAAGCCTGGATCAAATTCCCGAACAAACGTATTCGCACCCGTCGTCACTTTATCCGATTCTTGGAAAGAGATCGTCGTTGCCTGGGTCACCTTGACCCAGAACGATTGGCCAACGTCCAAGATGGTCGGAGCGTCACCCGCTCCTGCATCATTCGTTTCCTTGTAACTTCCTGCTCCTGCATTATCGAATATGTAGTAGGATTCCACGAGATCGTTGTCCGCTAACACCTGCGGAAGATTCACAGGGGCTGGATATGGATTGGAAACCAAGTTCCAACCGTCCACATCAGTGTTGCTCTGGTTCAAATCATCCGTAAACGTCAACGCGATATCGACATCTCCAATCTGGAACGTGCCCGTAACCGAAAGCGTTCCAGCAGTGTTGGCTGGAATCAGTGCCATATAGCCTGTGCCTGGGGCAAGGACTTCTGCGCCATCCCACAGGTACTGCCAACCGGCCGCAAGTGAGCCGTAGGACGCTTCAACATACTTGAAGATGAGCATGCCTGAAATGGAATCTGTCCAGTTGGAAACAGTGGTGCCCGTCACATAAGGCGCAATGTTGACCCATGAATTGTCCGTGTCTGCAGGCACAAAACGTTCGAACGTGAAAGTCTGTGATGTCCCGCCTTCAAAATTTCCCGCGTCGCAGGGACCAATCGCTGCGGTGCCGTCGGTGGTGGATTGGAATGTGAGGCTCGACGAGTTCTCCGTGTCAATTTCAATCTTGTCACCAGAGACATTCGTGTCATCATCAAACTCCAAAGTGCCACCCGGCTTCATCTTCACATGTCCCTTGACCTTGACCTTCTTTCCCTTCTCGACCTTGACCTTTTTCAACTTCACCTTTTCACTGGCAGGCGTGTCATAATTTGACGCGTCCAAGGTTTGATCGTTGTCTCCTGTGAATTCTAACGTACCCTGACCGCCGTTGAATATCGCATCGTTTTGGACGGAAATGTTGCCCGTTGCAGCGACAGTCCGACCCGTGCCATCGCAAGATTGGAAGGTCCCTTTGGTCAGTGTGATGTCTCGGGTTTGCACGACCTGACTGACATCAATGACTATGCTCACTTCCTGGTCTACTGTAATGTCTAAACTTGCATCTCCATCGGTATCCGAGGAAGCAACCGTTGACCAATCGTAGGTCGATGCCAAGGAGAAGTTGCCGATTGGATCGAAGTTGAGCTCAGAATCTGAATTGTTAAAGTCAAAATTGTTGTCCGACGTGAAAGAGGCCTGAGCAACCATATTTAGCGTTTTCGTTTGCAGCGTTTGATTCAAACCGTCCAATTCGAAAGCGCCCAAAGACTGAGATCCGCCGTACCTCCAAGACTTACCACCAAAATCATTGTTCTGCAGACAGAATGAAGGGTTCAAATTCCCAGTGCCGCTTGCATCATATAAACCTGTTCCATCCCCCGTGTTTTCGTCTTTATCCAAATCTTTGCCTGTGCAGATCAAATGCCTTGGATTATCATTGATGCCATTTATTCCAGGCTGAAACACCCACATGTGATCCTTGTGCCAATCTTCTCTTTCAGTTGTGGTGTGAATGAATGTTCCACACAAGGTTCCACCCGTAAATTTCTTGTTGCCTGAGTCGCGAACAATGGGGTTGCCTTGTTGGTGGGTATAGGCTTCTCCTGGTGATGCGTTCGTGCCAACAGCCTCGTCCTTGATGTTGTACAACATCACTTCAGATCCCGCTGAAACTCCCCCACTGGGAGCCGTCCAAATCATCGTGCCTTTTTCATGGCCTGCCCACTGCAAAACTTCAGCCACCGGGGCCCACGAGAGCTTCGGTGATAACGCAATCTGCGTTCCTTCAGCCAAATCAACCATGGTCACAAAACCGACATATGCAACCAAATCGTTTGTGCCGGGATTTTTATCTGCATGGTTGCCATACGTCAAGAACACATCTCCAGGGTTCAACGTTGTGCCTAGGTAATCGTAACTCGTGTCATCCGTATCATTGTTGTTCGAGACGTAACCAGAGGGCACTGTGCAAGCAGCTTGAGAGACGGCGGGGTTTCCGTAGCCATCGCCGTCGGCATCAGAAAACCAAGTCTGCAAAGAACACCCCGCCGTAATCTTCACATCATCCCAGTACAAAGATTTCGAACTTCCATTTTGCGCTGTAGCCATTATTTCAACCACTAAATCTGCACATCCTGAAGCTATGGCGAAGTCATAAGTGTCGTTGTTCGCGCCAAACGCACCGTTATGCTCCTGCCATGTTGATAGCACATCACCACAGCGTGTTCGAATCTTAAATAGATTCTGAGAGTCGTTTGATTGTATATTAAAAGTCAGCTCGAGTTCCCCGTAATTTGAACAATCTATCGTGGAAGACTTCCAAGTTGCTGAGCCGCCTCGCAATCGCATCCTTTCTGACGACGCCACTTTACAGAAATACGCATCATTATAATTGCTGAGCTCCCACGTTACAGGATCTGGAGCCGTGTACGTGGGACTAGGGGAACTAGCCCAACCATCGCCAATACCTGGAAAGGTTTCATTGTACAAAGTCGTTTGCGCTTCAACAGAAGATGAAACGCCCAAAGACATCACGCACAAACAAACCAATCCAGCACATACCCAAGAAGTGTCGGTAAAAACCCTTCCAAGAAATCGAAATGATTTTCTGAGGGAGTTGGGCTCAAAAAGAGTGGACTCGGACATAGCAGTTCAAACAATTTGGTGGTGGCACAGACATAGTGCGCATTACTAATATACAACTAATCTCATTTTTTTTTCAAATATGATCACGACTGATGCTCAGCTCGAAAAGATTAGAAAGTCAAAATTACACTGAAAACCATTGCAACAAAACCGCACTTAGCGCTGAAAACACCAGAAACGATGATATACCTCTTGCAGTCGTCACTGAAGCGGTATGACGTGATTGAATGAAGGCACTAATTTGAAAAACAATGCAAATGGGAAACAAATGAAATGCAACTTCAGTCGGTGCAGTTCGATGAGAACACCGAGAGAAAAGTTAGCATGTCTTCGATGGTAACAAGGCCGTCACAGTTGCAATCAGCCACTTCTGAGCCCAATGTGCTCACACCATTGCCTCCAGGCAATCCAGCAAGCAACACCATCAAGTCTGTGATGTCGCGTGTTCCATTCTCGTTGAAATCCCCGAGGCATGCCGTGACCACTTCAACGGCAACTTCCTCCACACAACCATTCTGTACCGACTGATAAGTGAAGATGTAATCGCCATCGGCCAACTCATTGGGCAATCCTTCTCCAGATTCCTGTCCGTCTGCGGATGCCCATGAAGGAAGCCATCCGTCAAAGTCCGCACCTTCCAATTCCACCGTCAAACCATTGCAAGCCGCGCTCTGCAGAGTCATCGTTGGCGTTGCGTTGAAATGCAAAACAAAGCGATCTTCAATGAGAACATTCGCAGGCAAGTTGACAACCAGAGAATCCACTCCCAATTGGGCTGTTTCACCCGTCTCGGTATCCTCGATGACAACACAAAGGTTTTCAGGCTCTTCGGAATGAACGAAATGCGCAAACGTCAGGTCGCCACCCTCTCCTGTTGTGACGGTGAGCGCGATGCTTTCTACCTCATCCACACGTCCTGCGGCTTGGCGCGAAAGCAACTCACCCGAATCCGACACCATCCATACACGAATTTTATTGAAAGCTGTGGTATTGAACATCAAGGCGTCATGTGATTCATCAAATGCCGTTGTGGTACCTTCTTGAAATTTGACAAAAGCACGAGCTTTCGTATGCCCACTGTTGCTAATCTCAAGACCCGTCGTGCCCTGATACGTGTGAGTATGCGAACGCACGAATGTGTTGTTGTCCGTTGTAATTTTATCTGATTCACTGAACGTAATGGTGGTGTTCGCTTCAACCTTGACCCAAAAAGATTGGCCCACGCCCAAGGTAGATGGAGCATCACTCCCTCCTGCTACGTAAGCATCAACACTGTTGTCAAAAACATACCAAGTGCTGATCGCAGTTTCGGCAATCACTTGCGCAAAATCAACAGGCGCAGGGAAAGGGTTCGACACTAGATTCCACCCATCGACGTCGGTGTTGCTTTGATTCAAATCGTCTGTAAAGGTCAAATCGATGTCCACATCTCCTATTTGAAACGCCCCTGTGACGCTGATTGCAGCATCCTCGCCCTGAGGAATCAGAGCCATGTAACCAGTGCCCGGAAGCAAAACAGTTGACGCATCCCACAAGTAATTCCAGCCAGCTCCCAATGAACCATAGCTCGACTCTTTGTATTCAAAAATCAGCATATTTGAATTTGCTGAAGTCCAATCGGCCACTGTGGTCCCAGTGACATAAGCACCGATATTGACCCAAGACGAGCCATTGGAATCGGCAGGGATGTATCGCTCGAATGTGAAGGTTTGATCGACACCATCGTCAAAATTGGCCACCTCGCATGCACCAATGGCTGCTGTGCCGTCGGCTGAAGACTGAAAGGTTAGGCTGGAAGAAACCGAACTGTCGATTTTCAACTTATCCGTTTGGGCACTTGCATCGAAGGTCAGTGCACCTGCAGACTTCATTTTTACGTGCCCCTTTATTGAAGCCGTCTTGTTGTTCTCAACCACCAAATCTTTCAACTGGAAACGGTTACTGCTGGGATCTGCGTAATTGTTCGCATCAATCGTTTGCGCCGTCAGGCCTGACAACTTGAGCGTTCCTTGTCCTCCCTCGAACGTCCCCGAAGCTCCCAACGCGATGTTCCCAGACGCAGCCAAGGTGCGACCTGAACCATCGCAACTCGCAAAGCTTCCGACTGTTACGGTAATGTCTTTGCAGGCGACTTCGGAAGCGGCATCTACGGTGAGCGTTACTCCGCTATCCACAACAATATCCAAAGCAGAGTTTCCCGAAGGATTGACAATTCCAGGTCCGTTTGCCAAGCCATTCCAAGTTGCGCTGGTTGAAAAAGTAATGCAGCCATTGGGCTCGTATGGAAGCTCAGCGTAAACGTTGCCTGTAATTGAATAAGATGGCGTTGCACCGCTGGCAGCTGAAAATGACACGCCTTGACCGAGCTGTTGGGTCACCAAACTAGTGCCACTCGCCGCAAATGGCAGCACAGAAGCACCACCTTGGTAAGCCCAGGCTGCTGATTGATTAAAATTGGCATCTTCATAGCTGTAAGCCGCATCCATAGCTGCTGACCAGTCACTTCCCTCAATCAAGGTGCCAGAACCCGTATTGGCATCATAGTTCAGGTCGTAACCAATGCAAGACAAGTGACGAGACTTGCTGCCGACTGCTGCATTTGCGTAACTCGTAATGTTTCCCGAAACATCGACTGCCCACTGCGTGTCAGGTTGAAAAATCCAAGCCCATCGTGTTTCCCAATTGAACTCCTTCCTGCCCGTCAACAAATGTTCGAATGAGCCACATGACTCACCTCCGGTGAGCGTTGCATTGCCCGTGGCGCGCACAACCGGATTATTCTCGCCATCGCATAATGCATCGCCCGTGACCGAGGCATTGTCGATATCAACCAGAATAACTTCTGTTCCTGCCTCCACTCCGCCTGCAGGAGCGACCCACTTGATTAGCGTTCCTGAAAACGACCCATCCCAAAATGTTCCATCCCAATCCCACTCAGGCGCAAGCATCAATGTCGTTCCGGACTCAATGTCTTTTAAAATGGTGAAACCAATATAATCGGCTTGAATGCCTGACGCGGCATCTGCTGCAAATGAAAAATAGACATCTCCTGGGTACAAAACAGTGCCAGCATAATCGCTTGGATTCAAGCTGGGATCTGGATCTGTATTGTCCAAAACGTAACCTGTTGGCTGGGCACACGCTACCTGGGAAACCGCTGGATCGCCGAGGTCATCGCCGTCGGCATCTTCATACCAGGTTTGCTGATCAAAAGAACACGCTGCCGTGGGGTTCGCCAGGTAGTTGCATGCGGTGTTATCTGTGCAACTGTCCACATCATCGCATACACCATCCGAATCGGCATCCACACCAGATCCGCCACAAACTCCGCAAGCATCGTTTGTTTGACACGAGGCATTTGCGTTGCTGTTCGCATCGTAGTTGCATGCAGTGGGATCGTCACACAAATCGGAACTGTCAGAAACATAACCCGAAGGTTGGTCGCAAGCACTCGCGGTTGAGCCGGAGTCACCGAGGCCATCGCCATCCGCGTCGGCGTACCAAGTGCTCGGGGTGCACGACAAGGTGCCTGAAAGCACGATATTGTCCAAAGTCCGGTACTTGTTTTTCGGAACACTAAAACTGAACGTTATCACTGTACTCGTAGCTCCAGGATTCGGAGTGAACGTGCTGCCTGATAAGCTTCCATTCGACATGCTCAAGGTTGGCACTGAAGTTCCCCCAGAGCCACCTGACGAAAACACAATGGTCAGGCCACTGTATCCAGAAATCGCTACCTCATTGCTCTGCCAAGTGCACGTGTAGGTCGTGTTTGAGCTGGCACCCGAAAAACGAAATGCAGAGCTTGCAATTGCCATTGTGCCACTTTGTGAAGATGTCGTCTCGGTCGCCTGCCACTGATCGCCTTGAAGAAATGTTGTGCTTGAACCGCTTTCACCGGTAAAGTACTCAGACCAAATCGTCGATTGCGCTGAAATCGTTGCCAAACCGCACAAGCCAAAGGTTAAAGAAAATAAAACGATGACGAGACGCACACTTGAATTAAATCCATCGAAACATGGAGAAATGCGCTGATTATTCGGTCTTAATCTATTATAAATCATATCAATACAGGACAAGTTGGTGGGTGGACGTCTCATTGTCGTCACATGTAAATATAATTTTTTTTGTTTAATTTAAATTCTCTAAGAAAAACACAAAAAAACAAACCTCATATCAACAACTCAAG
>Ga0208947_1000596_pt1 | contig 17554 bp, 12 predicted proteins | sample AOAMet1_04_M0_20_2_FD_188226 | JGI IMG/M metagenome (GOLD analysis project Ga0208947, IMG submission 188226) | Ammonia-oxidizing marine microbial communities from Monterey Bay, California, USA - CAN11_04_M0_20 (SPAdes) | ecosystem: Environmental > Aquatic > Marine > Intertidal zone | place... | reverse complement strand
CTGCAGATGGATCTGGAGTTTCTATATTAATACCCACCTGGGCAAAGGTTGTTGCAGTTAGTAATACCGCTGCTAAAAGAGTGAAAAATTGTTTCATTGGTTTGTTGTTTTACTAATATTATTTTTTATTTCTATTTCTTCTTGTACTCCTAAAACCCCCACTGTTAGGAAACCCACTACCCTGTCCAGGGGGTCCAGATACTGCTTGGGCTTTTTGAGGATTTAGCATAATCATAGTACCAAGGGCCGTAAAAGCTGCATAACTCCCCATCTTTTTTAATGCATCTTTTCTAGAAATATCCTTAGAATGTTGTTCTTTATTTTGTGACATAATTATATTTTTTTTGAAGTTGTAGATAGTACTACTCTACAATTATTTTTTTGTTAAACACTTGATTTGCTGACCTTAGCTGCACAACATATAAACCGCTTGCTAGGCCATCTGTAGATACCCTCTGGGTTGCAGTTGTTGGGTTTAATGCTTTTTCTCGTACGGTCATACCAAGAATGTTATAAAGGGTAACATCTATCTGCCCTAAATCTGGGCTTATGCCCGCTATAGTAACAAAATTGTCTTTGTTTACCTTGTATACATTGAGTGCGCTCATCCCTAAAGCATCCCCACTAGAGAGTACACTGTTGTCTTTAAAAACAATAAAGAACCTTTCTGCCCCGCTAAGATCACTTTGCGCTACTAGCTCAAAGTCCTGGTCTTTTAATGAGGTAAAAGTGCCGTTTAAGGTATCCTCTAAAAACACATAGGTGTTTTCTGGCAACTCCATATCTGCAATACTTACCCTAAAGGCCTGTCCTGCATTTTGCTTTATCTCTAGAGGTACTCTAGCATTTTGCAAGGCATCTATACCCATAGCGTTTATAGCAAATGCAAATTCTTGACTCCCTTCGGGGAGTCTTGTGCTTAATTTTGTTGACTGGTTATAGGCTCCTGCGTCATACCCTGGGTCAAGGTCTAAGCTAAGACCATTTTTAAAGTAGAAATTTGTCTTTCCCTTTTGCGTCTGTTCATTAAATAATTTTAATTCTAATCTATAAATTAGAGGCTGAGGGCCTAAAACAAAATCTCCAGATCCAGTGGTGGTACGCATAGCTGCTGTGAAATTAAGCGCTGTATTAGAAGTGCTAGCTGCTGCTATAAAAAACCCCTGTCCTGGCGCTATAGAAAAAGCACCAGTATTGTTGTAAATATCGTAATCAGCGCCGTTCCAACCATAGAGCCCTAGAAAACTACCGTCAATAACAGCACTATTTACATCCATAAAGTTGGCAGCTCCTGCAGCAGCATTACCGTTAATGTATGATGGGTATGGGTTAGAAACAAAATTCCATCTTCTACCAACACCGCTATTTGCAGCATTGTTATTTATAACATCAATGCTTTGATCTGTTGTAGCAATGGTTCCTGTGTATTTTACAGTAGCACCATTTGTATTTGTAGTTGCCATAGTATATCCTTTTGCGGCAGTGTAGGCTCCTGCAGATGGCCCAGTGGTAGCGGTATAATACTCGTATTGGTTGGTGAAATTATTAAAAGGTCCAAGGGCATAGGTATCACCAACTTGGTAGATAACACCCGTATTATCTGTAATAAAATCTGCAATAGACATTGCAACTGGCGAGCCTGTACCATCCCAGCCACCGCCAGCACTAGCACTGTATGCATTTACATACCTGTTGTAAATAACATCTCCCGTAGCGGTTCCTTCTACAATTATAGAAGAAAAATCATCTGCTGTTGAGTTTAGGGTAACTGTCCCTGTGTTGCTTAGGTTTCCAGCTGCAGTTAGAAAACTTGTTTCGCTTACAGTAAGAGAACCGCCAGAATTAACAGTTAAGTTTCCTTGGGCAAAAATGCCTGAAGTAACTAGTACTAAGGCTAAAAGTGTAACTATTTTTTTCATTGGTTAATGATTAGTGATTAGTGATTAGTGATTAGTGATTAGTGATTAGTGATTAGTGATATTTAAAAAGTTAAATACTAGGGTTGTTAAATAAAACAACCTTTTATTTCTATTTATCCATATTAGAAATAATAAGCTCTAATCTTTCTAATCTTTTTTCTTGTTTTTTTAACGCGTCTATTTCTGATTGTTGTTCTTTAAGAGCATTGATAAGTACAGGAACTAATCCTTGATAGTTAACCGATTTAATACCTTTATTTTCTACTACTAATTCGGGAAATACTTTTTCGATGTCTTGCGCCAATAACCCAATCTTTTGTTTTTTTGTGGCATCCCTTTTCATTGTGTAGGTCTTTCCATCTATTTGCAATAGTTTATAAAGTGTGCTTCCTAAAGAAAGAATATTTGCTTTTAGGCGCATATCGGAATTTATGACTACATCACCACTTACTGTTAAGTCATTACCAACCGTAGCATCTCCATTAAATAGCACTTTAAAGGCATCAGATGTGTTTGAACCATCTACACCATTTCCAATTACAAAAGCTGTGTTTGCTGTAGAAAATGAATCTGCACTATTTGTAACTGTAGAGCCACTTGAATTGTATTGTCCAATTACCGTTGAGCCAAAATCACTTGCTGTTGTGCTTTCTCCCATTGCTGTGGAAGAAACTCCACTTGCTTCTGTGCTTCTTCCCATTGCTGTAGAATAGTCACCACTTGCTGTTGTGAACGCTCCCATTGCTGTAGAAGCATTTCCACTTGCCTCTGTGGTAGCACCCATTGCTGTAGAAGCATATCCACTTGCCTCTGTGGTTTTTCCCATTGCTGTAGAAGCATATCCTGTTGCACCTCTGGTTGTACTTGCAGAAGTTGAATAACTTAAATCAACTGCATTAGAGCCTATATCTCCGTGATTAGCTGCTACAGCGGTTGAAAGCCTAACGCCTGTATTTGAATTCTCAGTTACAGGAGATAAAATCCCTGTTCCTAAACTTGTTGCTCCGCTTAATAGATTTAGTTCTGCAGCTGTTGAAGTAATTTCTGTTCCTCCTATATTTAATCCAGCTGCATAAACAGTAGCACCTGAATCTTCTCCCATATAAACTGCGGTTACATCATCGTTACCCAACACCACAGAATTATCAGCTACACCTGTAGCTTCATATCCTATAATGGTTTGGTTTATTGCTTCAGCACTACTTGCAACTGCGTTATACCCTAAAGCTGTGTTATTGTTCCCTGTGGTATTGGTTGCTAAAGCACCACTTCCTGAAGCTGTGTTATCATCCCCTGTGGTATTTGAATATAAAGCAAATTCACCTAAAGCTGTGTTATTATCCCCTTCGGTATTAGAATATAAAGGCTTATACCCTAAAGCTGTATTATACTCCCCTGTACTATTAGCAGGTGGAGTACCAAGAAACATTGAATTGTTACTATCTACTAAAACATCGGTAAGGTCATTTAAACTTGAAGCACTTCCAGTAATTCCTGTTAACTGTGAACCATCTCCAACAAAAGAAGTAGCAGTAACACTACCTGCAATTGTAGTTGTACCATCAAACAAAATACTAAAAGCATCGGATATATTAGAGGAGTCTACACCATTTCCAATAACAAAAGCAGTATTTGCTGTGTCAAAAGAAGTAGCATTACTTGTAACAGCAGAACCACTTGAATTGTACTGTCCAATTACTAAAGAGCCATAATCACTTGCTGTTGTGTTTCTTCCCATTGCTGTAGAACCGAGTCCACTTGCTGTTGTGGCTCCTCCCATTGCTGTAGAATAAGTTCCACTTGCTATTGTGGTTCCTCCCATTGCTGTAGAACCGACTCCATTTGCTGTTGTACCATTTCCCATTGCTGTAGAAGCAGTTCCACTTGCTGTTGTACCATTTCCCATTGCTGTAGAAGCAGTTCCACTTGCTGTTGTATTATAGGTTTGGATAGCATTTTGTCCAGTTCCTTGAAACCAAAAGGTTTGAGCATTCATACTAAATGAGATAGTTAATGCAATAATTGTAAATATGTTTTTCATTGGTTAATGATTAGTGATTAGTGACCGTCAATTTTTAAGATATTGAATATTTGGAGTAGAGATCTGTTTTTTAAAAGTGGCCGCCAAGGGCGCTCTATGGTATTAGGCCCTGGAATAAAATAAGCGCTGGTTGGGGCTAACTCCAAACCATCAAAAGAAACCGAGCTGTTAGTCTTGATAAAAAGTGAATTATATGGGCTCAAAAAAAATGTTTGACAATAAACAGACAAAGTGAAGAACAAAAAAAGAATTATAGCTTTAACCATACTATTATTGTAAATTTTAAGCACCCTATTTATTAGGAAAACCCGCAATTTACTACATGAAAAAACACTACAATAACAAGATGTTTTTATGTTATAATTAGGAAAAGAATGTTTAGAAAAAACAAAATGTTTTTTCCGCATGTTTAATTTTCAAAAGGGTGATGTGTTAATTTCAAAAGGACAAAAACCTCAAATAATCCTTGAAAAAAGGAAATTAATTGGAGTTTAGAAAAAAATTAAAATTTTTCTATTGAAGAAACAAATTAATGGTGATTTGACACTACTATAATAAATTAATGTTTATTAGAAAGCAAATAATCACTTGGCGTCAAAGAAGTATATTCTTTAAAAGAATTGTAAAAAGTACTGTATGATTCAAAGCCTACCTCTGAAGATAAAGATTCTAAAGTACCTCTAGCAAGGAAATTATTCTCAATTAATTGCAAAGAAGCTTCAATTCTTGAATAATTCTTGAATTTTGTAAATGGATACTTAACATGCATTTTAAATATGTAAAAACAGTGTCTTAAAGGTACACCTGTTAACTTTGAGAACTCCTTGATATTAACTCCTTTTTGAGTAAATATGCTGTCTTCAAAAATATGTTTTTCAAACAAATGTATAATATCAATAACTTTATCTTTAGGATAAAGCTTTGCTATTTTTTTTTCAACTTCTGATACATTTGCAGAGATTGGATCTATTGACCAGGTGTTTTTTAAAATAAAGCTTTTGGAAATAGCTGCCTTATTTTTTTTATGTAATGATAGGTATCTCTTACGAGATAAAATTATGAGTGTTAAAATTATTGACCCTAAAATATAGATAAAATACTTTTTAAAAAACAGGTCATTTTTAAGAGCATAAAAACTATTGTTCAGAGCAGTTTCTTGACTTTTTTTAGCGTTTTCTGTTTTCCAAGTATTAAAAATAGTAGCTTCTTTATTTTTTAAAGCATCAGCACCTTTGAATATCAAATACATGTTTATAACATTGCTAGTATCCCAGGTAGCAATGTCACCATCAAAAGCACTTGCATACTCAAAAGCGGCTTTCATGTTGGTTACAGTGCTAGTATTCCAACAATCTCCATCTGTTTTAATATTTTGATTAAAATTAGTAGCACGTGAAAACATTCTCTCCATATTAGTTACTGAGCTTGTATCCCAATTTGTTATGTCTTGATTAAAGCCACTAGCATTAAAAAACATAAACTGCATATCAGTTACAGCGCTGGTATTCCAAAAATCTCCATTTGTGCTAATTTTTTGATTAAATTCTTGGGCATAAGCAAACATGCTACTCATATCAGTAACATTAGCGGTATTCCAATTTGTAATAGCACCGTTAAATTTCAAGGCACCTTTAAACATCTGCTTCATGTTGGTTACACTTTTTGTATCCCAATTTGAAATATTACCATTAAATTTTTCAGCATTTTCAAACAGACCTTCCATAGTAGTAACCTTGGCTGTATTCCAATTCGAAATGTCACCGTTAAATTTTAATGCACCTTGAAACACCTGAGCCATGTTAGTTACATTTTTTGTATTCCAACGATCTCCATTTGTATTAATATCTTGATTAAATGCTTGGGCATTAGTAAACATGCCACTCATATTAGTAATCTTAGCTGTATCCCAATTTGAAATAGCACCGTTAAATTTTAATGCACCTTGAAACATCCGCTCCATAGAAGCTACAGCGCTAGTATTCCAACTTTTTCCAAGTGTGTTAATATTTTGATTAAATTCTTGGGCATTAGTAAACATGCGGTTCATGTTAGTGACCTTAGCTGTATCCCAGTTTGAAATGTCACCGTTAAATTTCACCGCATTAGTAAACATAAACATCATGTTGGTCACATTTGCTGTATTCCAGTTTGAAATATCACCGTTAAATGATCTAGCACCATTAAACAAACCAGCCATAAGGGTTACATTTGTGATATTCCAGGTTGAAATATCACCGTTAAATTTTTCAGCATCTCTAAAAGCATCTCTCATATCCTTAACGGCTGCCGTGTTCCATGTACTTAAGTCTTGAGTTCCTGCAACATTAAAGACTTTACATTGATCAAACATTCCATGTATATTAGTAACAGCTGCTGTATTCCATCCGGAGATATCTGCGTTAAAAATCATATAATCATTAACAGTTTCAGTAATTATTTTTAACTCATTTACAAAATTTTCACTATAAAAATTTCCGGAAAACATAAATTCCATAGTTGTTATTGTACTCACGTCCCAATCGTTAAGAGTTGCTCCTAATAAAGAAAAACAGTTTCTAAAGGCTTTTTTCATGGAGGTTGTGGCAGACAGATCTGGCTCATCTGTCGCAGAAACGGTTAGGTTTCTGGCGCCTTCAAAAGCCGAAGAAAAAGAATTCCAAATGCCTTCTCCCCAATTAGAAACATCTTGGATCATAACCCTAGAAGCATGATTTCCGTTCATATACATGCTACCAATGTCTTTTTTTAAATCATTTACAGCAATTGTAATGGTAAAGGTATCTGAAGAAGTATAGGTGTGAGTTGGAAATATAGCATTTGTGTGGGTTGTAGAAGTGCCATCACCCCAATCAATGGTAATATTTGCATAGTCTTTAAGAGGTAACTCGAAAGTACCACTTGAAATATTCCATGTAGAAACGAAGTTCTTATTTTGTGCGTTGAGAGCAAAAAATGATAAAATAAAAAAGATGAGCAAATATTTTTTAAACATTAAAAGGTCTTAAAAATTGAAAACAACAAATGTAATGTAATTGGAGTGGGAAAGGTTCATGTTTAACTATTCAAAAGGTGATGTCTATGATAAAATACTTTTATTGATTTTACAATCTTTGATAAAAATGACCCAGAGTAAGTAATAATACACGCCATTAATATGATGAAGCAATTTAATCAAAAATAAAATCATCTGCGTCTTTTAGAAACTCTAAGGCGTCTCTAGTGGTTTGTATATGCTGTTTATCTAGGGTAATGGTTTGTATAAATGCTGTTTCATACTCTTGGGTAGAGAGTTGTTTACCCAAACAATCGTATACTGCAGAGTGCCCCGAGTACATATGCCCATTTCCATCTTGGCCAATTCTGTTTACACCTATACAATAACTCATGTTTTCAATAGCCCTCGCCTGCAACAAAACATCCCAAGCAGCAATACGCTTTTGTGGCCAATTGGCAGTGTACAACAGCACATCATACCCTACATTATTGCGGGCCCAAACAGGAAAACGTAAATCATAACATATCAATGGGCAAATTTTAAACCCTAAATATTCAATAAAAACACGCGCAGCTCCAGATGTGAAAACATGATGCTCACCGGCCAGGGTAAAGGTGTGTTTTTTATCATAGGTGTGTATCTCTCCAAGTGGAGTTACAAAAAGTAACCTGTTGTAAAAATCATCCCCATCTTTTATAATGATAGTTCCTACAATGGCACAAGAAAGAAGTTTTGACGTTGTAATAAGCCACTGCAAGGTGTCTCCATTTTGAGTTTCTGAAAGATGCTCCGCATTCATAGAAAACCCTGTGGTAAACATCTCTGGCAACACAATTAAATCTGTGGTGTTTGCCAGTGGGCTGAGTATTTTAGAAAAATGAGCTCTATTTGCCTGTGGGTTTTCCCAGTGCAAGTTAGACTGCACTATACTTACCCTTAGTTTGAGAGACTTCATGAGCTTAGGCCTCTAAAAGAGCTAGAACAGCATCACTGGATTGCATTTTAGCATGCTCTAGGGCAGTGTTACCTTTGTCATCTATGGCACTTTTATCTGCGCCATGAGCCAACAGTAGTGCTGCAATTTCTGGCTTGTTAAAAGTAGCTGCAAAAATAAGAGCAGTAGCTCCATTAAAATTTGAAATGTTTACATCAGCGCCGCTATTAATGAGCAACTTGGCAATGGCACTGTAGCCTTTAAAACAAACACCCATAAGCGCTGTATTCCCTGAGGCGTCTTGAGTGTTTATATCTTGAGGCTGCTGCAAAATAACCCTTACAATATCCATATGTCCATAATAAGTAGCTAGCAGTAAGGCAGTAGAACCACGCTGATCTTTTTCTTGGGCCAATGAAGGATTTTCTTTTACTAAAGAGGTAACCATAGAAACATCTGCGTTTCTAATAGCGTCAAAAAGGGATGTACTCATAGTGTTTTAATTAAAAAAGCGAATAGTAAAGATACCACACCAAAGCCAATATAAAAAAGCCAAGCATTTCTGCTTGGCTTTTTTATATTTATTTGCTACATGCTTGCCGGCTATCCTTTTATACTCGCAGATAGGTATTCGCGGTTCATGCGGGCAATGTTCTCTAGTGATATTCCTTTTGGACACTCTACCTCACAGGCTCCTGTATTGGTGCAATTACCAAACCCTTCTTTGTCCATCTGTTCTACCATATTAAGCACACGCTCTGAGGCCTCCACTTGCCCTTGGGGCAACAAGGCGTACTGAGATACTTTTGCAGAGGTAAATAGCATCGCGCTTGCGTTTTTACAAGCAGCCACACAAGCCCCGCAACCAATACAAGTTGCAGCTGCAAAGGAATCATCAGCATTTTCTTTGTTTACAGGAATTGCATTTGCATCAATAGTGTTTCCAGAGGTGTTTACTGAAATGTATCCTCCTGCATGTTGTATTCTATCAAATGCACTGCGGTCTATCATTAAATCTTTTACTACCGGAAATGCTTTGGCTCTAAAAGGCTCAATAACAATAGTATCACCATCGTTAAACTTACGCATATGCAACTGGCAAGTTGTTACCAATCTATCTGGACCATGAGGTTCTCCATTAATTTGTAAAGAACAAGACCCACAGATACCTTCTCTACAATCGTGATCAAACACCACAGGATTATCTCCCTGATTGATGAGTTGTTCGTTTAAAACGTCTAACATTTCCAAGAAAGACATATCTGGGGCTATCCCATCAACAGGATAGGTTTGTATTGCCCCTTTTGCATTTGTATTTTCTTGACGCCAAATTTTAAGTGTAAGTTTCATCTGTATCTTATTTATATGAACGTGTTTTCAATTCTATATTCTCAAAATTCAATTCTTCTTTATGAAGTAAGGCCTCTTTTGGAGCTCCTTTATACTCCCATGCAGAAACATACTTGAAGTTTTTATCATCTCTAAGTGCTTCTCCTTTTTGAGGACCATCCAGCTCTACGCTTTCTTCTCTAAAGTGACCTCCACAAGATTCTTTTCTATCTAAAGCATCTTTAGCAAAAAGCTCTCCTAATTCTAGAAAATCTGCAACACGACCTGCCTTTTCTAATTCTTGGTTTAAGGTGTCTTTTGTGCCTGGAACTTTTACATTGTTCCAGAAGTCTTCTCTCAATGCAGAAATTTCTTCAATGGCATCTTTAAGGTCTTTTTCATTACGGGACATTCCACATTTATTCCACATAATCTTACCTAGCTTTTTATGGTAATAATCTACAGAACGCTCTCCAGAGCCAGACATCAATTTATTGATACGGTCTTTAACTTCGTTTTCTGCTTGGTCAAACTCTTTGGTGTCTGTGGGTATCTTTCCTGTTCTAATATCTTTAGAGAGATAATCTCCAATGGTATATGGTAATACAAAATATCCATCTGCTAGTCCTTGCATCAGTGCAGAAGCGCCAAGCCTGTTGGCGCCATGGTCAGAGAAGTTTGCCTCCCCTGTTGCGTATAATCCTTCAACGGTAGTTTGCAAATTATAATCTACCCATAGCCCTCCCATTGTATAATGTACTGCAGGGTAAATCATCATAGGGGTTTTGTAGGGGTTCTCATCTACAATCTTCTCATACATCTGGAAAAGATTCCCGTATTTATTTTCAATAACGGCAGCACCCATTTTGTATATATCTGCTTCAGATGGGTTGCTAATTTTTTCTGTTAATGCCTTTTCTCTTCCATAACGCTCAATAGCTGTTGCAAAATCAAGGTATACTGCTTCACCTGTTTTGTTTACGCCAAAACCTGCATCACAACATTCTTTTGCAGCCCGTGAGGCAACATCACGAGGAACCAGATTACCAAAGGCCGGGTAACGACGCTCAAGGTAATAATCTCTGTCTTCTTCAGATAATTGGGTTGGCTTAAGCCTACCTTCTCTTATGGCCAAAGCATCTTCTTTCTTTTTAGGAACCCATATACGACCATCATTACGCAGAGACTCGCTCATAAGCGTAAGTTTAGACTGATGGTCTCCAGATACAGGAATACACGTTGGGTGTATTTGCGTATAGCAAGGGTTGGCAAAATAAGCGCCCCTTCTATGTGCTCTCCAAGAGGCAGTAACATTACTACCCATGGCGTTTGTACTTAAGAAAAATACATTACCATATCCTCCAGAGGCCAAAACAACGGCATGGGCAGAGTGGCGTTCTATCTCTCCAGTAACAAGGTTACGTGCAATAATACCTCTAGCTTTACCATCAACTTTTACAACGTCAAGCATTTCATGACGGTTAAAAGATTGTATTTTACCTCTATTTATTTGACGGTTCATTGCAGAATAAGCGCCCAGTAAAAGTTGCTGTCCTGTTTGTCCTTTGGCATAAAAAGTTCTAGAAACCAAAACCCCTCCAAAAGATCTATTATCTAAAAGACCTCCATACTCTCTTGCAAAAGGAACTCCTTGAGCAACACACTGGTCTATAATATTTGTTGAAACTTCTGCCAAACGATGTACGTTTGCCTCACGAGAACGGTAATCTCCACCTTTTACAGTGTCGTAGAATAACCTGTAGGCAGAATCTCCGTCTCCTTGGTAGTTTTTTGCTGCATTAATTCCTCCCTGTGCTGCAATTGAATGGGCACGCCTTGGAGAATCTTGATAGCAAAATGTTTTTACATTGTAGCCTAGTTCTGCAAGAGTTGCAGCGGCACTACCACCTGCAAGTCCTGTCCCTACAATAATAACATCGATGTTACGCTTGTTTGCTGGATTTACAAGGTCAATTTCGTTTTTATGTTTGGTCCACTTATCTGCTAGTGGTCCTGAAGGTATTTTAGAATCTAATATAGACATAGCGATATTTTTAGTGTGGGAGTTGATTTAGGTGCAAGTAAATGGCAATAAAAATAAACCCTACAGGTATTAGTATTGCGTATACTTTGGCAAATCTGGTTAATGCCACAGAATATTTGTTGTTAAACCCTACACTCTGGAAAGACGAGGCAAATCCATGCCATAAATGCATAGCCAGTAGTGCAAAAGAAACTACATAAAGCCCAACACGTACTGGGTTTTCAAATTTATGAACTGTTTCTGCGTAGTATCTAGTTGGATCTTCTGGGTGAGATTCAACATACTTGTGTATCATTTCTGGAATCCAGAAATCATAAAAATGTAGTCCTAAAAATGCCAGGATTACCAACCCAGAAATAATCATATTTCTGGAGGCCCAACTAGCGTTTGTGCTTCCTTTATAAGAGGCGTACTTTACCGCTCTTGAACTTCTGTTTTTAAGCTCTAACACAAAGCCCATCACAAAGTGAAATACAACACCAAAAATCAGTATTGGTTGCAAGAGTCCTTGAACAAAGCCATTGTTTCCCATAAAATGGGACCAACTATTAAAAGTGTCTGGAGAGAGTACTGCTGTTGCATTAATAACAAAATGCTGTCCTAGAAAAAATACTAAGAACAAACCAGAAAGTGCCATGGCAACTTTTCTAGCAATTGAAGAGGATATAATTCCCATTATCGTTGAGTTTTCTAAATTTCTACTTGCAAAAATACGTCTCAAATTGCGTATCAACAAACAATAGCTTTTGTTTATTATCAATTTAGAATTGATATGCCTAAACAGCGCTTATTTATTTCACTTCTACCATTTTGTTTATTGTAAAATCTCCTATAGAAACCTCAACAATATAGCTCCCTTTGGGCAAATAAAATGTGCCGTTAGCTCCTTGAAAAGTTGAGATATCCTCTTTTTCAAGTTGTTTTTTCCCCTTTTGAGAAATACTAGCGTTGTAAGGCACAACATTAAATCCTTTGGTTAAAATAACCTCCCATGAATTTAAAACGTTTCCGCTTTCTTGAGTTACTGATATTTTAGCTTCACCCCCTAAAGGCGCAAAAATCTGCAGGGGTATACTTGGCTCAAAATAAGCTCCATAATTATTAAATCCTGTGCTTCCCCAACGACGACTCGCCCTTACACTTGCAATATCTGCAAGCATAAGACTGCCTATTGTTTTTTCTGAAATACCCTGCAGTAAAGAAATATCTGCCTTGTAAATACTACGCCCATGAGTTCCTAGCAAAAGGTGTTTGTCTCTGGCTTGAATTGTCAAGTCATGTACCGCAACATTCGGTAACCCCTCATAAAAAGGGTTCCAAGAAGCGCCGTTATCAAAAGAAGTATAAGCGCCATTATCTGTACCTAGGTATAATATAGATGGGTTTGCTGGGTCTTCTCTGATTACGTTTACCGCGGCGAGGGGTAAATTGTTTGAAATGTTTGTCCAAGATGCTCCATAATTATCACTCATATATACATAAGGCGTGAAATCATCCCAGCGATAACCGTTGAGTGTTACATACACGCGCTGCTTTTCATGCATCGAGGCTACAACACGAGAAACCCAAAGATCTTTTGGTAATGTAGAAGAAATATCCTGCCAGTCACTCCCTGAGTTTTGAGACACAAAGACCTTCCCGTCATCACTCCCGGTGTACAACAACCCGAACTGAAATTTAGACTCATCGATACTAGTTAGGGTTCCGTAGGCAACATTTCCTTGCTTACCACCGTTGGTTAAATCTTCAGAAATTGCAGTCCAGTCTGTTCCCCTGTTCATAGAGCGCATTAATTTATTGCCTCCTAAATATAATATATCTTGATTGTGTGAGCTTAGTAAGATTGGTGTTTGCCAATTAAATCGATAGGGGCTATCTCCTAGCTCATGCTTGGGCTGGATGTAGGTTTGAGTATTATCCGCTCTGTTTAACCTAAAATAATTCCCGAATTGAAATCCTGTGTATACCACATTGCTATCTCGTGCATCTGTTTGTATCTGCATGCCGTCTCCTCCCATGATAAACTCATATGGGTATTTCCCGTTTTGCCTCCAGCCCGGGCTCTCTTGATAGGTGTGAGCGCCTACCCAAACCCCATTGTCTTGGAGGCCCCCATATACGTTGTAAGGCTCCTGATTATCTACGTGTATGGCATAAAACTGCCCCACAGCGGGTTGGTTGTTTTTAATCCAGTTTGCGCCATCATCATAGCTAATATTAACACCACCGTCATTACCGTTGATTAGGTGTCCTGGCTTGTTTGGGTTGATCCATAAAGCATGGTGATCTGCGTGTACATTTGGGGCAGAAATAGAGCTGAATGTCTTACCTGCATCTTTAGATTTTAATATGGGCACACCATAGATGTAGACACCGTCTTTATTACTTGGATCTACGTGTATTTTACCAAAGTAGTATCCATAACTGTAATAAATACCGTCCAAAAAGCCCTCATGAGTTTTACTCCAAGTAAGCCCGCCGTCCATGCTTTTGTAAACCTCTGCGCCAATTACCGGGGTGTCAAACAACATTGCGTTTGCATCTTCCAGATAAGTAGCTAGATCTGCAGGAATAACAGCGCCCCCACGCACCATACTCTTTACGTTATCTGCCCTGTATTTTTCTTGAAAGCCGTTGTTTTTTAAATATGTATTAAGTTTTTTATTATCTAAGGCTAAAAAGGCTTCACGAGTCATGGTTTTAAATTGCTCCTTAGACAAGCCTCCTGATTTGCGAGAAGATCCTGCGTCTTCTCTTCTGGCCTGATTGTCATGCACGGCATATACTGTGCTTTCGTCAAAAACCGCAAGGCCAATACGCCCCACACCTTCTCCTGTTGGAAAACCGCTTTTTGGAGTAGAAACTTTTATCCAAGAGCTTCCACCATCTGTACTTTTAAAGATGGCACTCCCTGAGCCGCTACCTCTAAAATTCCAGGCTTTACGGTCTTTATCCCAAGAGGAGGCAAACATGATATTAAAATTATTGGGAGCTGCATCCATCTCTATAATACCGCTTTGGTTGTTTACAAAAAGTGTTTGTTCCCAAGTAACACCACCATCTGTAGTTTTGTATACTCCGCGCTGATTATTTTTAGAATACAAGTGCCCCACCACACTTACAACCATATGTTTTGGGTTGGTTGGGTTTATTAATATTTTACTTATATGGTGGCTATCTGCAAGGCCAAGATGCTCCCAGGTGTCTCCATTGTTAGAGGAGCGCAAAAGGCCAATACCTGCATAACTTGAACGAGAAGAATTTACCTCTCCTGTACCTACCCAAATAGTTCTTGTGTTCCAATCTACAGCCAAGCTACCTACATTTTGGGTAGGGCTATTGTCTAAAATAGGTGTAAATGTAGTACCGTTATTTACGGTGTGCCAAACACCACCACTAGCATAACCAACATAAAACTCTGTTGGATTGCTAGGGTTTACAGCCAAGTCTACCACACGGCCACTCATAATGGTAGGGCCTATATTGGTAAAAGGAAGGTTTTTAACAAGAGAGTTTTCTGTGAGTGTTTGTTTTTCTTGTAAAGAAGCAAGCACTCTGTCTGAGGGAGATGGAGCTTGTTGAGCAAGACCAAAATAGGCCGTAAAAACAAGCAACAAAAGGATGTATTTTTTCATTAGTTTGATTTAGAAAATGTAAAATACAGAAAGCACAAACCACCTCAAAATAATGTTAGAAAATTTAACATCGCCTTTTTCTTTTTTGGTCATATTCAAGTTTTTTTAACTAAAAATCCATTGAAATACAAAATAACGTGCTTTGGTGTATTGAATAAAAATTGCAATCCTTACTTTTGAAAATACCTTGCATTAAAAAATTACTATTTATGAAATACCACCAAATAGATTCAAAGCTTTACATTAAAAACCGCAAAAACTTTATGGCTCAAATGAAGTCCTCGAGTTTGGCCGTATTTAACAGTAATGACATATACCCAATTGGCGCAGATAGCACGATGCCTTTTGAGCAGGCAAGAGATATTTTATATTTAAGTGGCGTAGATCAAGAAGAAAGTATTTTAGTGCTATTTCCAGAGTGTCCCAACCCAGATCACAAAGAAATTTTATTTTTAAAAGAAACCAACGAGCACATTGCAATTTGGGAAGGAGAGAAACTTACCAAAGAAAGAGCCCTTGAGGTAAGCGGTATTAAAACAGTGTATTGGCTGCAAGATTTTGATAAAATAATGCGAGAGCTTATGGCACAAAGCCAAACCATTTATTTTAACACCAATGAGCATTACAGGGCAGCCATAGAAACACAAACAAGAGAAGACCGCTTTATACTAAAAACTAAAGCAAGTTTTCCTGCACACACCTGGGCAAAGAGCAATCCTATTTTGCAACGATTACGCGCTGTAAAAGACCCAATAGAGATAGCTTTAATTCAACAAGCCTGTGACATTACACAAAAAGGGTTTAGAAGAGTCTTAGGATTTGTAAAGCCTGGTGTTTGGGAGTTTGATATTGAGGCAGAGTTTATGCATGAATTTTTAAGAAATCGTTCTAAGAAATTCGCATACACACCAATTGTGGCTAGTGGAAATAATGCCAATGTATTACACTACATTGAAAATAACCAACAATGTAAAGCAGGTGATTTGATCTTGCTAGATGTTGGCGCAGAATACGCAAACTACAGCAGTGATATGTCTCGTACTATTCCTGTTAGTGGCAGATATACAGCTAGACAAAAAGCTGTTTACAACGCTGTAAACAGCGTGAAAGAGCAGGCCACTAAATTGCTAGTTCCTGGAACGCTTTGGAAAGAATACCATAAAGAAGTAGGCCATATTATGACCAGCGAATTATTAGGTCTAGGGCTTATAGATAAGGCCGATGTTAAAAATGAAAACCCAGACTGGCCAGCCTACAAAAAATATTTTATGCACGGCACATCTCACCACATGGGATTAGACACCCATGATTATGGATTACTTTGGGAGCCTATGCAGGCAAATATGGTATTCACAGTAGAGCCTGGTATTTATATCCCAGAAGAAGGTTTTGGTATTAGACTTGAAGATGATGTTGTAATACAACAAACTGGAGCTCCATTTAATTTAATGAAAAATATCCCAATTTTAGCAGATGAAATTGAGGATCTCATGAACTCTTAGCCGCCTGCTGGTTTTGTTTTTTTTGTATGCTTAAATATGTTTACACTTATAAAAACTAGCAGCCCTGGAAGCACCCAACCCATCCCTTGTTTTGCAAATGGAATCCATTGTTTAACACTATCTAAAGATCCTGGGCTCATGAAAAATTCCAAAAAATCTGGAATACTAAACACAAAGGTAGTTATCGTTACTGCTCTAAAAATTAAGGCAGAGGCAAGCCTTGTGGGTATGCTGTTAAGTATAATTAGCACAATGGTAATTGGGTAAATAAACATTAAGGCGGGCAAGGCCACATTAATAATAAAACTAACATCAAATTGCCCAACCAAAACCCCTATAAGACAGCCCATAATTGAGGTAATTGTATAGGCCCATGGAGTGTTTTTGGCAATCCCCTTTACAAAATCTGCAGTTCCTGTTACTATGCCAACAGCAGTGGTGAAGCACGCCAATGCTACCAATACCCCTAAAAAAGCAGTGCCATAATCACCCAAGGTGTTTGTACTTAATATGTTCAGTAAATCTATTCGCTCGGTCACTTGCAAATCTGAGCTATAATAAGCTCCAAGTGCAATAAGGCCCCCATAAACTAAAAACAACCCTATGCCAGCTATAAGCCCAGAGCGAGCAATCATGCGTTTTTTTTCTTGATAATTGTACTTGTCTTGCAGGGCCAATGAAATTACAATTACGCCTCCAACTACAACACCTCCAAGCGCATCAAAGGTTTGATAGCCCTCCAAAACTCCTTCAGTAAATGTGTTTTCAAAAATAGTATTCCCCATAGGCGCCAGATCTGCAAAGAAGCCTAAAGCAATTATTAGTAAAAGTAACAATACAATTAAAGGGGTTAAAAACGTACCGATAAGACTTAAAATACGGGTCCTATTTAAGGCAAAGACCAGTACCAACGTAAAATAAATAGCACTTATACTTAAAGAAGAAATATCAAAATAAGGTGCAACAGCAATTTGGTAGGCAACAGATGCCGTTCTAGGAGAAGGCAAGCTAACACATATACTATATATGATAATGGCATATAGTATTGCAAATTTGGGAGAAACCTTATTGGCAAAATCCAAAAGAGTTCCCTGCAATCGCGAATGCCCGTAAATAGCCAAAATGGGTATTACTACTGCAGAAAGCGCAAAACCA
>Ga0208947_1000591_pt1 | contig 17642 bp, 30 predicted proteins | sample AOAMet1_04_M0_20_2_FD_188226 | JGI IMG/M metagenome (GOLD analysis project Ga0208947, IMG submission 188226) | Ammonia-oxidizing marine microbial communities from Monterey Bay, California, USA - CAN11_04_M0_20 (SPAdes) | ecosystem: Environmental > Aquatic > Marine > Intertidal zone | place... | reverse complement strand
TTCCGCTGTGCCGCATCATAACCGATAACGGCCCTGATTTCATATTGCTCGCTGTTAGTCCTGCCTTGCGCCGATTTTTGCACCGACGTAAGCCGAGATAACCCCCATGATTCCAGCAAGTATTCGCTCGGCTAGTCCGGTGTCTTTTACGTCAATCACCGATGCTAGCAGTATTGAGCCGCCAAAGATCACGAGCAAACCGCCAACGATCCAGTCTACCGGCTTCCAGTCAGTCACGATTTCGCCTCTGCAGCTCCTCAACCGGGTGCCCTGATTGATCTGCGACCACTTCCCACAGGTTCGCGCGGTCATCTTCGCAGTCTTTCAGCTTTTCTTCTACGTGCTTGAAGTGAACTAGCATTTGCCGCCAAAGTGCAGCAATGACGCCGCCAAGCGTAGCACAGGCACCTAGAAGCATTCCTACCTGTGATATGTCTGTATTGCCAATCATTCTGCTCTTGCCTTGACGCGTTTTACCACAATGAATTCACTTCCACGCAATTGATCGCCCCAGATCGTATTGTAGCCATTCGACCCCCAATCAGAACCATAGCTATTTACGAACGTCAGGCCATAGGATTGCAGGCTTTTGACGTTGCCGCCGCGATATTTGATTTTTAACCCGCAGATTGCATGTCGCCACCAAGGGAGCGAAAACGTTACCGGGTTTGCTCCGTCTGGGTCGATAAGTGCGGAAATTGCCAAGTCCAGATCGTCTGCGTCCATATCGCCAAACTGTAGCAAATCATGCTGACCAGCCGACTTCTTGACGTTGGGATCATCGGCCAGGCTTCGATCCATTGAGCGTTCGGGCCAGAATTCCACAGACGGCAGACCGTACTCTTGAACGTATTGGCATCCCTCAGACGCGTAGCCGCCAGCGTTGCGAAACTGCTTGCCTTGGGCTGCTGCTGCTGTGGCTGACAGCTTGGGGACTGGCTTATTGATGCCGGCGAAAGCGTAGCGATTCATGATTGCCGCTGTAACAGCAAAGCACCAGCAGTATTTTAGCCGGCCCTGATCCAGCACTGGCACATCATTGTATTGATGCACGTCTAGTGGTGATGCTTTTCGCTGCTCTTGCAGCTTGATTAGCTCCGGCCAGTCGTCGCGGGGAAATAATGGCCCAAAGTGAGCCGGCAGCACTGAGCCAACTGGCTCGATGTCGTAATTCCTCGAAATAAGCCCGTGATCATTCATCGTAGGCTTTCCAGTTCTTTTAGCAGATCGTCCTCAATGGGGATGATTTCGACCCCATCACCCAGCGATACCACCGCGCAAGGCTGGTGTCCGTCGCTCAGTTTGTACAGTTCCTGCACCCACGGCTCCGCGTTGGTCAAATCCGCACCTGCCTGGTATCGCCGGATCTCTACGTTGTTGGCTGCTCCCCATTCATCAATTTTCGTACTGCCAGCGATTCCGACTGGTGGAACCAGCACCACCGCATCGGGCCAAGCAGGAGAAACTGGGGGCGTTGGCAATCGTGCCGGCCCAGCGCGAACAAACACGAACCAAGCAAACGCAATTAAAATTGCCCACAGCAAGAATTGTTGCGGTTTGCCCGCTGTGCTTTCGCCTATGTCAACTTTCATCATTATCTGGCTTTTCCAGTGATTCCAGCCGATCCACGATACTTTGCAGCGTTTCCGTCAGTTTGCCCTGATCGACCCCGGCAGGGGCTGGCTTTCGCCATTTAGTGAGCGAATCCATGAAAGAAACAGCCAAAGGCTGCAATCCTGCCACCAAACCCAGTGCGACGATCCCGACCATTTGTATGGCGGAAATTGCCGCAGTGATGAACATTGCCACCAGATCGACGCTTTCAACCGCTTCCGGGTCTTTTGGTCCGAATGCGTCTTGTAGCCAGCCGGTTTCCCAGAGCTTCCAGCCAAGAAACAGCACAAACAGCCCAACGCAAAACTGAAACGCTCTGTTATCTTTCATCCGTCGTTTCCTCTTTAAAGTATTCCCGCAGCATATCCTCAATGACCTTTGCCGCAAATTTTACCGCAATTGCAAACAATACCGCCCCAATTACTCCATCGACTTTGTAATCCCGCGACAGCCGCTTGATTACCCTTTCTCGTACTTCGAGCGATTCACGCTCACGCATCCGCACCCGTCTGGATTCCTGCGTGAGCCATTCCTGCTCTGCAATCAGCCTGATTTGTGCTTTCTGCTTTTTGCTTATCAACATTACCGCCCCCAGATCCTAACGCGAAACGCTCCGTACTGTGATCGAGCCACCGCATCACCTAGCAACTTCCTGCTGTTATCATCCGCAGACCCTGACCTGCCAGATGGGCGGCAAGTGCCTACTGATCGGTGCGGTGTGTCCTGATTGCTTCGCCAGCCCACGCCTTCAAAGTTGGCCCCCGGCACTGACCACTGATTGCCGGCTGACTTTGGCGGGTGCCCTTTGTAGCCTCGCACGGCCATGTAGTTGGCTCGGCTTTGAGCGATAGCCTGACCCCGCAACTGCGGCTCAGGCTCAATGATGACCAGCACATCAGGCGACGCCGCCTTCTGTGCTGTCGTTTCCGCTGGCGTGTAAAATGCTGCCCCAATTAGCAAAGCAGCACAGATAAACCGTGCCATTGCTTTAACCTAGTTTGAACATCCGAAAGACCGCGAAACGTTGACCGAACGTGACCGCCGGCCAAGCAGACGGGAAAGCAAGCCTCCGCCGCTGCGAACGCGACTTTGTAGCCGCCCTTGCACTGGTGCGATCTCAACCACGCTTGAGCGGTTGACAGTGCGGCATCCCTCTGGCCCGCAGACTTTCAGCGTCCGCTCAGTTCTGCCGGGTGAAATGCTTACTGACCGCTCACGGATTCGCTGAATAATTGGCGATTGCACTGGCTCGGCAACTGCTGCCGGTGCTGGGTCGCCAGCATTTCCCGTCGTATCAAACGCCAAAACAACTACCAGCACAGCCATTAGCAAGGAAAACGTAGAAAATCTCATCTGATCCCTCAGAGTATGAGCGGGGCGACCGGGAACAAATGGGGCAACTTGTAACCCGGCCGCCCGCCGTGACCGGTCCCCATTGATCCAAATTTTAGACCTGCTTGCTGTAAAACGCAACGATCAGCTGGTTTAGCCGGTTTACCTGCGTTACAGCTTGTTTCCTGCGATCCATCAAAAAGTGGATGTAGTCTTTTTTCCCTTTTTCAGAATTGCACCGAGCACAGCACAAAATCAAGTTGTCCACGTCGTCAGACCCGCCTTTTGCTCGCGGTACGATGTGATCAAACGTCGTTTTTTTTCCGCTAGATGTGCCTGGCTTTGCCAATTTCCGGTCGCAGAAATGGCAGAGCTTTAGCCGGTCCTCCCACATCTGCACCCGTTCCTCAACGCTATACAGTTGGCTTGGCGTTTTGCTCATCTACCCACTCCGGCAACGGTCCATCCTTAGTAGCCCACGCGCCCAGCTCTTTGGCTTGCTCCTTGGTCATTTTGCAAGCCGGATCAATCGCCATTCGCATGGCAAAGCACCACCGGTCCCCTTCCCCGTCTCGCCAGGGCATTTTCTTACGCTTGTGGTACTTCTCAAACTGCTCAAGCCGAGCATCGTCTTTCCATTTACGGTCTTTCACTTCCGCGATGATGTCAAACGCGAGCTGGTCTGCGGGCTGCGGTATCGGCCTTTCCATGTTGGCGTATTCGTAGCAAACGTTCTCGAAGTGTTCAGCGTCCAGGCTGCTGCTGTGCATGACCTTGGCCCATTGGTTACCTACCGTAGAACCATTCGGGAGTTTCTTGCACATCAGTCCGTTGACTGTTGGGTACGCCTTCGCGATCTGCCACAGCTCGTCTTTGATTGTCTGCATATCCATATTTACACTCGCAAAGGATATTGATTCGCCTGCACTCACCGCACCGGCACTGATCGCATAAAGTAGCTTGGACCGGTGCCGGCCCCTGACAGTGATTGCACTTTCCGCTGCGTTCTTTTTTCTTGCCTTTTACCATTCATCAATCTCCCGCCAGTAATGTTTTTGTAATTTCTGCCTCGTAGGATCGCCCGGCAAGTATCCTCACTAATCTCTAACTTTTGCGAGATCCGCCGGCACCCCAGACCATCGCGATACAACTCAACTACTCTCAACACCTGTTCTATGCTCATACTCTTTTTCATCTTTTATAACCCTCGTTAGTTCCCCAATCAAAAACTCACCTCCAACCTTGCGAACTTGCGCAAGGCTTAATTCTCCGCTTGCCATTCTTTTATGAATCTGCCGTAAAGCGTGATCAGTCGGCCAATTACACGTACCAGCCGATCTCATCAGTAGTCTTGCCAGCCAATATTGCTGCTCAGTCATCAAACAAAGTCGGCAACTGTTGCTCGTGCTCTTCTTGTGCGAGGAACTTAATAGCCGCATCGAAGTAGCTTTTCTTCAGCTCAATGCCGATGTACTTACGATCCGCACGCAACGCCCCAACTCCTTCACTTCCAATGCCCCCAAAAGGTGACAATACAACATCGCCGGGGTTGCTCCACAACTGCAAGCAACGCTCGATAACGTCAAGCTGCAATGGGCATACGTGCCGCTCGTCGTTATTGTCGCGGCCCATTCTTGCGTTCAGTGTGTTGCTCTGTTTTATGTCCATCCAAACAGGCGAAGCATACCGTTGCCAAATGTCGATAGACTTGTTGCCGATTTTCTCACGTCTATTAAACTCTTCAACATCGCCAGCGAAATAGTCAAACTCACCTGCCACTGGTTCCTGATTCTTTCCAGGCTTTCTAAATGTGCAGATATAATCGGGGAGGCCTTGCCTGCTCATGCATGAATCTTTTTTTACCTGCTTATGAAGCAAGCCCAATGCTTTCGTGCGTTGCATTGCAACAACTGGATCTTTCCAAACACAAACCTCGCTATGGTAAATCCAGCCTTTATCGTTGAAGGTTCTGATAATATCGCCTCGAAAGTCACGAATCCCAATGTATCCCTGGTGACTAATTGTTGAAGGTAAATTCATACAATGGACGCTGACTAGCCGGCCCGGCTTTACTTTCTGCAAAAGCAACTCAACCAAATATGCAAAGTGTTCAAAGAACTGCTCATCGGAATCACTGTTCCCCATGTCTCGCTCACTGTCGCTGTAAACGAACAGACTCGCAAACGGCGGACTAAACACACTGAAATCAATAGACACGTCGGGCATCCCGTTTAGCACCTCGCAGCAATCACCATGATACATATGCCATGTTTTCCCAGATGCTTGATCGATAACTGTACTCATCTCTATTCCCCAATAAACGAAGGTAACTCTACTTGCAGGCCCGTAACGTAACGAGCCTTTCCTGTATCAATCCCAATCTCTCTACGTGACGCGGTTCTCATTGCTTCGGCCATTTCTGACCGCATCAACCTATGATCGCTTTCCTTGCTAGCCACTGCTGAATGCAAAGCAGATTCAGTTTCAGCCAATACAATATCTACGTCCACAGCTCTATCCTGACCAAAACGCCAGCATCGTCTGACAGCCTGATAGTAACTTTCAAAGCTATACGAAAGCCCAGCAAACACCTGATGATTGCAGTGCTGCCAGTTCATACCGAAACCAGCAACACTTGGCTTTGTAATCAGCCGCTTTGAATCACCGCTGCTGAACCTTTCGAGCAAAGCTTCCTTTGCTGACTCTTTGTGTGAGCCACGTATCTCGATGCAGTCGTCTATTTTCTTGAGCAGGGAATCTGCCTCGTAGTTGGTGTCGCACCAAATAACTACCGGCTCATCTTTTCCGTTTACTAATTCGGCCACCTTGCTACAACGTGCCTCGCAAGTCAGCCGCTTTTCCTCGTGTATCGTCGTAGCAGATATGCCTGACACGTTAAAAAGCAAGCCATCAACTGGCACTGTGTCATCTGCTGTCACAACATGCCGCAAGACGTTGAGCTCTGGCAAATCATAACCCTCGTCCTCCCCGCCGATGTCGCTGGGCTTTGAAATACAAACCGCCCACGTTGCTACCCACTTCCAGAAATGCTTTCGAGCGTGACCACGCAAACGCCACTTTGCAGTGTCGCTTCCATCGTGAACGAAGTATTTGCTTAACATATCTTCACGTTCACAAATGCCGAGAAACTCCGCATGTGTACCCAGTTCAATATGATCGTTCGGGCTTGGCGTTGCCGTGCAAGCCAGACGATATGGCGTACTCTTGTAGGATTCGATCAGCTGCCGTTTTACTTTACCGAAAGCGTTTTTTAATATCGACGATTCATCCAGCACTACGCCAGAGAAAGTGCTGGGATCAAAGTGATGCAGCTTTTCGTAGTTGACCAGATTTATGCCTTTAACGATCTGAGTCTGATCATTTGCAATCACAACGTCAGCATCAATGCCAAACTTCTCCGCCTCGTGCTTTGTTTGCTGTCGAACGCCTACCGGACAATGCAGGATTACTGGCTTATTTGTTTTCTTAACAACTTGCTCGGCCCACGCTAACTGCTGCAACGTTTTGCCGAGCCCGCATTCTTCAAATAATGCCGCTCTACCTCGCTTTACAGCCCATTCAACTGTCACAGCTTGCCAATCGAATAGATTGCTGTTCAGTTCGCAAACGGGATCGAACCCCATTGGCTGCAATGCTTGCCGTTTTCTCTTTATAAACTTCTCATATTCGCTCATCGTTCACCCCAAATAAGTCACAGAATAAAGCCACAGACCGCCGCTGACCTTCTCAGAATCAACAGCAGCCACGTTGTAACGCATCGCCCACTTGGGCTTGCGTAAGTCTCGCAGCCGAGAACTGGCCCCGGCTTCGCTGGTCTTGGCCCCGTCTGCGATCTCCCGCAGTGTTCGGGGCTTGCCGTCCCTCATCAACATAGCCACGCGATCCAGTGCCGTTTTCAGCCGGCTGTGGTCTTGGCTGTAGTCGAAGGTTTGGCCGTCAAAGGTTGGGGCGGTGCTGGCGTTTAGCGTCGCCTGGTCAAATAGTGTTGGCTGGTTCATTTCTTGCCCTTTCGCGTTGCTTCGTTAAGCTCCCGTGCGAGTTGCCGCGCTTCTGCTGGTGTCAACCGCAGCAGCACGCCGCCAATGCTGTTATCGTCCTCCCGCAGCTGTTCCTGGTGAATAGTAATCTCGACGTATGTCGTTGTATTAACCTGCATTTTTTATCCCCAATAGTAAAAGCAAGACGGCAATATGTCATAAATAACGATTTAACGTCATGGCACGATGATTGCCGTCTTGCAAGTTAAAAAAGCAATCCGGCAACACTTTTGCCGGACGCAACATTCCCCAAATGTGCCAACAAAAATTTCACGGCTTTCATGTATTGCCGCCGTTTTTGGCGACAATCAAGCCACTGATCAGAATCTAACTGACCCAGCTTTATATTTTCGCTCAGAGCATTTTTTACAACACAAAAGTTTTTTACACCGTGGTGGTAGATGTTTGATCGCGCGATACCGCCGCGAAAGTGGAATGCTGTAGTGCCTATCTGGTTACGCAAAAGCCATCTCATGCCAGGCATTTGACCAGTATCGCTTCTTATCCTTGCTGTATAGTCTGGACGTACAAACATCGATGCAATCGTATACATCTGCGTCATGCTCATGCCCTTTATTACACTTGCTATCTCTTTGTTCGGAGTCAAATAGCTCACTTGGTTAAAACGATCATCGTTGCTGCCAAACGCTGCAAAATCCGCGGCTCCCAATAACGCATTAACACCGTCCCGCTTCCCCGAAAATTGCCAATCATCATCACTAACTGTGCAGTAATCCCGCGATCTGGCCCAGTTAAGTATTTGGTTCGTTTCGTCACGAAACTCATAAATAGCTTTTCTTGCTGGCGTGGAATTATCAAATTCTTTTCTCGGAGCCATCATTTCCGTTGGATGCTGCTTAACCCATTTGTGCAAAGCTATCGCATCCAAGTAATCTTCGCCCCACTTTTTATCTAAGCCCATACCGTCCGCAACTCTGTACGTGCTAGCTACGTGCTGAGGAAATAACAAAATTTGCACACCGTTTTTCTCAGCTCTGGCAAATATGTCTAGCAATTCCTCAGCTGTATATACCTGGGCCAGACTTGCTTTCGTGCGTGCTACTTGCAAATGTGCGTATTCAACAATGAGATACTTTGCCGTGCTCAAAAACTCAAGATTCTTAAATTCGTTTTTGCTAACGTTAGACACGTTACTCCCATCAAATGCGGCCCAGCCATTTTTTCCCCAATCGGCAGTAACATATCTGTAACAGTTTTCTGGCAGTCTCAAGTTTTTTCCTCCGTGCACAGCAAAGCGAAATGAACGACGATTTAACGTCGTGACGCAGTGATTGCTGATTTGTAAATGCCGACCGCGAAATGTTGTGAACGACGATTTAACGTCAAAGCAACCTGATCGCGGACGGCGTGACATAAACCTCAGTTGTAAAACTTCCAGTAATTAACAGCATCCATAAACGACTGCACCCAAGCAGCCTCCATCTCATCGAGCACAAACGGCAGAAGGATCGAATCACCCTCGCACCGTTTGACTTCCGTTGGCTCGTAGTAGTCGTTATCCAAACCTTCAAGAAACACGTGGCCGGCTTGGTCATGTGTCAGTTCCCAGCACTGGCCGCGAATGCCAAGGAAGCTGCTTTTGAGTGTCGGGTAAGAAACCATAAGTAAAGCCAAGTAAAGTTAAGTTGCTGCTTTGGTGAAGCCGTACCGCCCCCCTGTAGTCCCCCCACTAATTTCGAGGACTAGGGGAAACGGTACGTGTTGCTGCTTCGGAGCCAGCCGCACCGGGTAAGGCCCTGTGATCCTTGCCAACGCTGTTAAACGTTCCCAAATGTTCTGTGCCGGCAACGCCGGTTAACTGCTCGCAAGCAGACACAAAAAAAGCCCCTTAGCCGTCCCCACGTCTTGCGACGGTGCGATGGAAACGGCTAAGAGGCTTTCAGTCTCTGTCGGGTCGCACACCCAACACGTTCAAATCTAGGCACCTTGCCGGCCCCTGTCAACATCACCAGCCCATTATTTCTATCTGGCCCTCTGGATGAACGCACCGAATGTAACGCTCACCCACGATTTTCACGTATACCGGAAGCAGGAATGCGGCTTTCCGATCCCACTTGGCAGCCGCGTAAATTTTCAAGGCTTCCGTCAGACTGATGGCCGTGATCGTCTTATTGTTGTCCGCAGTGTCGCCCATGTCCCGGATCGTCCAGGTGCCGAGCAGAGCTGGCCGTGCTGGCTTCCCTAGCTTTGAAACGCCACCCTTACGGTGTGGGCTGTGCGTGTACGGGCTGCTGGTGTCTGTCATCGTTTCGCCTTGTGAAAGTCATGGATAATCGAATGGCCTGCTAAAACGCTGAAAGTAAGCATTGGCAATGCCGCGACAGCAAGCAATGCTAAATCCTCAAATTGCATAACTCATCCTTGAGATGTGAGAAACTGGGGCCGCAGGGAAAAACTAAAATCTGACTGATAGAGATGCCCCACGAAGTGCGGCCCCAAAGTGCTGGCTGAGGAATCGAACCCCAGTGGTCAAAATGAGTGATCATCGGCCAGAAGCTAACCAGCCCAGCACACAAACGCAACGCACCTAAAACGGTGAGTCGTTGCCGTACCCCTCAGCAGGAGGGCGTTGCGGATTGCCTGGCAACGGCAGCGGCTCGGCAGCTGGTGGTTGCGTCAGTTTTACGCGGATGCACGGCACCTGCTTTCCGCCAAAGTCTGTTTGCGTCGGAAACAGCGTGATCTTCTTGCCGATCCATCCATCAAGGTTCGTGCCGTGCAGATCGCCAATCGTTGAACCGTTGGTCTTGTTGCAGACCAACGTACGGTCTGACTCTTGAAAACTGAGTACCAACTTCTTGCCGTCGTCGAACTCAACAACTTCGTACTTCGCAATCGTGACCGTCACTTCTCGCCCCTTCAAATCCAGTGCTTTCAGGCTTGCACCGGTAAAAACGTCGTTCAAATCCATCAAAGTTCTTTCAAGTAAAAGTAAAGTTTCGTATCCCCAATAGCTATTTTGTCGGTCCTCCCTCGCTTTCGTCTTGAGCCTTTCCGGCTTCAAATGCTGCGTGAATCTCTCGCACCAAATCGCCAGCTTTCAAACTGACTACTGCTTTCGGATCTGTCAACGCTGTCAGTCTGTTCAGCAGTTGTTGAAAGTATGTCGCCCAGTCCATTGCTTTTATCTCAAATGCGGTGAGTGAAGCAACATCATTACAGGCCATTAGACACGTCTGGTCATTGCCGACGTTTCTTTTCTGCTCGCTTGATTGCAAGCAACAGCATGTTTTTGGCCCCAGCCTTTGCTGCAACGTCCGGCATGTGCTTCAGCAATCCTTTCAGATCGTGCTTTTGCTCGCTCAACTCCGCTGCGAGTTCCTCTAAGGCTTCGCGTATTTCGTCCGGCGTCATTCTGTTCAGCTTTTGCTTTCGCTCACCGCATGACCCGCACTTCTTGCTAGGCTCTACCAATGGCTGAAGTATCTTTTCTAGCTCGTCGCCTGTGCCACTCACGGCGTTTCCTCAATCGTACAGCACGTCGTCGAAGCAGAGCATTCCGCCCATGTTTCGGTCTGACCATTTGTTGGCTGGACCCCCGCACCAAGGAAGATTCCATACCCTTCATCGCATGGATCTGGGCCAGAGCCAGACGGCAGCAACTCCCAGCCATCAACTTCGAAGCCCCAGACAGTGGCTGGTGATGCTGAAAGTGTCAGCACGGGGTATCCGCCGGTTCCTATTTCGAGCCGCAGTACCAGAACGCCAGAAACTGTCGCCCCGCTGGCGTTTGTCCAAATCCCCTGCATTGTTAATTCGCACTCCCCGGTCATGGCTTCGGTCGTTACTGCGAATGTCGCAGTCTCAAAGTTCGGATCTGGTGAGCTTCCAGTCTCAAACAACGCTGGTGATATGATCGTGCCGTCGCAGTCTGTTATTTCACAGAGCGAGCAATGATAACAGTCTGTCTCTGGGCAATCGCCAGCCGTCCACACCCCGCCCTGCGTCTGACAATATGCTTCTGTGACGTTTGGCGTGTATGTCCCTGGCGGATACTCACAGCAACCTAGAATCTCATCACAGCAGACGTTGAGGCAGTCGTCTGATACGCCGGTGTCAGTACGGCAAACGTAAACAGTATCATAACGGAAGCAGAATTCGTCGCCCACTCGCGTAACTTCCGCGACCACATCAACAGCAGTGAGCGACGCTGCGACCGTGACTTCTTGCTGCGTAAATTCGCAAGCATCCTTGCCGCCAAATACCTTGACGCCTACCAGTTTCCTCAGCGTCAGATCACACTCGCTAAACTCTGCCATTGGATTCGCTACGTTGAGTGCGGTAGCGACCGGCTGAATGTCTGTCGCTGTGCCGTAGAGTGACGACTGTGTTGCGATTATGTAATATCGCTGGGCGTTGGGATCGAAGAAAGCCCAGCCGAACTCGCCATCATCTAAACAGTCTACCTGTAGCCCCGGTGCGGTAAGGATGTGAGCGTTCAACGCTTGTCCATCGTCGAAACGATAGTTGACGGCTGACGGATTTTCCCCCTCGGCTGGTGAATCATATGACCACCCTTGCGATGCTCCATAACTGCAGCGTATCCACCGGGCCACTGGGTTTTGGACATCTACCACATGCCACTCAACAGTACCTTGCGTGTTTGCTGTATATGGTGTATCTACGTTTTCTGCGTCCTCAACTCTGCTGCGATTGACCACGCGTTCAATGATTGCCCATCCGTCACCAGCACTAAACCTATGCGGATTCTTGCACTCAATTTGCCACGGGTAGACTTCGCTGCCGGAAGGTTGCCATTCCGGTGCGTAATCGACATCAGGCCAGCGTGATAAGATTGCACTCTCAGGATCAAAAAAAAGCGTCTTATCTGTTTCGAGCAGCTGCCCAGTCGGTTGCGTGGAGTTGCCCCCTGGCAATGACGCGGCCCCCAGTATTTGTACCTTCATCCGCTGCACTGTTTGCGTACATTGCTCAACCTCCCATCTGGGGTATTGGGGGTCGTCTGGATCACTTGTCGATGCTTTTAGTTGGTTCGTCTTTACTGCGTACCCAACGGACCCGCCAGCAGGAAAGAAAGGATCAGCCTGTAAATGGATGGCTGCGAGGCTATCTGCCCCGACAGCGTGAGCAAAACATTTGCGTGGATCGTGTACCGTCAGGATGTCGTTCAGCTCAACTGGCGAACCGTCCGGGTTTGTTACGTTGCCGCTGACATCTAGCACGTAGGCTGTTGCTACGCCGGTATCGTCGAAGTCTGTTTTTAATCGAAATTTGAAACGCGGCGTAGGCTCACCGCCGATAGTAGCAGCCGCCTCAATGGCATCAAAGTAGTTCCCCGTATGCAAACAGAACCCAGCGTCCCCGGCTACTTTGGTGCTGTTGGTAAATCGTATGCTGGTATTTGACGCGTAAACGTTCCCGCCCAGATCAATTAAATCCCCAATGCCGATAAGGTTTGAAACGTCCTCGGTGAGTTCAAACCGCCAAAGTGGCTGCTGTTGTAGAAAGTCAGCAACGCACTTGCCGGTAGTAAAGTCAGGATTGATAACTCTAGCAATTCCGCCGGTGGCTCTTTTAAACTGCTTTGGATCATCTGGGCTTATCATAAGCCAGTCACCAGCTCCGCCGATGTCAGCTTGCACCTGGCCCCACGGTCGATAGGCACACGGCCCAATCATTCCATCTAGAATCGGTTGCACTGCTACAGCAACTTGCCCGATGTTCCCGTGCCATGTGACAGCGTCACCCTCTGTCAAAGGGTTTTGCATAAAACTCTGGACGGTATCGTCATATGTTGGTGGCTGGATGCTGTCAGTCAACGACAGCATTTCCCCCGACTTTACGTCAGTACCGCTGACGTTTTGTACCATCACAACGTGATCTTTTCTCAGCCCCGTTTCTTTTCGGGTCAGTTCGCCACGCTGATAAGCATTAACCACATCTACCAGAGCAGACTGAAAGGACTCACCTAAAATCAAATTAGCCGGCTCACCAGCGATTGGCTTTTTGAACGTGCTCAAATTCCCAGCTCCGTTGCATAGTTGATCTCTGGCCTGATTTGGTGAGTAGCCGCGCGGACGATGAACGGCAAGAACCATCCCTGCGTAGCGTCAATTTCTTTGTACTCAGTCACAACATCCAGCAAATGCTGGCCCGCTTTTGCAATGTCCCATTCGCCCGGCGTTCCAGCATCAAACACTACATTTTCGCCAGGGCTGTAATCAAACGTATATTGAAGATCCCATGCCGGTGTCCCGCCGTTTCTTGGAGTAGCTGAGTAGCTTGTGAATCGTAACGTCTGTGCGGCAAAGCCATTCCACGAGGTATTATTTACTGCTTGTTTCGCCGCATGGCCGGCCACTTGCACAAGAAAGCCCGCAGTTACCTTGGCCGCACTAACAGCAAGCTCTAGCCCGATCTCCACGCCCCCAATCTGAATATCGACAGGTTCATTCGTTGTGGCTCCATCAGACGTTAGCCGCCAACCCAGCAGCCTGTTTACCCGGTCGCTTACATTTGCGCCAGTTAGAGTCCACTTGTCCTGATAGAGAGTGTCAACTTCTTCATTGACAAGTGCTAACGATTCCAACATCTTCACGCTAGAGCCACCAGCACTCCGTATGGTCATCCGATACCCACCGCCCGGCTCCATTTGTGGCCGATTCTTTGGGTTTGCTGGCGCCGAGTAGGTAGCATCACACGACCAGTACGCGTCCGCTTCTTCCCTTGAAACCTTCAGTTTCTGAAGCAGTAAATCATCAAGCGTCTGCGGGAGATTTGATGCAAGCCACGTCACAACCTGCGTTTCGTCCTCGTTATTGTCGCCATGTACGAAATAGTTTTTTATCCACTTGTCATCACGTTTGTTATTTGCTTCCGAAATTGAATTGGGAGACTTGAAGCGTTCTGTGTATGTGATTGTCATTGTTTACGGTCCTGGTTGAACGGCTAACGGGCCAGCGTCTGCAATTTCCCCAAGCAGCTGAACCATCTCTTTTTCCTCTTTCTTTGGATCTCGCTGCGACGGATCGCCTAACATGCTCGCCATCCCTGCAGCAAAGCCGCTCAGGATATTTGACGACCGCCCGTGAATGCTTGGGATTTTCATTTCCTCAATTCCAGAATCCGGAGGGCCGGCTTCGTCATCGCCTGGCTTGCCTTGCGCTGCTCGCTGGGCTTTTCCTAAGTCTTTTTGTGCTTCTGTTCGCAAGACTTTTAAGCCACTGACGATAGCCCCGAACATAGCACCGATCCCGCCTGGCAATTGATTAAACAGATCAGCAATCTGCTCAACGACGGCAAGCAGCATTTCTATCAGTGTTAATTTGATCTGAGCACCTAGCACCGTCAAACCGCCAGCTAGGGCAACGATATTGTTGGTTATGTCCGCGATCCCTTCTGCTAATCCTGTTAGCAATGGAACCAATGTTGGACCCAACGCTGCTCCAAGTTTGACAAACGTCATTTTAATGACCTGGCCGAGCTCGTAAAAAGCATCTGTCAATGCTTCAGCGTTTTTGATTTCGCTTGTACCAAGTACCAGGCCCAGCCGGTTTGCCCGCTCACGCATTCCGTCCATGCTTTCCGCGCCAGCATCAATGAGCGGCTGAATGTCTCGGAAGTTGTCACCAAAGATTTCAAAGGCTAATTGATTGCGTTCAGCTTCGTTGCCAACAGCCCGCAACGCTGAAACTAATTTTTTGAATTGTGCCTCTGGCGACATCTTGGATAGTTTCTTGGAATCAAGCCCCAGCGTCTCAAGTGCTCGCTTTGCTGGGCCGCCACCGCCAAGAGCCATGTTGCCGATACGCCGCCGAGCACGAAACAGTGCCTGAGCCAGTGAATCAATACTTGTCCCGCTAATCTCTGCCGCGTACCCCAATTCCTGCAACGCTTCCGCACCTATGCCGGTGCGTGTTGCCATCTTGCCGAATTTGTCACCGTATGACGCAAACGCCCGGCCCAGTGCGAGAATCGACCCAACAGCAGCGCCAGCAGCCGCGCCAATAGCAGCAATCGCTTTAACGGCCATCATGCCGCCAGCTTTTGCAGCTCCACCAATGCGGCCCATCGTGTTCTTGATGCTACCGCCAATCTTCTGTAGCTTGCTGGTCAGCTGATCGTTGAGCTTTAGCGTGAACGACGCCTGACCGGCTGGAATGCCTTTTGCCATTACTTAATACCTTCTTTGACGACCTTACGCATGTACTCAAGGCCCTTTTCACTTGCTGGCGTAATGTAAGGGCGAGCCGGAAACTGTGACGTTTTACGCTGTCCCTTTATCTTCGCAGTTCCGCCCGCCTCTTGCAAAATGGCCGGGGGCTTGCTGATTGTCTTGCCGCCGCCGGTGCTCATTGTATACACCGCCACAGAATCGTTGTGCTTTCCGACCTCGTATTTGATCGCCCGTAGATTGCCTGAGCCAGATTCACGATAGTAGGGTGGTGCCCCTGGCTTGCTGTGAAGTCCCTTTTGAAATCGTTGCTCCCCCTTACGTTTGCCGCTCTTTATCTTTTGGTATCGGCCAAACCGCGTCAGATTCTTTTTCTTGCCGCTTTTTGTAAACGCTTTGGGGGCTTTCTTCATTGATCGCCGTGCAATCTTGCGAACCACGGCCCCGGTGCGGTTTATCCAGCTTTTCTTCTTCTTGTTTACCTTCTGCTGCAATTCCGCACCGCGAAACTTGAAGTCTGACCGCACGAGTTTGAATTCTGTCTGGGCCATCACTCCACCTTTCCGGCCAAGCCTTTGAGTATGCTGATGTTCGCAGTAGTCAACTTCTGGCGTCCGTTGCCTTGCTGACGCATTGGATTCAGTGCTTGAGGCTTTATTGGGCTTTTGCCTTTGCCGCGATTCACGTTGGCAATCATCGCGGTCACAGCTGCTGTGTGGTCCCAACTCACTGTCATTGCCTCTCTGCACATCGTAGCTAGTTCAAAGTAGGTAAAGCTCCACGGCTCAACGCTTAGGATTCCTGCGGCTCGCCAAACGCTGGGCCAGATGCTAGTTGGTCGGCCATCGCCGCCATCACCTGATTGATCTCGTTCAGAATCGCTTTCATTGCCGGAAAAAAAACAGACAGCTCCTCCCGGAACTGATCAGCTAGCTTTGTGAGCTGGTCACTTTCCAACGCCAGAAACGCGTCAAAGTTTTTGACGCCTGCCGTTTTCAGTTGCTTCTCGTAGACCATCCACGCCGCGTCTAAAGCATCTAGCAAGTTCACCGCAATTGCTTGCAGTTTTCCGTTACTCAAATCGCCAATGTCGCAGCCTTTCCGCCGAGCAGCGTAGAGTTGCTTCAACTCCACACGAAGCTCTATATCTTTTCCGTTAATCTTCATCGTTTCCCCAATAGTAAAAAACTACAACGTGACCGAAACCGTCTTGTAGATCGGCACCTCGTTAGTGACTGGCTCAAGCGTCGGACTAAACCGAATGTCATGCACTTGAGCATCTTCAAGTGCTCGCTGCTCGGTGAAGTTGGTCACGTAGAAGCAGCCGTAAAGCCCCGTCACCTGAATAGTTCCGGTTTCCCCGTGCCGTTCGTCCCCTGCTTGCAGCGGACCATCAACGAAAGCCATAAGCAGCGTTGTGTTATTAAAAAACGCCTCTTGAATATCGTCAAAAATTGCGTCGCCGGGGAGGTGCATTATCTGCGTTTCAACGTTGCCGTTCGCCAGCCCTGGCACAAACTGCCGGAACGTAACAGACGCTCGGCTGCTTGCGTCCACTTCCGTTCTGTCCATGTCGAGCGATTCATCCCGAACATAGTTGAAAAGGCTTGTTGCGGAAAAGATCGGGGTCGCAATCGTCCCAGTGAAGTTGTACGTGTAGAGCTGTAAGCCGCTTTTGAGTGCCATTGTATTTACCTATGCAAATTGTAGGTCGATTATGGCCTGACAAATCAGCCTGGCCTGTGTTTGTGATTGATCCAATTCGTAACGCCCGCTAATTTCCATTGCGTCTACCCACGCATCCGCTGTGACAACTCTGAGCAAGTCATCCCAGCTATCAAGGTAGACATCAAAAAAACCAGCGTCCTCATTCGGTGCCTGCTTCACAATCATTGTGATCAGTAACCGAACATCCTGCCGCCAGTCGCCGCGTGACTCCCGGACGTGCTCAAGGTTAAACGGGCTGATTGCTGCCAATGGTGAGCCGTCGATTTTGTCAGACTCTGCAAATGGATCGTAAGTAAACACAACGCTTTTAATGCGGCCCGTGTAGGCTGCATTTATTCGCGTTGCTAACTCCCGTCCCAGTTTTGCGTCAAGCGGCAAGTTCCCGATCCTTCCTTGTGTGTATCCTAAAAGCCACGCCGTAAGCGTCGCTTTCTTCATAGTGTGCTGTCGCGAAACTGTCACCGTTAACGGTAAAGACGTGCCAATAGCCGTCTACCAATTGCCAGATTTCATCGTTTCGCTTTGGCTTGTTGTCATCCGACCAGGTAAACGCAGACTGCGAGATTGTGAAGTCCCGCGTAACGGTTCGCAAAACGAACCCGTTGACGTCTGTCTGATCGGTAACAAGCTGCCCAACGACCGCACGCATCTCGTACACCACCCCCGCGCGGATATACCGCACGGGTTCAGATGCACTGTCAATCATGCGGCCCTGTAAATAACCCGCCGCTTTCGCTAGCAGGTTCATTAACCGA
>Ga0208947_1000555_pt1 | contig 18164 bp, 15 predicted proteins | sample AOAMet1_04_M0_20_2_FD_188226 | JGI IMG/M metagenome (GOLD analysis project Ga0208947, IMG submission 188226) | Ammonia-oxidizing marine microbial communities from Monterey Bay, California, USA - CAN11_04_M0_20 (SPAdes) | ecosystem: Environmental > Aquatic > Marine > Intertidal zone | place... | reverse complement strand
GGCGAATAATGCCAATGAGTCCCACGGCGATATCTGCATTGGCGCTGCTGATGCCGTCCAGAATAGCGCCATGGATAGTCTCGAAACTGATATCCCGGTCATTCTGAATAAAGTCAGGTGAATACCGTAGTTCAATTAAACGAACATTCTGGGCCGCTGCGTCCTCGACAGCCTCTTTTGTCAGGCGCGTAATCGCTTCGGGGTCAAACCAAAGGGCGCGCACTCGATCGAACCCTGCGATCATTTCAGCCAGGCTTTCTTTTTGATCGGCAACCAGGTAGTCACGTTTGAAGGTATCGACGTCTGCCGGTACGGGGAGACCCACTCGATCACCGATCTCGATGAGTGTCTGGTGTCGAAAACAGGCTTCAAGGTGACAGTGAATATCTGTTTTGAGCATGTTGCTGGAATTTTTCATAGGAAAATTATGCCATGCGTTGACTCTAACTGCGCTCTGGAAAATACTGGCGTAAACCTTTAGGACATTTTTTCATGACAAGTGCAGCAGATTGGATTGATCTATCAGGGAAAGTCGCCCACGTCACGGGCGGAGGCAAAGGGATCGGTAAAGGTATTTCCACGGCCCTCGCCATGGCCGGTGCAAAAGTGATGGTCAGTGATATTAACCTGCAGTCCGCACAGGAAACGGCAGATGAAATTGGGGGTAGTGCGATGGCCCTGGATGTTGCAGATAGAGATGCAGTTGACGCAGCATTGAACAATACGGTGTCAGCGTTAGGAGCCCTGGATATTCTTGTTAATAATGCTGGTTTATACATCGGTTATGGTGGCCCAGTAGAGGGTATTACTGACGAGATGTGGAAGGCGCTTTGGTCGGTTAATGTCGATGGCGTTTTCTATTGTTGCCGTGCTGCTGCAACGATCATGAAGGCGCAGGGGAAAGGTGGCCGAATAATCAATATTGCGTCGACTCAGGCAATGACGCCTGGCGTGGGTGTGACCTATGACGGTTCCAAGGCCGCTGTTACCATGATGACGAAAGCGCTGGCATTGGAACTGGCGCCCCACGGTATTAATGTCAATGCTCTGGCGCCGGGTCCTACCTGGGTTAACCACGGCGAACCGCCGCCGATCGATGCACAGATGCCCGCTCGTTCCGGTGACCCTCTAGCGGATACGGTGGCTGACAGAATTTCGAGATTGCCGGCAGGACATTGGGGTGATCCGATGGAGCAAGGGAAAGCGGCTGTCTTTTTGGCCTCAGAAATGAGCTCGTTTGTGACGGGCATTTATCTACCCTGTGATGGGGGCTGGTTAACCCTATGAAGGAGTTCATGTGAAGGAAGTCGATTTAACCCTGTCTACCGATATCTCCGCTGAAAAAGTTTGGGCGCTACTGGCCGATTTTAGCGGGTTCCTCAACTGGGCTGGCGGCGGCGCTGGAGAGATTTCCATTGAAGGCGAGGGTGTTGGTATGGTGCGTCACCTCAAAATGTCAGGAGGTGAGCTTGCTGAAAGACTCACGCTGTTGGATCCTGACAACAAGAGGCTTGGTTATGATCTGGTCTATGGTGAACCCTTAGGAATGACGCAATATAAAGCCGTCGTTCAAGTAGTCGATGCTGGTTCAGGTTGTGACATCATCTGGAAGGGCGTGTTTGACACCGGAGATCCAGATTCAGAAGATCAGACAGGCGTCGCGTTAAGTGCCGCTTATGAAGGTATGACCGGGGCGCTGGTCGCTTACCTGACCGCTTAAAGACCTGAGAAGGAGCATTTAAAATCCAGCGTAAAGGCGGTGACGCCAGGAGGAAAGGCGAGCGCCCATTGATACAAGACGGTTTAGCAGTCCCTAATTGGCTGAGTCTTCACAGACAAGTAAAGTAGGTATCAAATGAAAATTGGAATATCGGTGACCTCTTCATATGCTGTAGAGGATCCACGTGAAGGTGCGGGTAACATGATCGACCGGGCCGGGGCATCCCGCGATGCCGGGCTTGATACACTTTTCGTGGGTGATCACCATGTGACGCCATTTCCCTATTACCAGAACAACGTGATACTGGCGCGAATGTTGGCGGAATGGGGTGATAAACCCTATGGCGCGTTATATTTGTTACCACTCTGGCATCCTGTCACCCTTGCTGAGCAAATTGGTACCCTCGCAAGCCTGGGTAAGGGCCAGTTCATTATGCAGTGTGGCTTAGGCGATGAACGTCAGGGTAATGCTATGGGTATCGATATGTCGAAAAGGGTCGGCATGTTTGTGGCTAGTATTAACAGCATGCGCGCTATGTGGCGCGGTGAAAGTGTTGATGAACCAAAATACTGGAACCTGTCGCGGGCAAAAATTTCTCCGGTGCCAACCGACCACGTTGATATCTGGGTTGGTTCGCTGGTTGATAAGGCCATTGAACGAACGGCTCGGATGGCCGAGGGCTGGCTCGCATCGCCGTCATTATCGCCGGTTGATTCTGGCAAGGTGCTGGATCGCTATAAGGAACACTGTGCTAAGTATGATCGCGTTCCGACCGCGACGGCGATTCGCCGAGATATCTATGTTGGTGCTTCTAGCGAGGATGCTAAAAAAGTAGCGGCTCCCTACGTGCAAAAAGGTTATCGAGGTATTCCACAGGATGCATTGATGATTGGTTCAGTCGCAGAAGTTGCCGACAAGATTAAGGTCCTGGAAGAGCAGGGTTTTACAGACATTATTGTCAGAAACATCAGCAGTAACCAACAGGAATGCATGGCATGCATTGAGCGTCTGGCTACTGTCAAAGAACAGTTAATGTCATAGGCGTTGTTAATGGGGCACGTCGGATTGCGCGTCAGATGCGTCAGCAATCGTAGATTGACCATCGTTGACGAGGGCCGCGAGCAGCCTGCTTAACTCTGTGGTGTACTTGCTTGTAGCAGTATTTTTAGGTTTGTTCTAAAAACTCGACCCAATGACCATCACTTTGTGGTGCGCCTTCATGTTGAAGGGTGGTTAGGTCTGTTCTAAAAACTCGACCCAACGACCATCACTTTGTGGCGCGCCCTCATGTTGAAGGGTGGTTAGGTCTGTTCCAAAAATTCAACCCAATTACCATCCGGATCTTCGACCATCGAAATACGCACGCCAGGGCGCACATCCATGAGGGCAACCGGAACTTTGTAGCCGGCGTCGCTGCACTGCGCTGTGATCTCTTCAAGGTTATCGACAGAGATAGTCCAGTACCGATAACCCGTTGCTCCTCCAACACCACCGGGAGGCGCAACCGCTGCGGGCTCTTTTGCCTGTACCAAAATTTTTACAACCGATTCGCCGGCAAGGAGCCTATGCATAGTGGTTCCACCGGGCATGTCGATATTGGCCTGGTAAGGCAAGCCAATAACATCTCGGTAAAAGGTCAGCATTGGCTCTATGTTTGTAGTGATAATGCCAAAATCGATGCTGGATTTTGTAATACTTATAGTCATGTGATGCCCTCAATCGGTTTAGGTAGGTAGCATAGCGCATCGATGATCAGGCGATCACCTAATTGGTACATCATCGCTCGTAGCTTCCTTGTGCTTACACTTCAAACTGAAAGTGTTTTCCTTTTCTTACGACTTTTCCTGCGGATGGCGTTGCGAAATGGGTACCCAAGACCAGCAGTTCCTCTTCCGCGAATTTTTCAAGACTCTCCACTCTGGTCTTTTGCGCCATGGGAGTATCCCAGTCAGCCGAGCATTCCCAGTATGGCTCCTCCATTTGACAGGGGTGGTGCAGGAAGTCACCGGTGATGACAGCTTTTTCACCATTGGATTCGATGCGAACACTGACGTGACCGGGCGTGTGCCCGGGTGTCGGTTCTAATCCCACCTCGTCACAGATTTGTTCATTCACCTCAACGAAACGTACAAGACCCGCGTCAATGACAGGTTGAATAGAGTCGACGATGAACTCGTTGTACAACGGGTTGGAACGTTGGTCGTCGGTGTACTTCCATTCTTCCCGACCGAAGATGTACTCAGCATTTTTGAACGTCGGTATCCATTTACCATCAACCAATTGAGTGTTCCAGCCGACGTGGTCGGTATGCAAGTGAGTGCACAGGACCATATCGATTGATTCCGGTGGGTAACCGGCGCTGGTGATGTCCTCAACGAACTTGGTTTGCAGGTGTCCCCAGGACTTGATAGCCCGCTCCTTATCGTTCCCAAGGCAGGTATCAACAACGATGGTTTTTGTTGGCGTCTCTAAAACAAGCGCATGAATACTGACGATGCAATTGCCATCTTCATCCGCAAAATGCGGTTGTAACCATGGCATTGCCTGTATATTTTCCTTGGTGGCATCGGGTAACAGGAACATAGGGCCTGCACTCTCTCCCTCCAGGATGCGTGTGATCTTCACGTCACCAATTTGCCAATGGTTGTTTGGCATTCCTCGCTCCTATTCTAGCCTTCGTCTGCGGCGAACTGGGCATAAGCTTCTGCGGTGCCTTCAGCCATTTTGTCGCCGTCGAACGGGATTGACATTTCCGGAGTAAACTCAAGAACTATTCGCTCGGGTGTATCAAGGAATTTTACGAACAATTCCGGGTTCAGGTCCTTGGTGAAAGCATTGCCGTCGTCTTTTGACATGGCCATACCCATCGCCAGCAGGTTATAAAACCAGTGTTTGGTTTTTTCGTCATCATGGATCACTGTATGGCCTTTATAGGTGACGGTTTTACCACCACCCATATGGGTCCCCTTACTGGTGAACACACAGGAAGAACGCCCGTCTCGTGCGATCGCCTTAATTCGAACCCGTTCTTTAGTTGCGGTCATCCAAATTTTTCCATCGATAGGCACATACGCTGTGATGACGCCGATGGGATGACCCGCCTTGTTGGCCCAGATGAAAACACATTCACCGGCGCTGTTGATTAATTCCTGCTCACGTTCCGGGTCAAGGCGATACTGTTTTACGTCGTCATAGTTTTTGGATTGGTCGCTCATGTGATTCTCCGATGCTGAAATTTTCAAATAGAAACAAATAGGAACCAGGCTAAGAACGGCAGGAAGCAGACTGCAATCGCGGTGTAAATAAGCTGGGACCTGAGTACCGTGTAGTTATCTACTACTGAGGCGGCAGTTGCAAGGCATAGCACGCCCTATGTAGGGAAGGGTGATATGTCGCTAATAGCAGCAGAAATGTCGATGGCTGTTTTCAGCCCCCGACCTTCCAACTCGTCCGAACCATGAAGGGTGCAGATAGCTCCGCTAGCATACCGATCGTACCAATGATGGAAGTAAATCTGGCCAACACGAGCGCCAGGTGAAAACCAACGGTACCCAACTGCACCGCCAGCGGGGAATAGACGGTAGATAAGTTGTTTGCTAGTTCAGTGTCCGTTTGTACAGATCAAACAGAATGTCCCAGACCTTGTTGGCTGCGGGTTCGTCATAGGATGGACGCTGCTTAAAACAGAAGCCGTGTTCAGTGCCGGGATGAGTTTCCAGGGTATAGGTTACATTGTTAGCATCCAGCGACGCAGTAAGGTCGGGAATGACGAAGTCCTCGACGTAGGGATCGTGCTCAGCAAATCCAAGGTAGAGTTCTGCGTCGATCTTGTCAGCGAGCAGGTGCGGTGAGTCTGGCTTGTCAGTGACAATCCTTACACCGTACAACGACGCGGCTGCTTTGATATCAGAGGGGAAGCTGCCAGCTGCCGCGACGACGAATTGTCCACTCATGCAGTAACCGACACACCCGATTTTGTCGGTAATAATGTTGCTGGACTTGCAGTATTCCACAAGGCCTTCGGTGTCACGCATAATTAGCTGATTGGTGAGAGTCGAGCCCATCGCAAACATTTTTTGAAGCTCTTCTTCACCTTTAGAGAGATCGAACCGAACCTTACCTTCGCGGTAGTAAAGATCAGGCAAAATGGCGACATAGCCCTGTTCTGCAATATGCCTGCACATATCCCTCAGTTCCTCGCGAATGCCGGGTACATCCATGTAAAAGAGCACTGCGGGAAGCGCTTCTCCCTCTGGATGGCAGACAAAACAGTCCATCATGCCATCGGGAGTTTTTACGTTGACCTGAAATTCTTTCATATATTTTGTGTCCTGATGGTGTGGAGAGAAGAGTATGCACTAGTGTGACCAAGCGAGCATGCGGCCCTAAGTTAGTGTTGTTACAAAGAAGCCTCGAGGTGGATGCTGCGTCGATCCTTTGCAAGCATTAGGTAAAAAGCTGGTACAACAAACAGGGTGAACAATGTTCCGATACCGAGTCCTGTTGCAATTACCAGCCCAATCTGGAATCTGCCTTCAGCACCAGGTCCGGATGCGATAAGTAGCGGCACCATGGCCATTAGCATCGCTAAGGTGGTCATGAGAATGGGTCTCAAACGAACAGAGGCGGCTTCCAGTACCGCATCCAGTTTCGAAAGGTGCTGCTCTTCTTGCATTCTATTGGCAAAATCAACGATCAATATCCCATTTTTGGCGATCAGCCCGATTAAGGTAATTAGCCCGACCTGCGTGTACAGATTTAAACTCGCAAAGCCAAGCGTGATAAAAATCATGGCGCCTGCAATAGACATAGGTACCGAGATCAAAATGATCAGGGGGTCACGCCAGCTTTCAAATTGGGCCGCTAGCACCAGATAGATGACCAACAGCGACAGGAAAAAAGTCAATATCAAAGCGCTACCCTGTTGTTTGAATTGCCGTGACTCACCAATGTAATCAAAGCTGAATTCCCTCGGAAACGCGGTTGCCTCGTTTTCCATAAACTCGATCGCCTCTCCAAGCGTAGTACCGGGTGCCATGACAGCATTGATAGTAACTGAATTGAGCTGTTGGAATTGCCGTCTGTTGGTTGGTTGCGTCAGTGTTTCATAGGAGACGAGGCCGGACAGAGGCACCAGATCGCCGGCTTTGGTGCGAACATAATATTGGTCCAGCTGTTGGTGATCACCGCGAAATTGCCGGGCGACCTGTGGAATGACTTCGTAACTTCTTCCCTGAAGAGAAAATCTGTTGACATAGTTACCACCCAGGAAAGTCGCCAGAGTGATGCCGATATCATCCATGTCGACCCCCAGGTCACCGGCACTGTTCCTGTCGATAGTGATTTTTGTCTGCGGTAATGTCATGTCCATTGATTTGTCCAGGAACATGAACTTGCCGCTCTGCATGGCCTTGTCGATAAGATCGCTAGCCACATCATTTAACTGCGCAAAATCCTGATCCGAAGTAATGACAAATTGTAACGGTGCGCCACTGGCTGCGCCGGGCAGTGATGGAAAGGAAAATACCGCCACGTTAATTCCGGCGACCGAATTGAATTGGTGCTGAACCTGGGCTTGCAGTTCTGCCTGGGTCTTGTCGCGCTCAGCAATAGGGAGGAACCGGATGCCGCCGAAGGATGTCGCCGGTGTTCCGCCGCCGCCGATTAATATGAAGTGCCTGAGATGCTCAGGTATGCCTTCAACAATACTGACTAGCTGGTGAATGTATGATGTCGCGTATTCTAGCGTTGCGGTTTCAGGCGCCTTGATTTGAATGTTCACCACTTCTCTGTCTTCGGCCGGCGCCATTTCCGTCTTGCTGGTGGTGAACATAAAAAAGATGCTGACCACAATAGCGGCTGAAAACACAAGGAACACAGGTAAGTACCTAAGTGACGCATGAAGCGCATTCCGATAGATTTCTGCCAGCTGATCGAAAATAGTCTCAATCCTCATTTCAAATTTCTCGGGTTCATCACTGCTGTTCAGTACTTTTGACGCCAGCATAGGGGAAAAGACCAGTGCGATAATCCCAGAAATCAACACAGCACCAGCAAGAGAGAAGGCAAATTCTGTGAACAGAATGCCTGCAAGCCCGCCCATGAAAGCGATCGGCAGATAAACCGCTAAGAGGGTGGTTGTCATTGAGATGATGGGCATTGCCAGTTCTCGTGCTCCGTCCTGCGCGGCGGCCAGTGGTGTCTTTCCCTGTTGAATGTGGCGATGTACGTTCTCCACCACGACAATGGCATCGTCTACGACCAGTCCGATCGCCAGTAGCAACGCCAATAACGTCAGCAGGTTCAGGGAAAACCCGAACAACAGCATGATTAGACCGGCACCAATCAGAGCCAGTGGTACCGACAGTGCGGGAACTATAGCCGCGTGCCAGCTGCCTAGTGACAACAGGATGATAATTAGTACGATTATCATGGCTTCTGCAAGCGTACGCAGAACTTCATTGATGGAATCTTCAATGTACTGACTGCCATCGTGAACGCGATATAGCTTTAGTGATGTCGGCAGTTGGCGTTCAATCTCCTCAACCTGCTGCCTGACCGCATCGGAAACCAGCAGGGGATTGGCACCAGGGGCCGCTTCTATTCCCACCATGATGGCGGGATGTCCATTAAACCAGCTGGTTTGCTCAAAATTCTTGGCATCCAGAGAGACCTCGGCGACGTCCTGTATTCGTACCAGAGATTCCTCATCGGACCGGATGATCAAATTGTTGAACGCATCAACTTCTGATATGTCAGTTGTGGCAGTCAGGTCGATGCTCAGGTAGTCACCTTTTGTTTGTCCTACTCCTGCCTGGTAATTGTTCCTTTGCAATGCCGCCCGGATATCGGTCGCTGTAACACCGAGCGCAACCATGCGCTGCGGGTTCAGCCAGACCCTCATGGCATAAACCTGGTTACCACTAATCCTCGCTTTGGCAACCCCGGGAACAGCCTGTATCTTCGGAATCGGGCCACGCAATAAATAGTCAGTAATCTGGCTTGGATTCATTTCTTCGCTCGAGAAGGCGAGGTAAAGCAGCGCGAAGGAGTCTCCGGTTTGCAGATCTATAACCGGGTCCAGTGCTTCTCGGGGTAGTACGCTGCGCTGGCTGGCGACCTTTGCCTGAATTTCGGCGATAGCGACGTTAGGATCGATATTCAAATCCATGCTGGCGGAAATGATGGAAACACTTTGGTTTGAATTTGATATCAGGTAATCAATACCTGCAGCTTCCGAGATGGCTCGCTGCAGCGGAGTGGTAATAAACCCCTGTACAAGCTCAGCGTCGGCACCCGGGTAGGCGGTGGTGACTGAAATAACGGCCTTGTCGGCACGGGGATATTCCCGAAGTTCCAGCAGGGTCATAGACCGGAACCCGACGAGTAGTATCAGCAAAGCAATGACAGTTGCCAACACGGGTCGGTTGACAAATATGTCGGTGATTTTCATCCCCGGGTGGCTCCACCCGTCAGGTCAACTGAATTGTCGGTTTCTATGTGTTGTCCGTTGCGCAGTTTTAACTGACCTGCGCTGACGACCCGCTCGCCGCTTTTAATTCCCTTGATGATTTCAACGCGAGTGCCAAGAATACGGCCTGTTGTGACCTGACGTCGTTCTACTGTCAGCGCATCGCCTTCTTCGGTGACAATAAAGACGCTATTGCCGTAGGGCAGGAACTCGACCGCGGTTCTTGGCACAGTAACGACCTTGTTCGCGCTGCCCAGTATTACAGCCACCCGGGCGAACATGCCCGGACGAAGTCTCTTATCGCTGTTTTGCAGTGTCGCCTGTAGCTCGATGTTTCGTGTTCTGGATTCGACCTTTGGGCTGATCGCGCTTATCTTTCCTTGAAAAACTTCCTCGGGGAAAGCGGCCACTTCAACTTCAATGAGCTGACCGACGGCGAGGGAACTCAGATAGCGTTCAGGTACAGTAAAATCAGTAAAAATCGGATCAAGTTGCTGTAGTGTCACGATTGGCGTGCCGGGCGAAAGATATTCACCCAGGTTGATTTCACGAATACCTAGCTCGCCGCTAAACGGGGCTTGAATCGACTTGCGAGCAATCAGTGCCTGTTGCTCCTCGGCGCGTGCCTCCAGACTGTCAAGTACGCTTTTAGTCCGGTCCAGTTGTGCCTGGGAAAGCACAGTCTTTATTGAAAGCCCTTTGGCTCGCTCGTAGTCCTGTTTTGCCAGTTCGAGTTGTGCATCTAGTGAGCGCAGTTCGGCTGCCTCTGCTGTGTCATCCAGTTCCAGTAGTTGAGCACCAGCTTCGACACTCGACCCGGAGACAAAACTTAGTTCTGCTACAACGCCTGAAACTTCTGCGCTGACTTCTACGCCCTGGATTGCACGCAGACTGCCGACCGTGTTGATTTTGTCGGCCCAGAATTCTGTTGTTGCGATGGCGGTTGCAACGGTTACAGTCGAAGGTCCCCTCGTCGCAAGTCGTTCAGCGATCTGCTTCTGCTGGTAAGCCTTCCAGCCGAATATGCTACCGAAGACGAGGCACAGTAATACTGCGACGATAATAAGGCGATTGATCATAGGTTGGGTGACAGCCTGACTTGCCGCTGGCTAGACAATGCAATGGTCCTGGAGACTCGTTTGTCCATTACATCTCTCTTGCCAGCCGGGGTACTAGATTGGATGAATATTGATAGGGATACCGCTGGAGCGTGTCATCCCAGTAAATTGCTGGAGTTCTTTTTCGCCGTTCACCAGCAGGTTGGTATTTGAGCCGACTTCGCGAATAGGGGCTTGCTGACCTGGCGCCACTCCCCAGCAGTGGTGCATGGCAACAACACCGGGTTTGATTCTGTCGTTGGCTTTGACGATGGCCGGAATCGCCCCGTGAGCTGATCGAATTACGACTTCACTGTCATCGATGATGTTCATTGCAGCCAGGTCATCGGGGTGGATATGTGCGGGGTTGGTGGTACCTGATTTTTCTACAATTGCTGGAAGGGTACGACCAAAGGAATTAAGAACGTATTTGCTGCGAAAACCAATCAATAAATGGCTGTAATCCTCTTCTGCCTCAATGCTCTCTTTCAGCGCCTGAAATTCTTCGCTGACACCAATAGGGAAGAGCTTTAGTCGACCGTTTTCGCCTTCGGGAGCGCCCTGGACTTCAACTTTCATGTCTTCAAAGATATGCCCGCCTGGGTTATCTCTTAAGAAACCCAGATCCGCACGTGAGCCTTTTGTGATGGCCTCGAGTAACTCAAACTTGGTTGGTTTTTGGTCGTTGGAAATGATGTTGTTTTTAATTGTCACTTCCAGACCCATTCGTTTGGCAAGACCCCAATAGAATTCCCATTCTTCGATCACGTCGTGGTCTGTTTCTACTACAGCTTTGCTGTATTGGCTGTAGGGTTTTTCGTACCAGTAATCGGCAAGCAGTGTGACATCCTCACGCTCTAAAGTGAGTTTCGGCGCAAATACATAGTCCGCCATTTCAGCAGTAGCAGACATGTAAGGATCAATACAGACCAACAGATCGAGTTCCTGCATCGCCGCAAATGCCTTTTCCTGGTCCGGAAATGCCATCATGGGGTTACCGGCAATAACGAATAGTGCTTTTATTTGGCCTTCGCCGGGCATGAGGATCTCATCAGCCAGCTGTGAAGTCGGCATTTCGCGAACGCCTGTCGCGGAAACAAGCTCACCGAGGTCAGGGTGTGTCCGGCTGCGATCACCTCGGCCCCAGGCGACCGGTGCTTCATACACCTGGGCAAATTTGGGCGCTTGCGGAGCCAGTGAACCAGGGTTCGGGTGGGTGTCTCCCTCTCGGTAGTAGCGGCCACAAATAGTGTTCAAAGAGGCCACCAGATGCTGCGTCAGATTGGGATGGGCGCCCATTTCCGGACCCGTCCCGGTGATGGCAACGCCCCGGGGGCCTGCCGCGAATGTTCTGGCAGCCTCAACGATCAGGTCTTCAGAAATGTCAGTGCGGGCAGAGACCGTCGCGAGGTCAAATTCTTCAACAGAGGCTCGAAGTTCATCCAGTCCGCTGGTGAATTGCTCGCAGAATTCAGAATCTTGCAGTTCCTCAGACAGAATCACTCTAATCAAGCCCGCGAGCAGCGTGGCGTCTTCACCCGGTTTGATTTGCAGGTGCATGTCTGAGCGACGTGTCAGTTCTGTTTCCCTTGGGTCAATAGCGATCAGTTTAAGCCCACGTTTTCTTGCTTTGCGAATCTGATCTGACGGACTGACAGAAGGGACACCACCCGGAGGGGCATAGTGCGACACGAGCGGATTATTACCAATAATCATCGCGACGTCGGAGTCGTGGAAGAAATGACTCCCTGCAGTCCAGTAGCCCATGCGGGAACCGACGAAGACCTTGGCCGGTTGGTCGATGGTCACGCTCGTATAATAGGAGGGTGATTTTAGTGCGTTGTGCCATTCCCGGCTGTAGACAAGCTGCGCAGAATTCTGGAAAGCAACGGTGCCGTTATAAGTTGCGATAGAGCGAGGCCCGTGTTCTTCTACGAGTTTGCTGACACGCTCGGCGATTTCATCGAGGGCTTTCTCGCTGTTGATGTCCTCGAATTCCCCGTTACTGTTCTTGACCTTACAGCTCGTCATACGTTGCGGCTGGTACATTTGCTCGACCAGCTGTCTGCCTTTAATACAGGTATAACCACCATACATCTCGTTATCGGTATCAGGTTTCACGGACAGAACTTTGCCATCGGAGACCTCGGCCAGCATGGGACAATAGGCATGGCAATAGCGGCAGAAGGTTTTGTGAGTTGTTGTGGTCATTTTTGCGACACGCTCATAGTGTGAGACCTCTAATGTGTCGCCGCCTGCGATTAAAGTCAACTGTGTAGAATACCATTTAGCTGCGTTATTGCTTATGGTTCATAGCCCACGGAGTGCTGCCTATGGTAGAACAACCCGGTCACCAGAGGGCTTATGCAGAAATATGCACATGAATTTGATGAAACAAGTGCAGGAGCTATTCGAAAATAGCTATGGGACGCTGAACCATTTGGCCGGTGTTCGCCGCTTCTTTTCGCCAGCTCGAATTAACTTGATTGGGGAACATATTGATTATTGTGGTGGTTTGGTATTCCCAGCGGCGGTGCAGTTTGGCACCGTTTTTATTGCGCAGCCTAATGGCCTGGGGACTGTTCGGGTGGTGTCAATCAACGAGCCCGGTAAAGTTGAGTTCGATCCTGCTGGTGCATTGCAGCGAAGCACGCCTGGCCATTGGGGGGATTATGTCAAAGGGGTGTTTGTCGAATACAGCAAAGTTAATGTCGATATCCCTGGTCTGGACATTGCTGTTGGCGGTGATATCCCCGGTGGTGGGCTGTCTTCGTCGGCTTCTCTGGAAGTGGGCATAGCAGTGCTGATTGAAACATTCACTGGTTATTCCAGTTCGGACGACAGTTTCGCCAATCGGCAGGCATTGAGCTGGTTGGCACAGCGAGCTGAAAATGAGTTTGTCGGTGTCAACTGCGGCATCATGGACCAGGGCGCTATTGCGCTGGGTAAGGAAAACCAAGCAATGCTGATGGATTGCAGCGACCTTTCCATTAATTACTGTTCGGTTGAGTTGGGTGATTACAGTTTGTTGATCGTCAATAGCTGCAAACAGCGTCGCTTAGACGAGTCTGCCTATAATGAACGTTGCGAGGAGGTAGCGCATGCTCTGTCTATTCTTCAGCCTGTGTTTAGAATTGCCACTCTCTGCGAGTTACCCATTGATCTTGTGAACGATGCGCTGGATTGTATCGACGACCCGATACTGCGTAAGCGTGTAAGGCATGTTGTTAGCGAACATGATCGTGTGTCCCAGGCGGCAAGTAGACTGTCGAGTGGTGACGTCGAAGGGTTTGGCAAGCTCCTGAACGAGAGTCACCGTTCCCTGCAACATGATTACGAAGTGACCGGTCATGAATTGGATACATTAATAGGGCTTTCCCAGCGGCAACCCGGTGTTCTGGGTGCGCGAATGATGGGGGCTGGTTTCGGTGGTTGTGGCCTTGTGTTGATTAAAAGCTCCAACATCGAACAGTTCGCGACAGTTGTCGGAGCTGCTTACCGGGCAGAGATAGGCTACGACGCAGAATTTTATCCTGTCGAGATTGGCCCTGGGGCCCAAGAGATCATGAGTGCCAACGATGAGTAACGGCGATGAGTAATGGCAATGAGTAACGGGGGGGGAATCCAGTTCAATCCGGTGGAGCATCCCCACCGACGTTTTAATCCCCTGCTACGGCAATGGGTGCTGGTGTCGCCCCATCGCACAAAACGACCCTGGGAGGGAAAGCGCGAAGATCCTGACCCGGGTGACAGTCTTCGGCATGGCCCGGATTGTTACCTGTGCCCTGGCAACACCCGAGCGAACGGTGAGACCAATCCGAACTATTCGACAACTTATGTGTTTGACAATGACTTCGCGGCTCTGAAGCCAGACGGTCCGATCGGCCAGGGGGCCAGCGAAGTTCCTTTGATGCGGTCAGCACCGGTGACAGGACAATGCCGGGTGATTTGTTTCTCACCACGCCATGATATGACTTTACCGGAGATGACGGTCGATCAGATTACCGGGGTTGTGGAGCTCTGGCGAGACCAGTACGTTGAATTGGTCCAGAGCCATGCCTGGGTTCAGGTGTTCGAAAACAAGGGCGCCATTATGGGATCCTCCAACCCCCACCCGCATGGCCAGATTTGGGCAAGCCATTATCTGCCGAGTGAACCGGCGCAGGTAGATGCAAACCTTCGAGCCTATTTTCTGGATCACGATTCACCGATGCTGCTGGACTATGTCGACGCGGAACGGTCTGACGGTGCGCGCACAGTGGAGGAAAATGACCACTGGCTAGCCGTCGTACCTTATTGGGCACTGTGGCCTTATGAATTGCTTATATTGCCGCGCAGGCACGTGCGGCATCTTGGCGAGTTGGATGCAGTTGAGTATCGATCACTGGCGAATATACTGAAGCGATGCCTTACCAGGTACGACAACCTTTTCGAGACGAGTTTTCCTTACTCGATGGGCTGGCACCAGGCGCCAGGCATTGTGGCGGGCATGGATAACAACCGTGATCACTGGCAACTACATGCGCACTTTTATCCGCCACTATTGCGGTCTGCAACGGTTCGGAAGTTCATGGTTGGCTTTGAAATGCTGGGAGAAGGGCAGCGTGACATTACGGCGGAGCAGGCAGCCGAACAACTTCGGGCGCTGTCTGCTACCAGGCATTTTCGTGCCGGGGTTTAGCTGGATCAGATATTGAGCAATGTACAGCGCTAACGCGTGGCTTCACTCGTTCGATCGAATTCTGCAAGAGAAATAAGGCGCCTCTCTGATTCATCCCACAGTACCAGCTTCGCCAGGCGAAAACTTTCCCCGAAGATAATTGATTTATCTTCCTGGAGCATTGGGTCTCAGTAGTGACAGGCGGCCAGCTTGTCGTTCGGGGCTCGGTTTAATCAATAACCAAGGTGAGGTAAGCTTTTTCCCTTGAGTACAATAACGTCATGATTGAAACAGAAGAGCAACTGCTACATTACGTTAGCCAGCCATTTGAGCAGCCGGCTTTGCAAGCCCTTGCCGAGCCGATGGAAGCGACTGAGATTGTGATCTCGACTTTTCCAAAGTGTGGAACCACCTGGGCCGCGCAAATTGCACACGGGTTGCGTTCCGAGGGCGATGTAAGCTTCGGCAACATTAGTGAAGTGTTCCCATTGATAGAAATGGGGTATTGGCTCGGGCATGACCTGTCCAGGCCCCAGAAATTTTCGCCTCATTTGTTCAAATCCCATATGCAACTCTCTGAGTTACCGCCGGGTGGCAAGGTGATTAACATCATCAGGAATCCTGGTGACACATTGGTTTCCTATTATAATTTCTGGTCAGGCGTGCTCTTTGACCCTGATGTCATTTCCATTGAAATGATGGCGAGGCAGTTATTCCTGCTGGATCGGAGTAGCGGCCCGCATAACATGTTTCGTCTAAATTATTATCAGCACCTGGTTGATTTCCATTCCGCAGATTACGATGGTCAGGTGCTCTATATCGCCTACGAAGATATGAAGCTGAATTTGCCGGCTGCTGTCAGGAGAATCGCGCGGTTTATGGGGCTTGACCCCAGCAAAATCCTTCAGCAAAAGGTGGTTGAACAGGCCACTTTTGGGTTTATGTCCAGACATAAGGAAAAGTATCAGGAGTTGGTGCCTGGCGGTGTGCTTGAAATGGTGGTGACGGGCAGGGTAGGTGATTCGAAACAGAAAATTTCAGCCGAGCTTCAATCCGAACTTGATCAGGCCTGGCAGCGATATGTGACGCCGATGCTGGGTTATCAGAACTATGATCAATTGCATGATTCAATTTCGCTTAGTCGATAGGGGGTGGGGTTTAAATGTCTAAAAAGAAAAAGCCTCTCGGAAGCCTGAGGGATCAATTAAAAGAAGCTGGCCTTGTCACCGCTAAACAGGTGCGCAAAGCAGAAAAAGGAGCGTTGCGTTCCGATCTGCGTATTAAAAAAGGGATAGATGTTGACGAGGCGAAGGAGGAAGTCGAAGCCGCGCGACTCAAAAAACTCGATGAAGATCGCCAAAAAAATGAAAAGCTTAATGATTTGGCTAAAGAGAAAGCTTTATCCGCGCAGGTTAAGCAGTTGATCGCTTCAAACTCGCAGCGTCAGGACGGTAATATTGCTTATAATTTTAGCGATCAGAACAAGATCAAGAAAATCTATATTTCTGAAGAAAATAAAACGCAGCTGAACAAAGGTTATCTGGCAATCGTTCTTGCCGGGGACAAATACGATCTTGTGCCAGAAGTAGTTGCGCGAAAAATTGAAGCGCGTAGTGCCGAGACAGTTTTGTTTCTGCATGACCGCTCAAATGAAATCGTCGATGAAGACGATCCTTATAAAGACTATCCGATTCCTGATGACCTGGAGTGGTGAGTTCTTCGCTGGTCAATTGTGCAAAAGAGGAGCAGATTATGATGGCGGAGTACGGATGACCAAATTGCGGATTTCATTCATATCTTCCATCGCAAAGAGAACTCCCTCCCTGCCTATCCCTATGCCTCTTCCACACACAGGTCCTGATCCAGCGGAACATTTTCCATCAATGTCGCATCCAGCATCGCACCCTCGCGGGTGCCACCGCAAAGGATTTTGTCGCCAGCAACGGCCGCCGCTTCGATCCAACCATGTAGACGAGATGCTTCTTGCTCCGAGATCATTGGCCCTATGAAAGTCTCGCGGATCTTCGGGTCACCTTTGACCTGCGCGTAGCGCGTGGCGACTTCACCGGTATACTGGTCAGTGACTTCGAGGTCATCGTTGGCGTAACCCGCCTTATTGTTCAGCAATTAGGGATATTGGGCCTGAAGCGTGGTCATGTTAGGTTTCCTTGAAGTAACAGCCGTCATCAATAAACGGGGCTTGCAAGCACTTCGCGGTAATCAGCGGACTTAGATGGAGGCTGAGTGTTTCTTGATGTCGATGTTCAGAATCTGATCGTTGTCCGCATAATCCACGGGACAATCGATTAGATGAACCCCGGGTGTGGAAAGCGCGGTGTTCAGAATCCCGGGGAGCGCCTCGGCCGATTCCACCCGATGGCCGATGCCGCCATAAGCTTCTGCATACTTGACGAAATCCGGGTTACCGTATTGAAGGCCCCAATCATCAAAGCCCATGTTGGCCTGTTTCCAGCGAATCATGCCGTAAGAATTATCATTTAGGACCAGGATGGCGATGTTCATCTTCTCGCGGACCGCTGTTTCCAGTTCTTGAGCGTTCATCATGAACCCTCCATCGCCGCAAATCGCCAGAACCTTGCGGTCCGGATAGACCATATGCGCGGCCATAGCGGATGGCAGGCCTGCGCCCATTGTCGCCAGCGCGTTATCCAAAAGCACTGTGTTGGGCTGATGGGCGCGATAATTCCGGGCGAACCAGATTTTATAGACACCGTTGTCAAGGCAGATCATGCCGTCGTCTGGCAGTGCTTCGCGGACCTTTTTGACGACATGCTGTGGATAGCAAGGGAAGCGTGCGTCGTCAGATCCTTCAAGGATGTTGGCGTCGTGATGTTCGCGAACCGCCATCATACGGGTAAAGTCCCAGCCCGCGTCGGAGCCTTTCATGGCGCCCTTATTTAGCTCCCAAATAGCATTTCCGATGTCACCGATCACCTCAACTTGTGGGAAGTAGACAGGGTCAACCTCTGCAGTGTTGTATGAAATGTGAATGACTTCGGCTCCGCCCGGCTTCATGAAAAATGGCGGTTTTTCGATCACGTCATGGCCGACATTCAGGATCAGGTCAGCGGCTTCGATCGCGCGGTGAACATAGTCGCCCGCTGACAGGGCTGCGCAACCCATGAACAACGGATGACGTTCATCAACCACCCCTTTACCAAGCTGGGTGGTCAGGAAGGGGATTCCTGTTTTTTC
>Ga0208947_1000554_pt1 | contig 18178 bp, 16 predicted proteins | sample AOAMet1_04_M0_20_2_FD_188226 | JGI IMG/M metagenome (GOLD analysis project Ga0208947, IMG submission 188226) | Ammonia-oxidizing marine microbial communities from Monterey Bay, California, USA - CAN11_04_M0_20 (SPAdes) | ecosystem: Environmental > Aquatic > Marine > Intertidal zone | place... | reverse complement strand
CATGCGCACGCAGTCGGCAGCGGTAGGGTTGCTGCTAATGCTCGTTGTCTCAACAGTCAGCGCAGGCTGTCTAGGACTCGTCATGCAGCGTGAAATCATGGAAAGCTTGCGCGATGATCCAGAAGTCATCAACAAGGAAGAATCTACTCATTGGGATGTCACATTCGACTCTGACTCAATCGAAGCAATTCAATACACTAACGAGACTCCAATCGAATTTGACGAAACCGTCTCAAAACTAACAATCGTCTTCCGCGCACAGTTCCCGTACTCAAGCATCCTTGAGCAGGTCGTTCCTAACGGGACAAACGAGTACCGATATGTCGAGGTGCGCGTCTGGGAGCCTGGGGTCAAGGCTGCAGGAGGAAACCCGTATTGGGAGGTGAAGGCAACCCAGGATTATCCCTTGGAGCGCTTCGAATTTTCTGATCTTGTAAATGGCAATTGGCTGGTCGAAATCGATGCACGTGGATACGGTTGGGATTCCCCAGTCGACCAAGCTTCATTCCACGATCACTTCGATATGTCATTGACGATAACCAAGCCATGTGTTCGTTGGGTAGATACAGACGCTGAATGCACCGATTTATCGGTTCTACAAGATCGCTGATTCACCTGTTACGCCCCTTTGGGGCGATGCGCAGCGCTTATGAGGAGAGGTCAGGTCGCCGCGCTGCTGAGGACCCACCATGAGTGAAATTGAGTCACCCCTAGTGCCGTATGATGTCTATGAGACGCACGCGGTTCACATTGGAACAAACCAAAAATCCTCGGACATGCAACGCTTCATCGACACGGATCGTGCCGACGGTAGCGGACTGCACCTTATTGACATCAACCAGACGGATGAGCGCATCCGCACGGTTGCAAAATTCCTCTCTCGCTACGACCCAGAGCGCATCCTCGTCGTCAGCGCTCGCCAGTACGGACAGCGTCCTGCTCGCAAGTTCGCTCAGTCGATCGGTGCCAAGCGCATCGTCGGTCGCTTCATTCCAGGAACGATGACTAATCCTCGACTGCGAACCTATCAGGAGCCGGAGGTCCTCTTCGTGACCGATCCGGCTGCGGATGCTCAGGCTCTCTCAGAGGCTGTCTCCACGGGCCTGCCAATCGTTGGAATCGTCGACGCAAACAACACTCTTCGCAATGTTGACTTGGCTTTGCCTGCCAACAACAAGGGCCGCCGCTCGCTGGCTTTGATCTACTGGCTCTTGGCTCGCGAGATATTGACTGCTCGTGGCAGCACGAATTACGCTGACTGGGAGAGAGCCCAAAACGTCGAAGAGTGGGAATCCACTTTCTGAAATCCAAGATTCGACACCTTCGGTGCTTTGAGCGCCGACTAATTGACCCGAGCCGACCAAATAGGAAGAGCAGGGCGGGCAGGTTGTCCGGATGTAGCCGGAGGGGCTGCCTGTCATGGACCAAGACATCAAATTCGATTCACTCGGGCTTCGGCCATACATCGCCAATTCTCTGATTGGCATGGGCTTTGAGGAAATGACTCCAGTTCAGGCGGAGGTGATCCCTGTGGCCTTGCAAGGTCGGGACATATTAGCCACCGCTCAAACTGGTACTGGAAAGACCGCAGCTTACGTGATTCCAATTTTGCAATTGGGGGCTCGCTCGCTTATCCTTGCTCCCACGCGCGAGCTCGCATTACAGGTTCAGGATGATTTCAATCGCATGTGTGGAGGGACTCACCCCTCTGTATGTCTGATTGGAGGAGCACCCTTCCGCGACCAAAAGCGGGCGCTGAAGCGGCGCCCTGATTCGAACATCGTCGCGACCCCAGGACGATTGTGCGATCACATCGATCAAGGCACGGTCAATCTTGGCGACATCGAGATGTTCGTTTTGGATGAGGCGGACGAGATGCTCAGTATGGGATTCTCAGACGATCTCGATCGCATCAATGCGGCTATGCCACAAGAGTGTCAAACGCTCTTGCTTGCGGCGACGATGCCGAAATCAGTCGAGAGGCTGGCAAATGCTGCTCTCGACCAACCGATTACAATCAAAGCGGGATCAGGGCCACTGAAGGCTGCTGATACTGTGGTCCAATCGGTCCTCATCGTTCCGAAGAGGAGCCGAGGGCAGGCCATCGAGAGACTTCTCGTGCGTTATGACCCCGAGGCTTGCATCATTTTCTGTCGAACTCGAAACCGCACCGAGGAATTGGCAAAGGAATTGTCTCACATCGGTGCGGAGTCGCTTCACGGTGGTTACCAACAAAAGCACCGTGACAATGTAATGACGCGATTCCGAAATGGTCGCACGAATCTCCTCGTCGCCACCGATGTAGCGGCTCGAGGGCTTGATGTCGAGGCCATCGATCTGGTCATTCAGGACGACATGCCCTCGAATTCAGAGGTCTATGTCCATCGCGTCGGCCGTACTGGCCGAGCTGGCCGCGAAGGACGAAGCATTCTGCTAATTTCGAAGGGTGTCAGCCGCCGAATTGGAATGTTGAACAAAGTCGCTGGACGTCTTGGCAAGGAGCCACTTCCAACAGCGGAAGAAGTCGAGGAATTGCAAACCATCAGATTAGTCGAAGAGATGATGGAAAATGAGCCGGGGCAACTCGCTAGAACAGCGTATAACTCGGCTATCGAGTCAAATCTCTCGCCAGAACAAATCGCTCTCGCAGCTATCGAGATGCTTGTTGGAGATGCAAAACTCGAGGAAACTTCCAATCACACCGGAAACACAGCTCTAGCTCTTACGGTCGGTAAGGTGGATCGCGTCAGGCCGAAAGATATCGTCGCGGTGATTTGTAATGAGGGCGGTCTCAAAGGAGACCGAATCGGCAGAATCGATCTTCTCGACCGCATCAGTGTTGTCGAGGTGCCAAGTTCCGAAATCGACGCTCTTGTCTCAGCCCTATCGAATACCAAGGTCCGTGGCAGATGGTTGAAGCCTCGCCACGCCGATGATTGGGATTTTGCCAACCGCTGAATAGAGAACTCTCGAATCTACTACCAGCGTTGGCCTGATAACGAAGGGTCGGTGCCGAAACAACATGGGAGTCGAGCCGGTTCCTCTGTTTCTCGCGCCGATGGCGGGGGTCACCGATCTGGCTTACCGACTACTCGCGCGCGAGGTCGGCGCTGACCTGACTTTCACTGAATTCACCGCCGCATCGGGTCTTTCCCGCCATGCCAAACACTCCTGGCTGAAAGTGGAATCCGATCCTCGCGAGTCGCCATTTATCCCACAAATTTTCGGCGGCGACATCGACGAAATGGTTGCAACCGTCCAACTTTTGCACGACCGAGCGGATATCATCGACCTCAATTTTGGTTGCCCTGCGCCCAAGGTATGTCGCAACGATGCCGGTGCTGCTCTACTACGTGACCCAGACAAGGTGGTGCGGATGGTACGCGCTTGCATTGAAGCATCTGATGTTCCGATTACCGTGAAAATGCGTCTCGGAACAGGAAGTGGCCCGAATACCGCTTTGGAGATTTGTCAGAGGTTGGAGGCTGAGGGCATTGGTCGAATCTGCGTGCATGGGAGGACGCTGAGTCAGCGCTACGCTGGCGAGGCTGATTGGTCGCAGATTCGCAGAATAGTCGAGGCTGTCGATATCCCAGTCATCGCCAATGGGGATATCGTCGATGCTGTGAGTGCTGCAGCCTGCATCGAAGCAACCGGTGCGGCCGGCCTAATGATTGGCCGCGGAGCAATCGGCCGGCCAACAATTTTCCACGAGATCAAGAGAGACTTGGGTTGGACTAACGAAAAGGCTCCTTGGGGTGATGATAACCCTGCAGTAGCACGTTCATGGTGTTGGCAGCGTTACCTAGAATTGAGTAGAGAGGTCTACGAATCTGGTCAATGTAAGAACCTCAAGCGACACGCAGTATCGTTCACTAAGGGTCTTCCCGGGGCTTCGAAAATGCGCGTCGAACTACATTCGATCGACGATCAAAATGCGCTCGGCGAGCGGGTGTCTGAATACCTCAGGGATCTCACTGATACTACAGCACTGGTGGTCTGATGCACGATTCTATCAATGTCCTCGGCGGCGAATTGGAATCGTGTTCTCTAGCGCCGATGACCGGCTGGTTCCGTGATGGATGCTGCAATACCGATGCTCGCGATCGAGGTTCACACACCGTCTGTTGTATTCTGACACAAGAGTTCCTTGAATTCGCCCGCTCGCAGGGAAACGACCTGATTACACCGGCCCCAGAGCATGGCTTCCCCGGACTCAAACCCGGAGATCGTTGGTGTGTCTGTGCACAGACTTGGCAGGATGCTGTCGAGGCAGGGGTTGCCTGCCCGGTCGTGCTCGAGGCAACCCACGAGGAGTCATTGGTGGCTTGCGATATTGAATCACTACAGGCCCATGCCGGCCCTGCCGAATAGATCGAAGGCAGGATTACTGAGAAACAACGGCTTCGTCGAGTCGCTGCGCGACAGTTTTCCAGCGGCGCAGAGTTCTGTCGATATTGGTCATCACCCGCTCGGCGATATCAGCGCCATTTTTGCCGGCGATACGGTAACCGTAGGGCATTCGGCCACCGAGTGTATTGAGGAGGAGTCTCTGTGCATCGATTGAGACTGGAGCGAGGATGTCCTCGACCTTTTCAATACTCAATTTCTTCTTTCGGGCACCCGTAAGCAATGCCGAGGATACTTCCTCGTCTAGGCGGCCAAGACCGCCTCGTCCCATCAGCCATTCTTCACCGCGGGCCGAATGTTGTCTCATGAGGCCCGCATATACATCCATGGCGATGCGGTCGCGCATAGCCACTCTATCGACTATACCCGCTTGACGCAATCTCTCAACAACTCGCTGCGCTCGCGAACGGGTTTCCTCAGTACGGTCAGCCAGTGTTTGCAGCGTGAGCGGGCGGTCGCTGGACGCTAATTCTTCGAATACACGCCGAGCGACGGTATCGCCCGACTTGACGCGATCACCGATTATACCCAGATCAACGATTAGGGCATCGAGCCTATCCGAGCCCTCAGCGCTCGGCCCAGGCTCGGCGATATCGATTCTGAAATCTTGCGAGTCCTCTTCGCTAACCTCTGACATACGTTGCTCGGACTCGCTGATTAGCCCACTCAACTCGGCCAATCTCATCCGTGCGATGGCTTGTGTCTGAACTGCAACAAGCTCGACAGCCCCAGCCATCGATCCACCACGCAGCACATTGACGTGCCAGCGGCCGGACAACTGTGAACTAACCAAACCCACTTCGCGCAGCTTGTGCATCTGGTTGTGCACACCAGTCTGAGAGAGGCCGGAGAATTCGGAAATTGCGGCGTTATCCCAGCCGCGCAGTGGCTCTTCAAGAAGTGTGTGTCGGACTATCCGATGAATTGCACCTTGTTCCTCGTCGATGGTAGCACCTTCGCTGCGCGAGCGAACCAATCCCATCGAATCGAGCAGCCAAGCGAGTAGGACATCCGGGTCTCGAGAACCCGTTGGCATTGGCTGCTCGACCATTCGGATGCGGAACATGCAACCACTTGCCGAAATTCAATGCGTAATAGGATTCTGTTGCCAGCTTAGCTCAGACGACTCAATCAGGGATGATTTGATGATTACGAGGAACCATCATCATACCAATTCTTATCGCCCTTAACAGAATCAATTTCTTGATTAATTTCAATCCTAGTTTCCGTTTTTTCCTCGCCCTTTTGCGTAAACGCCGTAACAATTCCAATCAACAGGAAAATCAAACCACAGCATAGGAAAGTTGGCCCTCCACATATTGCAGCAAGACCTCCAAAAAAGTCTCCAAACACTCCTTCAATGACTTCCCATCCTACTAAAACAACGTCGTGACTGGTTGTAATTGTATACTCAACACCATCTTCAAGACCTTTAATGGTACCAAGATGTAACCATCCCTCTGGGTCATCACCATACCCTGAAGGTAATTTTCCATCCTCAACACACCAATCTTGTTCCCAAGATGCCATGCCTCCTTCTATTTCGAGTGTAAAATCATCACATCTAATATCATCAGTTACGAATACCACAAGATCAGTTCCGACCCCTTCCTCAACGTGTACGAAACTACCCGTACCGCGCTCACCTTCCCAGAAAATATCGTCAGTAGGCCTCCAATCTTCGGCCCCGCCAACCGCACCAGCTCCCAATACCATAACCAAAATTCCACCAATAATCATGACAGCGCCAATGCCAACAGTGACTTTCGTACCAGTGTTCATGGTAGTGCCCGTATGGGCCTATTGCATAAATTTAGGCCATTTCAGCACGAAGATCTAACCAATTATACTCTAATCGGGAAGTTCTCAGGCCGAGAAGGTGGTCTGCCAAACGCAATTCTCCATCAGTGACAATCCCTCTTGTTCTGAGAACCCCAACCGCCGAATGAACCGCCGAGCGTGAACGCCCGAGATCGCGCGCTAGTGCCGCCTGTGAGCGAGGTGTATCGGAGAGTGTCAGGCGAGCGACTACTGCGCGCTGTAACACGGACAATCCAACAGGAAGCATCGAGGCAGCGCGTGCATCATCCGTCACACCGGTCCCAATGAGTATCTCAACTTGAGCTGGTGCACCAGCATAGTAGCAAGTTCGTCCATTGACCGACATCGTCGTCACCGATTTCTCGGTTACCAAGACATCGAGGTGATGTCGCAAAGTCCCATTAGCCGCCTCCAAGCGTCGTTGCAATTCACGAAAATGAATCCCGGGCGAGCGGTCGAGAGTCGACATAATCCTCGCCCGAACCGGATTCTCCCAATTCTTCTTCGGAGCCGACAAAGTGCCTTGCGCAGCCGGCGGAAGCATCCCGGGAAGCATTGCCCCAAGGCCAAGAGCGCCCCCAGTTAGAGCGATGAGGCCATCGAGGAACCAAGAACGCTTACTGCGCCACTGTTCGAGCAATGCCATGAGCGCTTTTCGACTCGTTCACCCTTTCAATCATGCGGCTCTATGAATCGTTTACGCATCGAGTTTGGAGTGGTACCAGTAATGTTCCGAAAGCCCAATTCATTCCGATTCAACTAGTTCTTTCTGCACCTTCATGTAAGCTACGAGAGGTCCGAGGAGTCGTCCGCAAGTGCGCCCGTGCGTGGTCAGTCGATAGGTCACCCGAATTGGTGGCCCTTCCTCCACAACGCGAGACACCAAACCATGCTGCTGGCAGGTCGTCAGTTTGTCCGACAGGGTCCTCGAAGAGATACCTCTCAACAAGGTTCGAAGTTCGTTGAATCTACGGTCTCCGGCGATGTAGAGAGCGGCGAGAATTTCAATGGTCCAGCGCGATGAGAACATTTGGAAGGAGTCGACAGCCGCATCTACTTCCCAACCGATATCAACATCATCGTCATAGTAGGAAGCGAAGATCTTGCGGATCTCGCGGCCATTGTTCTGGACTTGGAGAATAGATTTCTGGATTGACGCGAAGTCATTCTCATTGAGTATCATCGGAGGACGGCCCATGTGCAACAGGTTACGCAGATTGTATCTGGTGTATAAAATGCACCTCAGTGTATTCCGTTAAACTTCTGGATTCAAATAGGGCGGGTCATTCGCTAAGTGTGAAAATTGCACTGAGTTGCAAAAAAACACTGAGGGATAAAGATGGACGAATGGTTGGAAAACTGGGTCGACGAACTGATGCAGAACTGGACTGAAGAGGCGATTGTGTGAGTTGGAAAAAATTTCTCTCTCTGATTATTCATGGTATGGTGGCGGTCCGCGCGCCGGTGTGGTCACGCTTTCCTCGTGCTTGGAAACACTAAGATTACTGTCCGCAATTACGCATTCGTGTAGGTAGGTCTTCGCCCTTCGATGAGGGCGCTGAGTCCTTCGAGGGCATCGTCCGTACCGAAGATATCGTGCAGCCTCTCGAGTTCGAGAGCGAGTCCTGCATTCAGATCCTCGCCTGTTGCTACAGCATCATCGAGGAGTGCGCTCGCCATCGCCAAGGCGATGGGCGCAGTTCTGCTGAGTGATTTGAGTTGGCGACCGACCATCTTGTCCGCGGCGTCGAAGCCGTCTGGACATTCGCCGCTTGCCAGCGCAGCCATGTTCGCATCGCTGTAGAAGGCGAGCGCGAAGTTAGCGGCTGGATGCGAAGGGTCGACCGGTGCTGCTGGATACTTGTTTGCCGGCTTGCCTGTGTTGGCGAGTTCGGTCACTGTAGATTCTACCTCTGCTGGGTCGACTAGATGGGTCAGCAAGCCGAGTGCGGCGGCGCTGCCTGCGTCGAGGAAATTACCCGCAAGCACAGCGAATCTCGCCGCCTCAATTCCACAGATCCGAGGCGTGCGCTGAGTTCCCCCGAGCCCTGGATAAATTCCGATACTCGTCTCGGGGAAGCGGAATTGCGAGCGGCGGGTACCAACGCGGTAATCGCAGGCTAGAGCGAGTTCGAGTCCACCGCCTAGAGCCAGCCCTGTGGTCAGAGCGATTGTGGTTTTATCCGAATCCTCAAGCTTGCCGAGAACCTCATGTCCGAAGGCGGTGAAATCGTAGATGTCTTGGATTGTATCTGCGCGAATCTTGTCGACGAAGAATTTCACATCGGCTCCGGCCACGAATGCCTTGCCTGCGCCATCGAGTACTATCGTCGAGATATCTTCGCGCGCGTTTAGAGAATCTAACGCTGCACCGAGCTGCTCAACCACGGTCTCGTTCAGCGCGTTCATCGCTTCGGGGCGATTTATTCGCACGGTCGCGATGTCGTCATCGACGACCGTGTCAACATAACTGAATTCGAGTGGCTGTCTCAATCCCTTGAACCATTCAGGCAACTCAAAGCCCGCGTAATCAGCGTACGAAGAAGCCATTTTCACCGCCTCTTCGATTCCCATTCTATTGGCGATTTCAAATGGCCCGTGCGCCCAGCGCAGGCCCACCTTAGCTCCGCGATCGACATCTTCCATTGAGCAGATTTCCTCTGCGACAATTTGTGAGGCGACCGCGAAAGTCTGTCCGAGGAGGCGCTCGCGAATCACCGCAGCAGCCTCTTCGTTGCAATCGTCGTCCTCACCAATTTCCCACATCTCTCCTGCCTCGACCATCGAGCGCAGGTTTGCTGCTCCCGTGTAGCGGGGGCAGTCCAATTGCTCAGCCAGATAATCGGTTGCGTGCAAGGCGATGGGGGGTCCTGTGAGATTCATCAGAGCGAAAGGACCCATGCCGATGCGGAAGGCCTTCATGGCCACCGCATCGATGGCTGCTGCACTGGCAATTCCCTCTTGCAGCAGTAAACAAGCCTCATTCAACCAAGGCACGAAGAAGCGATTCACTACAAAGCCAGGTCGGTCCTTGCAGATTATGACGACCTTACCCATCGTCTTGCAATACTGCTCAACAGCATCCAGTGATTCCTTCGAAGTTGTCTCGGCCGGAATAATCTCGATTAGCCGATTCTTGGCTGGGTGATAGAAGAAATGCAATCCAACGAAGCGATCTGGTCTACCGGTCGCTTCAGCAAGAGCATTGACGCTCAATGAGGAGGTGTTCGAAGCGAGGATGGTGTGTTCGTCGCAAACCTTGTCGAGGGTTGCGAACACAGCCGTCTTGATATCAAAATCCTCGAACACTGCTTCGATAACCAAATCGGTGTCCGCAGCGACGTTTTCAGTCCCAACAACCCCAGTAATTCTCCCTTTGATATCAGCAACTTCGGTCTCGCGGAAGATCCGCCTTTCAATCGCCTCATCCAGAAAATCGGAGATAATCGTCTGACCGCGTGCAACCCAATGTTCCTCGCGGTCAACCATCTGAACCTGGAATCGCTCCTGCGCCGATTTCTGAGCGATTCCTGAACCCATATTCCCCGCCCCAATAATCGCTACACTTTCGACTGGGCGCATGGCCCAGCGACCTGCGACCCCCCAATGAATGCACCGATTCCGGTCCTCTGGACCGGTCGGAATAGCCAAGCAATTCCTTCCAATCGTCAATGGTAATCTGCCGAATGGACTATCAGCGCTCGCTCAGGTAGCGAGGTGTGCTTCGCTCGCGCCGTGCAGTTTCCATCTTTGTCTTAGTGATGCTAATCTCATCCAGCCAAGTTGCAATTGCCAATAGCACTGGTAAAACCGGCCAATCAACCGCCGGTTGTACTTGCCATTCAACTAGTGCTTCACTTTCTCCTTCACTTAGTGGTCTACCTTGGGGAGCAGGTGGATATACACCTGGAACAAGTTACTCCCTAACTTGGGATGGCGGCCCCCACGTTTCGGGTGACGGCGGATTCAATCTCGACGCCAGCGCCGGAACATGGTCAAATTTAGGGTTCGCCGTTCAATTGGCTAATGGTGAGTTGACTCACAGTAGCGACTCACTGCGTTCATGGTCGGCAGATTGGACTGCACCAACAGCCGGAACTGGAGATGTTGACTTCGATCTCGCAGTGTTGTATGCCAACGGCAACGGAGCGAACTCGGGTGACTCTTGGGGCACGGGCACTTGGACACTGGGAGAGGATTCCTCAGGCAGCAATACTCCTCCGGAGGCTCATAACGTGACTTTGGTTCCAACCGATCCAACCAAGGGAACTGGCCTAGCAGTCGATTACACATACTACGATTATGATGGGAATTCCGAGCAGGGCACACAGATACGTTGGACTCTCGATGGCCTGTCAGTCGGTGCCCTGAACGACCAAAATAGCGTCGGACAGAGTTGGCTGACAAAGGGTCAGGAATGGACTTGCACGGTGACTGTGAAAGACGGGTCCGATGCCGGTGAGCCTGTTACAGTTGGACCCGTGACGATTGGCAACTCTCTACCTATCGCAAGGAGTCTAGAATTGACTCCTGAGAATCCAATAGATACTGATGAGTTACGGCTCGACTACGATTACTTTGACCTCGATGGCGAGCCGCAGCAAGATACTCAGATCCGTTGGTATCTCGATGGAGCGAGGATTTCAGAGTTGGATGATTCCGACCGAGTCTCTCCTCTGATGATTCGCAGCGGTGATCAATGGGAAGCTTCGGTCCTACCTCACGATGGAGATGAATTTGGTGAGATTGTCTATACCGGCGTCGTCGTTATCGGCTCATCGAATAATCCTCCAAGTGCTACCGCTTACGTCTCACCGGTTGGTAATGCTCAAACTGATGATGCACTGCAGGTGCACGTCGGTTGGACTGATCCTGATGGCGATTCAGTGCAAGCCACTGAGATTCGTTGGTTGCGTGATGGAACACAGGTATCTGCCTACAATGACTTGACCGTAGTGATGCCCGAATCGACCGCTAAAGGAGAAATTTGGGTCGCGCGCGCTAGGGTTAACGATGGCTTTCTCTGGTCGGAGTGGGTCGAGAGTGGAGAGGTCAACATCCTCAACACACCTCCTGAGGTCACCTCGATTGAGATGCTTCCTGCCGGAACTCTGACGACTTCGATGAATCTGAGTGTGGTCTGGGAGCAAAGCGATGTCGATGGCGATGCCGAGATGAATAGTCAGATTCGTTGGTGGGTCAATGGTGAATGGATTCGCCAATACGACGGAATGCTTGAGATTCCAGCTTCTGAGACGGTGCGTGACCAAAGTTGGTCGGTGCAGGTTGTTCCTGGCGATGGGGACGATCTTGGCAATTCAATGAAGACTACCTCTCGCCAAATTGAGAACGGCGCACCTGGTGAGATGGTGATTCTACTCGGCAATGGTGAATCGGGATACGCCGGTGCTCCTGGTGCTTCGGCTGCGCCACCCACGACACCTGCTGATTCACTATCTCCATTGGTGGTTCATACCACCGCAGTAGATCTGGATGGCGAGCCAGTATCATTCCACATTTCATGGGCTCGTAATGGCTTCACCGTGCCTGATCTTGATGATTCTCGTTCAGTTCCGGCTGACCGTCTCGAACCGGGTCAAACTTGGACCACGACGGTGACTGCCAGTGATCCTTGGGGTCTATCATCAGAAATTGAGGCGGAGATTACCATCGCTAATGTTCCTCCAACGGCTCTTTTCACAACTTATCCCGCGCCACCAATCGCTGGCGCTTTCATCACGCTCGACGCCTCTATGTCGGCAGACCTTGATGGAGAGGTGTCGCACTACCTCTGGGATGTTGATGGGGTGAGTCTGACCGGGAAGATTGTCAATGTCCAACTTGGCATGGGTTCGCATATGGTGACACTTACTGTGGTTGACGATATGGGTGGAACTGGCTTCTCGGCTTCAGCGATAGTTTTCGGTGAGGTTTCAACCGTCACTAGTTTGAGTGCGACTCTCTCAGGCAACGAGGTACAACTCTCTTGGGAATGGGATGGCGATGCTACGACTTTCCGTGTCTATCGCTCGACCAGCGCCTTCACTTCAATTGGACACGGACCTGCGGGTGAGGCGTTGCTCACCGGCCTCGAAGCGGTTGGCGAGACTGACGAAACGATGTGGAGTGAGACTGCTCCGGTTGCTGCTCACCTGCATTATGCTGTGACCCTAGAGGTTGAAGGCCTCGAGGTTCTATGGTTGTTCCAATTGGATAATACCGCGACCGTGGATGCAAGTGATGCTCCTTCCTCGGTCGATACAGAACCTACGGGTTCGATTTCATCCATGTCAATTCCACTCACTCTCATCATGTTGCTCATCGGACTTGCTAGTATCGGCTTGACGATGTACGGCCGCAGGAGGGATGCTTGATGCGCGGCCGAATTCTCGTGCTCGCGACGATAGCGGCCATGCTGCTCGCGACTCAAGGAACCGTCGCAAATCCCGGTGGAGAGGGCGACGGTAATCGTGACTTCACTTGTGGAGGGTCTTGTCACGGCGACCCAGGGTTGAGCGCTCCTTCGTCTGCAACCATCAGCATCTCGTCGAGCAATACTGCCTTCACCGGCACAGCATACCAATTCGATACCATGATCGAGATTCAGGAGATATCGCACTCACGGCTCCTAGGAGTCTTCCTCCTCTCCTCGACTAATGGCAATGACGACCATCCCGAGGATCATGGCTGGAACATCATCCAAGACCCCTCCGGAACCTCGTCAAATTACGTTGAAGTAATCGTTCCGAACAGTGGTAGTGTCAGCCTGAGTTGGGTGCTCAACGCACCCGAAGCGACGGGTGATGTCAATCTTCTAGTCGCTATCCACCACGGTGCCGGCTACCCCGGCGACGTGGCTTATCTAGGCGTCTCGGATACCCATTCAGTAGAGGTCAATCCTGTGCCCGCGAACCTCCCCGGATTCGCACCGGATTGGACCGCGCCGTATTATCGCGTCACCGGCGACACATCTCCGGTGAGTCTGATGACTCAGAATACTACCGATATCGTCGTCGAGTGGAAGCTTGAGGGAGAGGCGCTATCTCATACAGCCATCGTCGAGGCTGGTGCCGAAAACGAATGGCTAGTCCAACTGCCAGCAACCATGGGAGATGGAAGGATAGTCTATCGGGTCACGACATCGAATGGCGAATTCGATATCGTTCAGCCTTGGCTGACGATGGGAACAACCCCACCTGAATTCGATGGAAGTCTGTGGGGCGCTCGCGCGCAAGGATTCGCTGGTGCTTTCATGATTATTGCACTCATGCTGAATCTGCAAGGAATGCTACAACCCACTCGAAGAAAGGACGACCTCGACCAGACGGCCGAGGTCGAAGCGGCGGATCTCAGCACGGCTGAAGAAGTGATGCCAGAACCAGCCCCTGCCCCTGCCGCACCCGAACCAACCGAAGCAGAGAGCACTGACGATGAGGCAGAAACAACATACAGTGAGCGTTTGGTGAAGTACGACGAATACCCCGATTTGCTTTGGGATCCAGTCGAGGAAGAATGGGTTGATGATCCCGAGGCTGGAGGTGGTCAGTGATGTTTGCAATTACTTTCCATCACCTCATAGTTGGCCTTTCCACGGGAACCGCAACCCTCGCCTGCGCATCCGCTTTGGGAGCTTGGATCTCGACCTACTTCGTCGGAGGTAGCAAGGCTCGAGGTCACCTCGACAAGACAGCATACATCGCTGGCGTGGCAGCAATCCCGCTGATTTTCCTCTCAGTTCTCTCAGGAACTTCCGCGATGAGCGACCCCGGTGCAGATGCGATGAGTTACAACAAATTCCTCTTCACAGGACTTACAATTGGATTTCTAGTTTCGATGCTACTAGGCCGATGGAGATTTGGGCCGGCGATTTGGCTCAATTCACGTCTCGGCCTGCTGCAAATGGTCTGTGCCGCTGGAGCTCTTGCCAGCATTACTGTGCTCGGATCAATCGGCGCTAAGATGAGTCTTGGTGAATCAACTCTGGACATCTTCTCATTCTGGCCGTCTTTCGATGAGTCCATTGTTGTCAATCAATGGTTTAGCATCGCTATGTTTGCGCTCGGTCTTGGGGCAATGGTAGCCGCCTTCATTCTCGGTCCTGATACCGAGAGGCTGCCTGAGTGATCATTCACCTTGGGTGATTTCGTCGATAACGCGAGCAATCCGCCTCGCATGAGCATCGGGCGAGAGGTCCAATTCAGCGATTCTATCCCGTCCATTAGAAGCCCATCGCTTCCTTACATCACTGTCCAGTGCCTCATTCAGAGCCTCTTGCCAGGCTACGGGGTCATCGCGCGGCAGAAGCCGTCCGTTCACCCCGTCCTCAATCGAATCACGGAAGCCACCTTCATCGACGAAAAGTGCTGGAGTTCCCACGGCGAAGGCCTCAATCGGCGTTAGTCCGAAAGGTTCGCCGTGAGCCAAACTAACAATCGCAACTGAACGTCGCATCAAACCAGTCAATTGCAAGTTTGAGAGTCGGGGTGGAGTCAGCAATCGAACACCCCGAGCGTCAGCGTGATCGTGCAGCGCTTCGAGTTCCTCGAACACGCCGCCACCAACCAAAACAAGACCAATCCCACTCCCAGCAAGCATGGAAATTGTCTCCCATCCTCCCTTGACCCAGCCAGCGTGCCCGACAGTTGTGACCCAGGGAGGGTCTGGGAGTTCATCGAGTTCGACCCAAGCAGCGTTTTCTTCCACGCTTGCCTCAGTTGAGAATTCGCTAAAATCGATGCTCGGATGAATGAATCCAGCCTCACAATCATACACTTTTCGAATCTGCTCAGCACTGTAATTAGAGTTGCCATTAATGCGAGAATTTGGTCGCTTGAGCAAGCCAATAATTGTCCGGCGGTCGTCCCTTTTCGCCTTTGCCAAAGCCATGCTCGTCAGCGTCAAATTCCGCTTCAGTTTCCCATCCACAGTCCTGTGCAAGACGTCCTCATACAGTCCGCGGTGAGGTTCGAGCATGTGTAAGTGGATAGGGGTTTTCTTGGCAGCGAGGCGGATTAGTCCGAATGAGCCATCTCCGCTAACGAGGTGTACCGCATCCGCCTCGGCAAGCGCTTCTTTGAGGCCTGGAATTCCTCGCCAAGCCTTAGTGGATTTGCGTAAATCACGGTTCAAAACCGTTGCAAGTGTGCCAGTTTCAGGGTACCACGGTATTGCTGGTTTCAGAAGAGTGATAGAATTCTCTTGGCAGCATTCCTTGAGCTCGCGGCTTGATTGTAATGTGGCCATTGTGACATCGAAATGGCGGGCGATTGCTGGAAGGTTTCTGATGAGATCACGCTCGGCTCCGCGCATCGCTTCAAAGGTGCCTTTGGCAACGAGAAGCCTGCGCTTTTTCGTCTCGACAATCATTGCTCACCAACTCCCGATTCATTGCTATTGGTGATTCTACGATATACTGCTAGAATGTCTTTTGTGATAGCGGGCCACATGTAAGATGCAGCGGCGCTGTGTCCCGAATTACCCCAATTCTCTCTTTCATCTTCGCTGGATTGTGCGATTCTACTCATCGCCATAGCCAGTGCTGCTGCGTCGCCGGGTGGAACAGAGAGTCCAGCGCCCGGCTCGGTGACGAGACGGCCGAGATCGTTGACATCAGCCATGATTGTTGGTGCTCGCATGTGCATGGCTTCAAGCATGACTGTGGGTAAACCCTCGAAGCGTGAGGGAATGACGATTCCAGTTGAGTTTTCGAGCAGCCAACGCTTCTCACCCTCGCTGACAAGGCCAAGCCGGTGAATGTGTGAATTCTGGCTTGCGACGGCGGTGCGCTCGGTGAGCCACTCACCGAGTTCGCCCTTGCCGGCGATAGCGAGATCAAATCCGGGATTGGATTCGCTTGCGAGCAAATTCCAAGCGTCCATCAGGACATCCAATCCTTTCTGCTCGCTGAGTCGACCGATGAAAGTCAGTAGTGGCCTGTTTGTGTCGCGGCCGTCAAGCCCTCTGGGAATCTCGGCCGCATCAGAAATCGGTGAGAATCCATTCGGAATGATATCGATTGAGCCCTTCACTCCCTTCGAGCGCAGCAAGCTCTCAAAGTAGCGAGTAAGCACGATGCGCGCATCGCTTGAATGCAAAGTACGCCTGCCCTGCAAAGCCCATCGTAGGCGCTTAATTCCATTAGAAATCAAACCATCTTTGACGTAATCATTGTGATAGGTAGTGACAACCGGAACACCTGCGCTGCGAGCCATTTTGAGCGACTTTCGCACAAGAACCGGCAGCGTATCGTGCAGGTGAACAACATCGAATCCATCCATCGAAAGTCCATCCAGACTTACGACAGGGTCGACTCCGGCCAAGACACGACTTGGCTCTAAGCGTACCACATCGACCCCGCCTCGTGAAAAGCGCCTTGAATCGTGTGCTGGTACATCGGCGCACCAAACTGTCACTTGATGACCAAGTTTGACGAGCTCACGCCCAAGCATCTCGACGTGTTGGTCACCTCCTCCAACATGGGGCCAGTACCAGACATGAACGAGGAGAACACGCAAGGGTGCCCCCCGGGTCACAACCGTGCCACCGTCTGCATCAGCCGCAGCCATAGTTCCGCTCCCACTTCGCGTTCTGATAAACGACGCGGCACTCCTGACAGCCCTCTGAATCTCCTGCTTGGCATCTTCCTCACCCCTCAAATCAACGGCTCTGCCTATCGATTTTGGCCGTTGAAGTCTTAGTATCACGGCTCTGGCGAGCCATGAATGAGACGAGTCATATTGGCTACGAGCGCGTCCGAGGGTGCCGAATCGTACGGTCATCTGATGATTGCTGACGCGCTCGACCGCGCGCGCGTTCCATTCTGGACACGCGCCACAACAATTCGCAACGCTGCGGAGTTGAGTCAGGCTTTGGATCGCGGCGCGGTTGACTTAGTCCACTTCACCGATGCAGCTGCTGCGGCGTTCGCTCCGATGAGCAGAGAATATGCTGCGACCGCCTCCCTCTTCCTCGATAGTCCTCCCTTGTCTTCGCGCGCACGAGACGATCTCGATTTGGTGGATTTGACTTTACTCGAGGCCGAGGGGCTTGTGGAGGGGCTCAATTGCCAAACTTCGGTTATCGGGCCATGTCTCGATGTCGATGCCTTCGACCCGGCTGTTACCACTTTGCCACGCGAGCACCTTGCTTCTGTTGATGATGAATCTCGGATGCTGCTCGCGCTTGGCAGCGACGATGATGTCGAGAAAATTCTCGCTGAACTCTCCGATGAAGTCGCTGCCGCTTGCAACATTATCGCCATGTGTTCTGCCGAAGGCTCAGCTTTGCTGAACAGCCCTCCAAGAATCATTGCTTTACTACAACACGCTGAGGCCATGCTTCTTGGCGAAGGAAGTCACTTTCATCCCCAAATTAGCCTGCACGCTGCTGCGGCAGGATGTCCAATAATCGATTGTATGACCTCCGATCCGCGCGATTGGGCCGATGAGATTTCCAGTATGCATAACGAATGGCGAAGTGCCGGAGGAGTGCCGCGATTCCCAGATGAAGATGCGATCGCAAGAGTGCGTAATACCAATGGTCTGCGAGCCTATGGGCGGGCATTGGAGAAGGCTTGGAATGCAGTAGCCAGACAAAGCGCCCTTGAGCGTTAAAATGGAAATTGAGAAATCAGCATTCAGACAACCATATTCAATTGGTTTCTGAATCAAAAAAACCACCCAATCTGCTTATGTCTAGAAACTCAATCGGCAATTCATGCAAACCAAAGCAGCAACATTTCTCAGTATCATTGAACAATACAATATACATACTGAATTATTTCCGGTTGGAAATATGTTGAGAGTCTCCAGCCTCCACAAGGGCTTCGGTTCCGGTCGAAGGAGACTTGAGGTACTCAAGGGGATAGACCTCGAAATAAAGTCAGGAGAATTAGTCGCTTTGATGGGTCCATCAGGATGCGGGAAGTCAACATTGCTCAACATAATTG
>Ga0208947_1000544_pt1 | contig 18385 bp, 19 predicted proteins | sample AOAMet1_04_M0_20_2_FD_188226 | JGI IMG/M metagenome (GOLD analysis project Ga0208947, IMG submission 188226) | Ammonia-oxidizing marine microbial communities from Monterey Bay, California, USA - CAN11_04_M0_20 (SPAdes) | ecosystem: Environmental > Aquatic > Marine > Intertidal zone | place... | reverse complement strand
TGTGGCAGACCATGTTTATCGACAGGCGGTCACCTCTGCAGGTTCTGGCTGTATGGCGGCATTGGACGCTGAAAGGTTTCTCGATAATCTATAGATTTTGACTCTTTCGTGGCGCTAAATTTAAGAGCAATTCAATCTGCGTTGTGTATAATTTCACGTTTTTGGCCATATAGCTCAGTTGGTAGAGCAAGGGACTGAAAATCCCTGTGTCCCTAGTTCAATTCTAGGTGTGGCCACCATTTATTAAAGCCGAGTTAAATCAGTGTTTAACTCGGCTTTTTTGTACTAATAATTAGCTAGAAGGGCGACACTTCCAGTAGAATAAAACTATAAAAACCAAAGTCGCAATCATTCCGAAAGCATCAAAATTAGCGGCACCGGTTGATATGTGCATCGCCTGAACTGCAACAAACAAAATGTTAACGTAGACACCCATCAGCATGCCTAATTTTTTTATATGGTCGCTACCAACCCAGGTTGGGGCCATCCAAGAAATAATACCTACAGCTAGTATTGGGATTGATGCCACCTGAGCAAAGGAATGCAAGTTCGCAGTCATCTCCCATCCAAAGCTTTGAGCAGCAAAACCCGGTGCTAGCCAAAACATCGCAACCCATATCCAGGCGAATATAGCTTGAGCTTTAAATAAATGTGTTAATGTCATTTTTTTCCCCTTAAATTTATAAAAAATTTTTTCCAGAAAACTCCCCACTCCATTTCGTTGAGAAGAGTTGCAGTATTATAAACAAAAAAAAACGCCTTGTTTTGCACTATTTTTATTAAATCGCGGATAAATTATTGCGATTTAGTGAAGCTGCTCAGGGCTAATGAAATCCTGCTTTGAAGGTTGCAAAGTTTCTTGGATGAAGAGAACGCCCATCCGAACAAACTCCACTATTTCATAAAAGTCCTGTGCATTCTCTTCGTTATCCAGCAAGTCCGCCTCGAGCTGAGAAATTTCACTGATGTCCTTAATCATTTCAAGCACCTGTTCGTCAGAGGTTTGAACGGAGCTGAGTCCGAGACCCACTAAAAATCCTTGGCACCAGTCAACAAGCGTATTTGCTTGTTCCCTCAAGGAACAGATATCGTCAGCAATGATTGGCCAGAAGCTTAGTGTTGGATCGGCAAGCTGTTCACTTGTGTTGTTAAAGATTTCCGCCAATACTTGGTGTGACTCTTTTTCGAGTATATTGTTCAGATCAATGCTTACAAGCACCTCATTAAGCCAGTCATCTAGAGAGATGTCTTGCTTGACACAATAAAAACCACACAATAGTCCATGTGCAGAAGAGATGGTGTCATCCGTGTTTAGTTTTTGAAGCGCGTCCTTTGCAAGGTCGTAGTTAATTGGTTGACCCATTATTTACAACGCGCCTGCCAACACTTCCATTGCTGCCATTCTTACAGCGATGCCATTAGTTACCTGTTTAAGGATGACTGATTGAGGACCATCTGCAACGCTTGAATCGACTTCAATGCCTCGATTGACGGGTCCAGGATGCATCACGATAGCATCTGGTTTGGCTAGTTTTAATGTTTTATCGGTAATGCCGAAATTTTCAAAGTAATTCTTTTCATTGGGTATCTCTGCTGCAACCATGCGCTCCTTTTGTAATCTTAATGACATGATAACGTCGACACCCTCTAGCCCTTCTTTGAGATTTTCGAAACGCTCCAAGTCTGGCGAGGTTGTGTCTTTGTAAAGTAGATACGCTGGAGCGATTAGACGAATATCTTTTGTTCCTAATGTCTTCAGCGCATGAATTCCAGAACGCGCGACCCTGGAGTGGCGAACATCGCCAACAATTGCGACCGACAAGTTTTCAAAGGATTTTTTATACTGACGAATTGTTAGCATATCAAGTAGGGCCTGAGTTGGATGAGCATTGATGCCGTCACCGGCATTTATGATGGCTACGCCTTCAATATTTGCGGCGACGTGATGTGGGAGTCCATTTTTCTTGTGACGTATAACAAACATGTCAATCTGCATCGCCTTTAAGGTTTGCATCGTGTCCATCAAGGTTTCATTTTTTCTGGTCGCCGAGTTCTCGAGGTCAACATTGATGGTATTTGCGCTAGAGCGTTTGGCGGCAATTTCAAAAGTATTCCGAGTGCGAGTTGAGGGTTCAAAGAATAGATTCGCAACCGACATACCTTTCAAAGCTTTTGATTTTTTGAGGTTGCCTTTGTCGCCTAAAAGGCCATCTGCTCTATCTAATATATTTTCGAGGTGTTTCTTCGGGAGGTCTTTTAAACCCAAAAGATGAATCAGTTTTCCGGCAGAGTTGATTTGGCAGTCGTTACTAATCGTGTCTGGTTTCATTGAGCCAAGTTTGCAAAATTAGTTCAGCAGAGCGCTTATCGACATCAGCTCGGTCAGCGTTCTTGTGAGCGTAGTGCCATTTTAATTGGTTTTTTGCCTCTGAAGAGGATAAATATTCGTCGATAAAAACAACCTCTTTGCTAAAACGCTGCTCTAACTTTCTACCAAATGAGCGCGCTATGAATGTCATTTCTTGATCTTTTCCTTCATCATCGAGTGGCAACCCAACAACAAATATATCTGCTTGGTGCTTGTTAATGAGCTTCTCAAGTTGGGACCAATTTGTAGAGCCATCTTTATGATGAATGACAGTTTCAATGCCGCTTGCATGAGATGTCAAGCTGTTAGCAATTGCTATGCCAGTACGTTTTGTTCCAACATCAAAACCAAGGTAAGTTTTAATGGTCACTGAAGTTGCTGAAAAAGTTCATAACCAACGTAACCGTCTGCTACGAGGCCGATGTCCGATTGAAATTGTCTAGTTGCACTTCTCGTCTTTGGACCTGCCATGCCATCTGGCACTCCAGTGTCATATCCCAGCAAATTTAAGGTTTGCTGAATTGTTAAGACGTTTTCCTTACTGAGCAGCGGTTCGTCTATAGGTTTGGTGAACAACTTACCACTACCATTTATACGGTCAGCCAGATAACCCACTGAAATGGCATATAAGATAGAGTGATTCCAATCCATTATCACATCGAAGTTTCGGTAAACCAAAAAAGCAGGACCACGATGTCCCATAGGTACAATCAATGAAGCCTTCATATTAGAATTCGGCAGACGATTGCCGTTGGCTCTTAGTACTCCTAATTTAGCCCAGTCATTGACGCCTTTCTTGATTCCTAAGCCGGTTTGTTTGTAATCAAAGTTTTTTGGAATAGAGGCCTCTCTGCCCCACTTTTCCCCTTTTGCCCAGCCATTCTTCTTAAGAAAATTAGCGGCGCTAAAATATATATCTTGTTTGTCATTCCATAGATCGATTTTTCCATCTTTATTAGCATCAACACCATAGGCCTGGACACTTGTGGGCATAAATTGAACTGCGCCCATCGCTCCGGCCCATGAACCTTTTGCATCCAGAGGTATTTTATTTTTATCAATCAGCTTTAATAGTTCAATTAGTTCCCTAGTAAAGAAATTAGAGCGTCTCTTGTCATAAGCCAAGGTTGCTAAAGATTGGATCAGATTATGGTTTCCCGTGTGGTGACCATAATTACTCTCAATGCCCAAAAAAGAAACTAAAACATATGCAGGAACTCCATATTGTTGGGTGGTTTGGTTGAGTAATGAACTGTTTTGTTTTAATGTATCATAGCCATTATTGAGACGAGTCTGGCTTACTCTTTTGTTGACGTAGCCCCAAAAATTTTGATTGAATTCTGGCTGATCTTTATCCGTCTTAAGTGCATCAGGTCTAGGTGAAAGTTGAAAAAATGCTTTGTCGATCGTGGTTTTGGAAACACCTTGTTCAGTAGCCATTTGGCGAATCTGCACTAGAAAGTCTTCAAAAGTGTGTGAATTGGCAAAGACGCTTGTTGTAAGGAAAACAAGGCAAATAAATCTAAAAAACATGGGCAAATTATAATGCGTAAATACAGTCTTATTTTAATTCTTTTTTTGCTGAGCGGTTGCTTTGAAAATGAAAATGTTGAACTAATCAAAGGCGAAAGCATGGGTACAAGTTATTCGATCAATGTTTTGGGTGATGAGCGCATTGAACAAGAAAGAATTGACAGACGACTTGTTGAAATCAATGATATTTTTTCAACATGGCAGGATGATTCTGAATTGTCTCAACTAAACCGCGCACCTGTGGATGAGTGGATCGACGTTTCTAGCGAACTTTATTCAATGCTGAAACAATCGGTAGATATTTACCAACAAACCGATGGTTATTTTGACCCAGGCATTGGTAGATTGATTGATTTGTGGGGTTTTGGTGCGAGCGGGGGTAGAACAGAAGCACCTTCAAAGGAGAAAATCGAGCAAGCCTTTGAAGATTCATCAATTAGGCATCTATTGATGGAGGATGGCCGAGTTAAAAAGACCAGAAACATACACATTAATCTCTCAGCGATTGCAAAGGGTTATGCGGTAGATGAGATTGCGCGCCTTATTAGGATGTCTGGTATCAAGAATTTTCTAGTTGAGATTGGCGGTGAGGTTGTTGCTTCAGGAAACAATAGGGGAGATGATTGGGTCGTAGGTGTTGAACGCCCAGATAATAAAGCACCCATTCCAGTTGCATTGAAAGACGCATCAATAGCCACCTCTGGGAATTATCGCAACTATTTTATTTGGGAAGGCAAAAAATACATGCATATTTTCAACCCTTCAACCGGTTTACCGGCCAACAATGACCTGTCTTCGGTTAGCGTCATTCATCCTCAAAGTGCTATGAGCGATGCTTACGCTACTGCAATGATGGCAATGGGCAGCATGAAGGCCATTGAGTTCGCAAATAAATTGAAATTAACTGTATTACTTATAACGATTAAAGAAGATAATAATCAAATCATAAAAATTAACTTACCATAACTATGCCCACCTATAAGCCACTTGCTGAAATATTGAGACCCAGTAGCTTGGAAGAATTTGTGGGTCAACGGCATCTATTAGATGCTGATAAACCCATTGGTAAAACATTAGCTGACGGTAAACTCCATTCAATGATTTTATGGGGTCCGCCAGGGTCAGGAAAAACAACTTTAGCGCGAATTATATGCAATCAGATGGGCGCTCATTTTGAACAGATGTCTGCTGTTTTGGAAGGTATCAAAGAACTGAGAAATGTGCTCGATCATGCTCAACGTTATCAGCAGCATAACAAAAGTACAGTATTATTTGTTGATGAAATTCATCGCTTTAATAAAGCACAACAGGATGCCTTTTTACCTCACATTGAATCCGGTCTGATTACATTAATTGGCGCAACTACAGAAAATCCATCGTTTGAAATAAACTCCTCGTTGTTATCTAGGTTACGGGTATATATCCTAAAAAAGCTCAATGATGACGAGCTTAGTATTGTTGCTAACAGGGCTCTAAAGAGCCAGTCGGCCAAACTTAAGGATGATGGTTCATTGTCACAAATTATTGCAGCCAGTGATGGTGACGCACGTCGACTAATTAACATCATCGAGCAGTTAAGTCAAAAATCGAACAAAACTCTCAATAAGAACGATGTCACAAAAACGCTTCAAGAAAAAGTCGGCGCTTTTGACAAGGGGGGTGACATTTTCTATCAGCAGTTATCCGCTTTTCATAAATCCGTTCGTGGTTCTTCACCAGATGGCGCCCTTTACTGGATGGCTAGGATGCTTGTGTCCGGCTGTGATCCCAAGGTGATTGCTAGACGGCTCCTTGCAATAGCCTCTGAAGATATCGGGAATGCCGACCCGAGAGCACTTCAGATTACTCTGAACGCTTGGGACGTTTACGAGCGTTTGGGCGACAAAGAGGGTAATCGTGCTATAGCGCAAGCTGCTGTTTTTTGTGCCTGTGCACCAAAATCCAACGCGGTTTATACGGCATTTAACCAAGCAATGGAGGCTGCAAGAGACAGTGGTGACTTGGAGGTTCCGATTCACCTATGCAATGCGAGTACAAAACTGATGAAAGATCTCGGTTACGGTGAAGGCTATCGTTATGCCCATAATGAACCAGACGCTTTTAGTAAAGGGCAAAGCTATTTTCCTGAGAAGATGGGCGAACAGATCTATTATGAGCCCACCGACCGTGGACTAGAGATTAAAATTAGGGAAAAATTAAGACAACTTAGGTCAACTTAATGAATACACTAGCATCAATTGCAAGCATTGGAGTAGGAGCAACCGTTGGCGCTAGTTGTCGCTACTACATAGGCGTTTTATCTCTTCAGTACCTTGGCAAAACGCTTCCTTACGGTACATTGATTTCGAATGTTATTGGTTCTTTTATTGCCGGTATATTAGTGGTAGTTATTTTGGAAAAACTCCTACTCAGCGAGACCTATCGGCTGATGCTATTGGTTGGATTGACCGGCTCTTTGACAACTATGTCGACACTTTCATTTGAATCTCTTGAGATGCTGGGTGGAGGGAATTATGCCCAAGCGCTTTTGAATATTTTGTTGAACATAGGCCTTTCACTTTTAGCCGCTGGCCTTGGTGTGATGCTAGCTAAATATGGTTTTAGTTTAGCGCAAAGCTAATTTTTCTTCGATGACATCTAGTAATTGGGCGGAAATATTAAGGTCAAATTGTTTGTCTAGTTCGCGAATACATGTTGGGCTGGTTACATTAATCTCGGTAATATAATCACCAATGACATCGAGCCCTACAAATATTAGCTCCATTTCAATCAGCATTGGTGCAATTTTCTTGCACAGATATCGATCTCGTTCAGTTAAGGGTTGACCAACACCTTTAGCGCCAGCGGCCAAGTTCCCTTTAAAACTGCCCTTGGCAGGCAATCGAGCGAGCGCATAGTCAATAGGAATGCCGTTAATCAATAAAATACGTTTGTCACCCTGTTCTATTTCCGGCAAAAACTCCTGAGCCATAATATAGCGCTGACCTTGATTGGTCAGGCGTTTCAGTATTTCATTTATAGTTTCATCGCCTGCTTTTAATTTGTAGATGTCTTTTCCACCCATACCGTCAAGTGGCTTAACAACAACCTCTTCGTTGTCATTAATATAAGCAATGAGCTGTTCTATATTTGAACTGACAAGGGTTTGAGGGATGCAATCAGAAAAATTTAATGCAAACAATTTTTCATTGGCGTCTCTCAGTGAGCTAGGCTTATTCACAACCATGGTGCCGCTGATTTCAGCCTGCTCTAACAAATAGGTGGCATAAATATAGTCCATGTCAAACGGAGGATCTTTGCGCATAAAAACGACATCAACATTCGAGAGTGAGAGTAACTCCTCTTCTTCACATGAATACCAATCACTCTCCGAGTCGGTAACAAAAGTTTTTCGAACAGTAGCGAATACTTGTCCTTTTAGATGAAACATATCAACGCTATCAAAGGTGTAAATTTCCCAGTCTCGGCTTTGTGCTTCAAGCATCATTGCAAAAGAAGAGTCTTTTTTTCGGTTGATGCTGGAGATGTCGTCCATCAACACTGCGAGTCTGATTGGTTGCATGCGCTTATTATAAAGTAATCGGTTTAGATATGAATATGCTTACAAGGCAAAAGTTCTTGAAGTGGCAAGCTTTTGGGCGTATAATTCCGCCTCTTTAGTGCGGGGTGGAGCAGTATGGTAGCTCGTCGGGCTCATAACCCGAAGGTCATAGGTTCAAATCCTGTCCCCGCTACCAATTTATACCCCCTCTTTTGGGGGTTTTTATTAAGAGTTTTTTATGGCCAAAATAGCTGACAGAGTATTTTCAACAATCAATCCAATCGTTATCGATATGGGTTATGAACTGCTGGGCATTGAATATGTCGCCAGTGGAAAGCATTCGGTATTGAGGCTTTATATTGATTGTGAGGAAGGTGTTGGAGTGAATGACTGTGAAACTGTTTCACGACAAGTTAGTTCAATAATGGATGTTGAAGACCCAATCAGCGGACAGTATAATCTAGAGGTTTCATCACCGGGCATTGAGCGACCTCTTTTTGTGATTGCACATTACCGGCGTTTTCTTGGTCACGATGTTCGTCTAAGGACATACAGGCCAATTGAAGGCAAGAGAAACTTTACAGGCTCTATTGGTAGTGTTGGCGAAACCAATAATACAATTGAATTGGTTACAGAGCTCGGCCCAGTTACTGTGGATATAGGTTTAATTGAAAAAGCAAATTTAATTGCTCATTTTTAGGAGAAGCGGATGGATGGCAAAGAATTATTTTTAATGATTGAGGCAATCTCGAACGAGAAAAATATAACCCAAGAGGATGTCATTGAATCATTAGAAGAGGCTTTGGCGGTGGCAACAAAAAAGCGCAGTAATATAGACGTTCGTGTAGAAGTGGATAGGCATAGCGGAGAATTTAATACCTTTAGACGCTGGTTAGTGGTTGAAGACGGCAACGATTTTGTTGATGACGATGGAACTGAATTTGACTCCGAACTGCACATATATCAAGCCGACTCCAATGGTGTACTTGCAGACTCTTATGTTGAACAGGAGATGGAATCAATCGAGTTTGGTAGAATCGCTGCACAAATCGCAAAGCAAGTTATTATTCAAAAAGTTCGTGAAGCTGAAAGAACTGTTGTTGTTGATAATTTTTCCGAGCGTGTTGGTGAGGTAGTAATGGTCACGGTAAAACGGGTTGACCGAGGAAATGTTTATGTTGATATGGGTGGTATAGATGGCATGATCTCGAAATATGACCTAATACCAAACGAATCAATTAGAAAGAATGACCGTTTAAGAGCATTTATTAAAGAGGTAAAGTCGACTCCTAGGGGTGCGCAAATCTTTTTAAGTCGTACAGTGAATGATATGATGATTGAACTTTTTGAGATGGAAGTCCCTGAAATCAGTGAAGGTGTAATAGAAATCAAAGCTGGAGCCAGGGATCCAGGGCTTCGCTCCAAGTTAGCGGTTAAAGCCAAAGACAAACGCATAGATCCAATTGGCTCTTGTATTGGTATGCGGGGTGCACGTGTTCAGGCAGTTTCGAATGAGCTCAATGGAGAAAGAGTGGACATCATTCTTTGGGACGAAGATCCTGCACAGTTTGTCATTAACGCGATGGCTCCAGCAGAGGTTAGCTCTATTGTAGTCGATGAAGAAAAAGGATCAATGGATATTGCAGTCGATGAAGATCAATTGGCGCTTGCCATTGGCCGAGGCGGTCAAAATATTAAATTAGCCAGTAAATTGACGGGCTGGAAGCTTAATGTCATGTCGCTTACAGATGCGGATGAACAACAGGCGAAAGAGGTGCAAAAAACGGGTGAAAAGTTGGCTGATAAGCTAGGCATCGATGCCGAAGTTGCAGGTGTTCTGATAGACGAAGGCTATACCAGTCTAGATGAAATTGCTGAAGCTGAATCTGATGCCTTGTCACAAATTGAGGAATTCGATTCTGAAATGGTAGATGAACTCCAAGAAAGAGCACAGGACGCCCAATTGGTTAAAGCGCTTAATGACGCAGAAGCCACTGAGATTCTGTTGGTCATTGAGGGTGTAGATGAACCTCTAGCAGCTGCACTGGTTGCAGCAGAAATATTGACCGTTGAAGCATTAGCTGATCTAGCCATTATTGAGCTATTAGAAATACAAGATATTGGCAATGACAACGCTTCAGCTGTTATTATGGCTGCCAGAGAAAATGAAGGATGGTTTGACTAACAATTTTTTATGGATATACAGGAATTAATATAATAGATTTATAGGCAATCAATATGGCACATACGGTAGAAAGTTTATCAAAACTACTCAAAAGGACACCTGACCAGGTTATATCGATCCTTGCTGACGCCGGCATTGAAGGGAAAACAGCGGAAGCAAACATTTCAGTGGATGAAAGAAAGATATTAATGTCCAGCCTTAGTAAACGTTCTGGTATCAAATCAACTATCTCTGTTTCACGCAAAACACCCAAGTCGCACACAACTGAGACCTTAACGGGTGGTGTCAAAATTCAGGTTAAAAAGAAGCGTGAAGTGCCCAATGTTGTTATAGATTCTTCTGCAGATGAGGCAATTTTGAAAGCCCAGGATGCCCTAGAAGTTGGCAGATTGGCTGACCAAAAGGATCAAGATCATGACGCCAAACGTCAAGATATGACGCGTCTACAAAAGATCAAGGATGAAGAATTAATTACTCAAAAAAATCAGCAAGAGCTTGTTACAGAAAAACAAGAAGGGAAAAAAGCTACAGAATCTCCAGTTCCTGACAAAGCCAAGGCAACAAAAAAACAACCGAAAAGACTTCGCAAGGGTTTAGGGGTTCAATCAAAACGTAAAGAGCTCCATGTTGCTCACCACAATCCAAATCGTAAGCTCAAGAAAAAAGAAAGAACTCAGATTTCGCAAAAAGTTCAAGATGAGCAAGCACAACATGGTTTTCATATGCCAGTAGAGCCCATTACTCATGAAGTCTTAATCCCTGAAACAATAAAAATCTCTGAATTAGCTTTAAAAATGACCACCAAGGCGGGCGAAGTTCTTAAGGTGATGATGAGTATGGGAGTGATGGCAACTCTGAATGACGTGATTGATCAAGATACAGCAATGCTTGTAGTCGAGGAGATGGGTCATACACCAATAGCCAGCAATGAAGAAACTATAGAAGACACTCTAGTTCAAGATGAAAGTGACGGTGAAGAGGCAACTCAACGGCCACCTGTGGTGACCATCATGGGTCACGTTGACCATGGAAAAACGTCTCTTCTCGATTATATTCGAAAATCCAAGGTGGCATCTGCAGAGGCAGGTGGCATTACTCAGCACATTGGTGCTTATCAAGTAACTCAAAAGGGCCAAATTATTACTTTCATCGACACCCCTGGACATGCTGCTTTTTCCAAAATGAGACTTAGAGGCGCTAATGCGACTGACATCATAGTTCTCGTCGTTGCTGCTGATGACGGAGTTATGCCACAAACCATTGAATCAATTAAGCATGCCAAAGATGCAGAAGTTCCTATTATTGTGGCGATTAACAAAATAGACAAAGAGGGCGTGGCAATCGACAAAGTGAAGCAGGTGCTTTCTACCCATGACGTTATTTCCGAAGAATGGGGTGGTGACGTTTTGATGGTTGGTGTTTCAGCGCATACTGGTGAAGGTATTGATGAGCTTCTAGAAAGTATCACTCTGACTGCTGAAATGAATGAAATTAAAGCGGTCATAAATAAGGCAGCTAGTGGTGTTGTTCTGGAGGCTAGATTAGACAAAGGACGAGGCAAGGTGACTACAATCTTAGTGCAATCAGGTACATTGAAAAAAGGCGATATAGTAATTGCTGGCTTAGAGCATGGAAAGATCAAGCAAATTATTGATGACAACGGCAAACCCATTAAAGAGGCCGGCCCTTCGACACCAGTTGAAATTTTAGGCTTGTCTGGTGTGCCAGACTCAGGAGCTGAAGTATTAGTGGTAGAGAGTGAGCGCAAGGCACGAGAAGTGGCTGATTTCAGAAAAACAAAAGACCGAGAAACGAAATTGCAAAAGCAGCAGGCTGAAAAGATGGATAATTTCTTTTCAAAAATGGAAGAAGGAGAAATTTCGACCGTTAATGTCCTACTTAAATCTGATGTTCATGGCTCATCCCAGGCGTTGGTTGAAGCAATAGAAGAGCTATCAACAGATGAAATCAAGGTTAAGGTTGTTTCTTCTGGTGTAGGTGCAATCAATAACACGGACATTTCGCTGGCAAGCGCTTCTGATGCAATCGTGTTTGGTTTCAATGTCCGTACCGATGCTGTTGCCCGAAAAACTGCTGACACTGAAGGAGTCAGGATTGAATATTACAGCATAATTTATAATCTGATTGATGACATGAAGGCCATTATGGGTGGCGTACTGGGTCCAGAACTTAGTGAAAATATTATCGGTATGGCGAGCGTCAAAGATGTCTTTAGGTCTCCTAAATTTGGTGATATTGCTGGTTGTATGGTAGATGAAGGTATCGTTAAGAGAGATAGCCCAATTCGAGTGCTGCGTGAAAGTATAGTTATATATGAAGGAGAATTGGAGTCATTGCGACGTTTTAAAGATGACGTCAAAGAAGTCAAGTCAGGTACTGAATGTGGTATCGGTGTTCTCAACTATACTGATGTCCAACCAGGCGACCAAATTGAAGTGTTCGAACGCATTGAGCGAGCTCGTAAACTATAGAGGAGATTTCCTTAGTGGCTCAACAACTTAGTTACAGAACTGAAAGAGTTAATGAGCTTATCCGACGTGAATTAGTTTTGTTGTTGAAACAAGAGGTTAAAGATCCTCGATTAAAGCAGGTCGTTATAACTGATGTTATCGTTAGTCGTGATCTCACTAGTGCAAAAGTATTTTTTTCTGTAGATGCAGATTCCAACAAGATTGTTGTATCCCTACTTAACAAGGCTAGTGGTTTTTTTCGCTCAAGCTTGTCTAAGACTTTGGATTTGCGGCACACGCCAACACTGAGTTTTATTTATGATACGACGCCTAATACAGGGGCTAGGATAGACGACCTTCTTAGCAGACTCTAAATTATTGAATTTCAATGTCTAAACCCAATCAAGAAGCTAGAGACATTAACGGTGTTGTCTTATTGGATAAGGCTAGTGGAAGTAGTTCGAACTACGTTTTACAGCAAGTTAAGCGCTTATTTTGCGCAAATAAGGCTGGCCATACCGGTAGCCTGGATCCGCTCGCAACTGGTTTATTGCCTATCTGTTTAGGGCAGGCCACCAAGGTAGCACAATTTCTACTTGATGATGATAAGCGCTACTTGGTTCGTGCCAAGTTTGGACAGGTCAGTAGCACCGGTGATTCAGAGGGCAGGATAGTCGACTTTGGACCAACTAAAGGAGTTGATGAAAGCTCTATTAAAACAATTTTGTCACAGTTTATTGGAGATATTCATCAAATCCCACCAATGTATTCAGCATTGAAACGACAGGGCACTCCATTGTATAAGCTTGCAAGAAAAGGTATTGAGATTGAAAGACCTCCAAGACCGGTGACTATCCATAAAATCAATTTTCTTAATTTCGAACATGAAGTTTTAAGCCTGGATGTTTTTTGTTCTAAAGGCACATATATCAGGACTTTAGTTGAAGACATAGGTAAATCTCTCGGATGTGGTGGGTATGTTATTGAATTAAGAAGAACAGGGTTTTCTCATTTAGATCTTAGTGGGAGTAAAACATATGAAGAGTTATTAAAACTTAAGGAGCAAAACCTTGAGTCTCTTGATTCCGTCATCTTAGGTGCCGATGAAATGCTACCAAGCTTTGAAAGTGCTTATTTAGACTCAGAGCAAACCGGTGATATTAGACTGGGTAAAAAAATTAAATACCTAGGTTTTAGTGCTTCTCAAAAGCTCAAGCTATATGATCACAATGAGCAATTTATAGGCATTGGTGAAAGCAACCTAATGTCTGAAATCTTACCCAAGCGGTTATTTGTTTAAGTATAGGCCAAGTTTAGTTTCTTTGAATAAGTAAAAATAATCTCATAGTCATAGTCATAGTCATAGTCATAGTCATTGACTTTGTTTTGTTTTTCACTGGCAGCGATATGTTGCTAGATTATAATTTGTAACCATAATGACCTAGATCGATTAGGTTCAAGTGACACAAGGGAATTATTATGAAGGTTTTAGTAATCGGTTCAGGGGGTCGCGAACATGCCTTAGCCTGGCAGTGCGCTGGCTTTGAAGAGGTTCAGCATGTTTTTGTGGCGCCGGGAAATGCAGGAACTGCGTTAGAACATAAAATATCAAACATCGAGATAGAATCTGAAGATATTTCAGCACTAATTGAGTTTGCTAAAAGCGAAGTTATCGATATTACAATTGTTGGGCCAGAGGCTCCTCTTGTAATTGGCATTGTGGATGATTTTCGAGCTCAAGGGTTGGCTATTTTTGGACCCACCCAACTAGCTGCTCAATTAGAAGGTTCAAAGGCATTTTGTAAAGATTTTCTGCATAGAAATAACATTCCTACTGCCTTTTATCAAGTATTTACGGAAGCAGAGTCTGCTATTCATTACGTTAAAGAAAAAGGTGTTCCCATTGTGATTAAAGCGGATGGTTTGGCAGCAGGTAAGGGCGTGATTATTGCTAATACAGAACAAGAGGCAATTGACTCCATTCACGATATGTTGCAAGGAAACCTTTTTGGTGAGGCAGGGTCGCGCGTTGTGATTGAGGAGTTTTTAGTTGGAGATGAGGCAAGTTTTATTGTCATGGTGGATGGAAGTAATATCCTACCTATGGCAACGTCACAAGATCACAAGGCTCGAGATAATGGTGACAAAGGACCTAACACTGGCGGTATGGGAGCATACTCACCCGCACCAATTGTTAGTGAGTGCATTTTTGAGAATGTGATGCATACAGTGATTCGAGCCACTGTTGATGCCATGGCATCAGAAGGTGCCCCCTACACTGGTTTTTTGTACGCGGGGTTGATGATAGATGAAAATAACAAGGTAAAAGTATTGGAATACAATTGTAGATTTGGTGACCCAGAGACACAACCTATTATGATGCGCTTGAAATCTAATCTTGCTTCACTATGTATTGCGGCGACTCAAGGTAAGTTAGATGAAGTTGTTGTTGAGTGGGATGAAAGAGCTTGCTTGGGAGTTGTCATGGCAGCCAATGGTTATCCAGAAAAATATACTAAGGGGGAAAAAATTGAACTGCCTAGTGATCTAGTTGATACCAAAATTTTTCACGCTGGCACCAAGTTAGATGACAATATTATCTATAGCAATGGTGGGCGTGTTTTGTGTGCAACAGCTTTGGGTAAAGATATCCAACAAGCACAAACAAAAGCCTACAAGTTTCTTGAGAAGGTTGATTGGCAGGGTGCTTATTACAGGACTGACATTGGCTTCAAAGCAATTTAAAGATACCAATGATTTGAGAACAATTGGTGTTGACGAAGCCGGAAGAGGTCCATTAGTGGGAAGTGTTGTTGCAGCAGCTGTTATCTTACCCCCGGATTTTTATCTATCTGGTTTAACAGATTCAAAAAAACTGAGCGAAAAAAAACGTGATTCATTCTATCAACAGATTACTAACTGGTGTGACTGGTCTGTGGGCGAGGCAAGCAGTATTGAGATTGATCAAATCAATATCTTGCAAGCAACCATGTTGGCAATGAAAAGAGCTATTATTGATTTACAGGAAAACTATTCGAAGCAAAGAGGTATAACTATGTTCAATGTAATAGTGGATGGTAATCAATGCCCAGATCTTCCAAACTGTATTGCAATCGTAAAAGGGGACTTGAGTGAGACAGCAATTTCGGCCGCATCTATCATCGCAAAAGTAACTCGAGATCGACAAATGCGAGAATTGGATTCACAATATCCACAATACGGTTTTGCTCAACATAAAGGTTACTGCACCCAAAAACACCTCATTGCTTTGTCAAAATATGGTCCAATAAAAGGCATCCACCGACAATCATTTAGTCCGATACAGGAGTTAGTTTAGTTAGTGCCAAGCTCGTTAATTTGTTGCTGAAGTGCTGTTTGTGCAGCTTCAAGCTCAGCCTTTTTAGCTTCTAGCTCAGCCCTCCTTTCAGCTTCCACTTTTCTTTTGTTGTCTCTCTCAATTTCTTTTGCAGGGCGAACCAACAAATAGTTAAATAGTTTAACGACCTTGTCAACATTTTTTGCTTTAGTGGCCAGATTGGTGGCATGTTCAGCCTCTCTTTTGGTAACTGACCCCATTAGATAAACTGTCCTTCGTTCAGTTATTACTTGAACATGGGCTGGATGAAAGACTTCCTGGTCAAGAAATAATGCCTCAACTTGTACAGTTATAATTCCATCTTTGGCTCTTGACAAGTAACTACTGTTTGGCATCACTGAGACCTCATTAATGAATTGCCTTATTTTTGGTGCCTTTTGCTTAATTTGTTTTTCGAGGTAATCTCTTGCTTCGATGCTTGGTGCTTCTCCTGTCATTAGAACAGCTTTGTTATAGACCATGAAGTTGATATGCATATCTTCAAGTATTGCATCTTTTCTGACAATATTGCTAAGGTTGAAGTTAAGCGTTTTGTCATCAATAATCTCACCTGCACTACGACGGTCATTTGACATCGTAGCTACCGTAGTTACAGCTGCAGCACCTTGTACTATAGGAGAGCATGAAGAGAAGATAGACGATGTAACCAATAAGGCGCATAACAGCATAACTTTTTTCACTATTACTCCTTTGCCCTAACGGGGCTATTGTTAACAAGTAACTTTCATTGTATTTTAAATCAGATTTAGTGATACTAAGGCCAAACCAAAAGATATATTTTAATAATTATTCTATTTATCAAGCATAATGACGTCTGTTTTCAAATTATTTGCTGCTAGTTTTGGCTTTAAGTTAAATATATGACAGGAACACTTTATATCGTTGCCACTCCAATCGGTAATTTAGATGACATTACATTTAGAGCTTTTGAAGTCCTAAAAAGTGTTGATTTTGTCTTGGCAGAGGACACTCGACATAGCAAAACACTGTTGTCACATTTAGATATTTCAAAACCCATTCGTGCTTTTCATGAGCACAATGAACGAGAAAAAACAAAAGCCATTATTAGTGAGATATACTCTGGTAAATCTATAGCTCTAATTAGTGATGCAGGTACACCGCTTATTAGCGATCCTGGGTATTTTTTAGTCGCTCAAGCAAAAAAAGAGGGCCTAAAAGTTGTTCCCATTCCGGGTCCAACTGCACTAATTACCGCTCTATCTGCTTCAGGCTTAGCAAGTGACAGCTTCACTTTTTTAGGTTTTTTGCCGAGCAAACAAACTGCAAGAATAAAGCTATTGACAGGTCTTGCCGGTCGAACAGAGACGATTATTTTTTACGAATCTCCTAAGCGTGTATTGGCGACCTTAACTGATATGCAAGCAATCTTTGGAGATAGTCGAGAAGTCTGTCTTGCAAAGGAGTTAACTAAGGCATTCGAGACAATCCACACAGGTTCAATTCCAAATCTAATTGAGTACCTTACTATTGATCAGAACCACCAGAAAGGCGAATTTGTGATATTGATTTCAGCAACTAATGAAATAGATTTGGCAGAAGCTGAGATCCAATTAGACTCTTTGTTGCCCATTCTTTGTGCTGAAATGGGTACTTCGAAAGCTGCTAAGATAGCTGCCAAAATTACCGGTATTGACAAAAAAAAATGCTACAAGAGGGCCATGGATTTATGAGTAACTTTTATAAACACCACATTTTTTTCTGTAACAATATCCGCACTAATGGCAAGCAATGCTGTTCACAAAATGGCGCCAAAGAACTCTATCGTTATGCCAAGGATCGCTGCCGTGAGAATTTGATGTTAGGTGAAGGACGTTTTGGTGTTAGCGAATCTCGCTGCCTAGGACGATGTGAACATGGCCCCGTTGCTGTGGTCTATCCGGACGACGTTTGGTATCAGTATATTGATGAAGAAGACGTTGACGAGATTATTGATTCACACTTGATGGGTGGAAAAGAGGTCAAGCGCCTTAAAATCAAATAAGCTGACTCTCAAATTATTTATGAGAGAGAGGAGAGCTTTTTATATAGATTAGCTACTCTTGTCTCTAATTCAACAATCTTTGCATTGTTTTCAATAATATCAGTTGGCAGGTGATCATTCAGTTGAAGGCGTTGTTCACGGCTAGCTTGTGCTAGCAACATGGCTTCCGCTTTTGATTGATCAATTTTCTCTCTAGCCATGAGCCGATTGATTTGATTGTCAACCTCACAATCAACTAAAATCGCTCTGTCAAAGGGTTGCCAAAGGTTTTTTTCGACTAAAAGTGGGACAACTACAATAACGATGCCTTGTGTACATGCATCCATAGCGGCTTTCATTTTTTGTAAAATTTTTGGATGTAGGGTTTTCTCAATGAGCGCTCGATTGCGTCCTTTTTTGAACAGCTCATCTCTCAAATATTTGCGGTTAAGCGTTCCATCTTTTGACAAAATAGAATTGCCAAAATTTTCTATTAATTCATTAAGACCTGCAGTACCTGGTTCTACCACTTCTCTAGCAATAACATCTAAATCAATGATGAAACAACCGTGTCCTTCTAAAAGGGCGCTGACTTGACTTTTCCCTGAAGCAATACCTCCGGTAAGAGCAACTTTAAGATTTGACTTTGCCATTTAAAGCATAACTGTAATAAAAGACATTTCTAAATTTTATATTGAAAACCTAGTTGATGAAATGTGAATGATATTAATCAATTGCTTATTTTGTAGTTTGTCTTGACTTTTTATTAAAATATTTCGATAATGGTCGCTCTTTTGGTTATGTAGCTCAGCTGGTTAGAGCACAGCATTCATAATGCTGGGGTCGGTGGTTCAAGTCCACCCATAACCACCATACACAGTAAGGGTTTCAGGGGTTTAGTGTATATCCAATAAATGTTCAGGTACACAC
>Ga0208947_1000509_pt1 | contig 19309 bp, 16 predicted proteins | sample AOAMet1_04_M0_20_2_FD_188226 | JGI IMG/M metagenome (GOLD analysis project Ga0208947, IMG submission 188226) | Ammonia-oxidizing marine microbial communities from Monterey Bay, California, USA - CAN11_04_M0_20 (SPAdes) | ecosystem: Environmental > Aquatic > Marine > Intertidal zone | place... | reverse complement strand
TGACACCAAAACGTTGCCCCGTCCGATAGATCACACTCAGCGCCTTGCGGGAGGCTTCAGTGCCGTCCCAGGTTTCTACAGGCGTTAAACAAGTATCACAGTTACCACAATGTTCGCTCGAGCGTTCATCGAAGTAGGCGAGCAGCGCATGCCGCCGACAGCTGGCTATTTCACAAAACCCCAGCATTGCATTTAGCTTGATTTGCTCAACCCGTTTGTGTTGTTCATCACCCGTCGAACTATCGAGCATCTGCCGGAGTTTGGTGACATCCTGCAGGCCGTACACCATCCAGGCATTGGCCGGCAAACCATCACGACCCGCTCGCCCGGTCTCCTGATAATAAGCCTCGATTGTCTTGGGAAGATCTAAGTGCGCTACAAATCGCACATCGGGTTTATCGATACCCATACCAAAAGCAATCGTGGCAACGACCACTACCCCCTCCTCTTCCAGAAAACGGCGTTGGTGACCGGCTCGAACCTCCGCAGACAAACCCGCATGGTAGGGCACGGCCTTAAACCCTTGATCGGTGAGCCATTTGGCTGTGTCTTCGGTTTTCTTACGAGACAGACAGTAAACAATGCCCGCGTCACCAATATGCTCCGACTTAAGGAAGCGCAGCAGCTGGTTTCGCGGGTTAGACTTGAGGCTAATACGATATTGAATGTTAGGACGATCAAACCCAACGACAAACTGTTTCGCATTCTGCAGCGCCAGATTATTAACAATTTCACCACGGGTACGCGCATCGGCAGTGGCGGTTAAGGCAATTCGAGGCACATCAGGAAATTCTGTGTGTAGCCGATCGAGCAAAAGATAGTCCACCCGGAAGTCGTGGCCCCACTGCGATACACAATGCGCTTCGTCAATGGCGAACAAGCTGATCGACACGGACTTAAAGAGGCTCAGCGTGCGCGCCTGCGCTAAACGCTCCGGCGCCACATAAAGCAGATCCAGTTCGCCGCTGCGCAGCCTGGCTTCCACCTCAAAGACTTCCTCCGATGACAGGGTCGAGTTAAGAAAACTCGCACTGATACCCAACTGTCTGAGCGCCGATACCTGATCCTGCATCAACGCAATCAATGGCGAAACCACAATCCCACATCCGTTCCTGATCATCGCAGGAATCTGATAACACAATGACTTACCGCCACCCGTGGACATCAACAGGAACGCATCGCCGCCTTCAATGAGCGTATCGATGACTTCAGCCTGCGGCTCCCGGAAGGATTGGTAGCCAAAGGTTTTCTGCAGAACAAATAGGGCTTGTGACATGTCGGGAGTTTAGCTGAGCTGCATTGGGAAACCACACGAAATTTGCATGACAATGGCCCCGAATGCCAATTCAGACGCTGCACTCATAGACGCCAGTTATTCCTTTTGTCATTTGAAAACAATAGAGCTACCCTTAGTTCACTAAAACAAATTTAAGCGAGGGTCACTAACATGAAGCCAACATATAACCTTTTAATCGTCCTTTGCGGCCTGTGCATCACAGCAAGCAGTATGGCCGCTGACGAACTGATCATCTTTCCAAATGAGGGTCAAAGCAATGAACAGCTGGAGGCCGATAAATTCGCTTGCTATGGCTGGGCAAAAAACCAGAGCGGCTTTGATCCTATGGCACCACCAATGACAACGACGGCACCACCAAAAACTGACGCTAAAAAAGGCGGTACGGTTAAGGGGTCACTGCGTGGCGCGGCCATTGGCGGAATTATAGGTGGTTCAGATGGAGCCAAGAAAGGCGCAGGTGCGGGCGCAGTGATGGGTACGGCGCGGCGCAACGACCAGAAGCGCAGTGAAGCACAAGCTCAAAAAAACTGGGAGCAAGAGCAGACGGCTATTTATACGCAAAACCGCAATCTATACAATCGTAACTATAGCGCCTGCCTCGAAGGCAAGAACTACACCGTTCGCTAGAGGCCTCAACAACGAATACCCATAAAGGTCTTGTCTACTGATTACTGATTACTAATTACTGATTACTAATTACTGATTACTAATTACTGATTACTGATTACTGATTACTAATAGCCATCAGCCAGTGACATGCGCCTCAAGCCCTGTTGCCGTCCGAGAAGAAAATGTAGATAACTGCCGCACGTCTGCGGCATCTCCCTTGGCGTAACCGAAACAGCGGCGAATGCTGCTCGTTAGGGCGATATAAGACGGTATCAACCCTAGGATTTTCAATGATTATTAAGATCACCCCCCCAAATAGATTCGCGCGGGCTTTGATGCTCAGCGGGATGATTCTTCTTTCCGGTTTTTATTCATCCACAGCATGGTCGATCAATAACCAAGTCGAATCCAATCTACCAGCAACCGATTCTTCCAGCAGCTCGCAGCTAATCCCCTATGGTTTTTTTAACAGCGATGTTGGCGGCGCAGTCGCCGCAGCATGGATTAGCAAAGGCGTCATACAGGATCAGGCGAGCACCGTTGCCAACGTCTGGGTCGGTTCAGAGGGCGCCTATCAGCTCTTTCTCTCCAACAACAATATCCAGTTACCGTTTTCGGACCGCCTGTTTGTCGATTCAGTTTTCATGTATTCGAATTGGGAGGAAGTGGATTCCTATCAAAATGGCAACCCTGACTTTCCAAATGAAATAGCAGGGTCAAACGACTCCGACGAAGACAATTCTGTTTCGGCGACTGGCGAAGACCTGTTTGGGTATATTTCGTTGCGTTATCTGCTGCCAATCGGCGACGGACGCGGAGACCCTATCCATACCTTTAAGCTAAGCGACGGCCTACTGATGTCTGGCTTTGAGGCAGGCGGCGGACCATGGAACCCACTTAAGTCTGGTCGCACAACATTGGAGCTTCGCCCCTTCTACCGGGACCAGGATTTTGAAAGTGATGACACAGGCGAGCCTTTTAGAAACAAAACCTCTGGCGTGAAGTTTATTCTGGAATACGATAATACGGATTGGTACAACAACCCCACCCGGGGCTCTCGGCAAGAACTTACCATCGCGCGGGACTGGGGCGCGCTGGATGAATCACCCACCTGGACAGCCATTCAGTTTCGTCACTCCCAATTTTTCAATCTGGGGGAAACCAAAAAAGCCAGACAGCGCGTTCTAGCGCTAGACTTTTGGACGTCCGATCTACCCACCTGGAATTCTTCTCATACTGATAAGAACGGTCGCGAGATTTTTCACCGCGCACCCTTGTTTGAAGGCTCTACCCTTGGCGGGCTGTTAAGGCAACGCGCGTACGCGAACGACCGGTTTCACGATCGATCCGCCATCAACTACAGCCTGGAGTACCGGTATACGCCCAGATGGAATCCAATGCCAGAGATACCCTTGATTAACAAATTGTATATTCCCTGGTGGCAATGGGTCGCATATGTCGAGGTCGGAAGGGTCGCCGATAACTGGAGCGTCAGTGATCTACACAAAGACATGAAAGTCAGTGTTGGTGGCGGTATACGTGCCCTGGTTTCAGGTCTGATTATACGGGTAGACGCAGGCGTGTCGGACGAGGGCGGCGAAATCCAAATGTTTTTTAACCACCCCTTCTAATGGCTAGCATGCTCGCTAGCCAGTCCTAGTTTACTGCCTTGACGACTTCCCTTACCAGGTCCCATTGATCGAATCCCTCCTTGCTATAGTCGAGTCCTCGCCTGACAATCACAAGATCGTGGGAGGGAACAACAATAACAAACTGCCCGCGGGCGCCTGCCGTTGCGTAGGCCGACCGGGGAACATCATCACGATCATCAGATACCAGCCACCACTGTCCACCATAGAAGTTCCCCAATTTTGAGGTAGAGGGTGCGGGAGCGCGAACAAACGCTATCCAGTCTTCCGAAATGATCCGCTCACCCTGCCATACACCGCCCTGTGCATATAAAAGCCCAAACCGAGCAAGGTCACGGGTGTTGGTATAGACCTGGGAGCTCAGAACAAAATCGTGGAAACGATCTGTGCCAATCAGCGTGCTGTTCATGCCAATCCTGTCCAGCAACGCCCGCTGGGGAAACATCTGGTAAACCTTATCGTCGCCGAGTGCCAATTTCATCGCGTAGACGGCGAGCAGCGTGTCGAAGTTTTCGTAGTCCCAGTAGGTGCCGGGCTCGCGGACCAAACCACGGTCCCGCGCACCTTCGATCGAAGATGCGCCTGCCCAATAAGCGCGACTGGAACCGGTCGTATATTCCCTGTTAACCCGGTCGACGGGATACAGGCCGCTGGACATGTTCAGCAGATGCCGCAAAGTAATGGCGTTTCTTGGGTCATCTTCAGGTTTCTTTATGGCGGGCAGCCATTCGATGCCAAGTGGTTCGTCTAACTTTAGTCTGCCATCGTCAACCAATATACCAATCAGTGTGGCAGCAATGCTTTTTGCTGTTGACCAGGTACGGGTTCGAGTATGACGATCGAATCCCGCCGCGTATCGCTCGTGAATCAACATCCCCTGATACAGAATGATAAGACCCGTTGTAATCTCCTCCGGTATTTGTCGATTGAAGGTCCAATCTGATGCAGCCTGTAATGCCTTTGCGTTGATTGCATCAGGCAACGGTTCATCTATTACCCGATCGCCGGATGGCCAGGGTATCAAATCAGGGTGAACAGCCGCTGGGGGAAGTTTGAGTAACGGCAATGAGCTAATATCACTGGGACCCTGGCCCGGGGACATGACAACGCAGCCAATACCGTCACGAAATACGGCGCTGACGCTGGGGCCAGCAGTGCCACCACCGACCGATACGGATTTCAGCGTTGAATTGATCTGGTAGTCACCGCCATCGGCGCTACCGACGATACCGCCAAATCGCGCGCCGGTCAGATAAGCCAACTCCTGTTCGAAAATTTCAATGACATGACGATTAGAGGTGTAAAGGCCATTACACATTAACACCGCCTGAAGGCCATTACGCACCAATTGACGATTAGCAGAGAAATAGTCGTAACTGTTTTCAGCAGCAACTGAACCTGAGAACAAGCTGATCAACAGCCAAGAGATCAACCTAGAAACTAGCGACACGAGAATCTCCTTTTTATTAGCTCTGTTAACAGCGCCCAAGAATAGCTCCGAGCAATAGCCCCGAACATCTCTGAGCCCCTGGGGTATGCTTTTGACAGCAATACGCCGTATATCATCACTAATGCGGTTTCACGCCTTCCGTGACCAGCCGCATTAATTTCTTGTTATCAATGTCGTAGTGAGCACCACAGAACTCACAAGTTAGCGCCAGCGTTTGATGCTGTTCGAACAATGAGGCCAACTCACTTTCACCCAGGGAAACCAGGGCACCCGCCATTCGCTGTTCACTACACCCACACTGAAACTGAACAGATGTCGCATCGAATATCTGGATGTTCTCTTCAACAAACAAATGTTGAAGCAATACCGAATTGGCTTTTGCTATAAGTTCTGCTCCGGTGATCGTGCCGGCGAGAACCCGAATGGTCTGCCAACGGTCTGCTCGCTGTGCCAGGTCTTGTTCCATCTGCACGGGCAATTGTTGTATCAGCATGCCGGATGCCTGGTTACTGTCTGCGCTAAGCCTGATGAAAGTATTTAACTGCTCTGATTGCTGGAAATAGCTTTCAAGGCATTCCGCTAAAGTCTCGCCCAGCAACGGTACAATGCTTTGATATCTCTCTCGTCCGAGGGCTTCGACAGTGACCGTCAATGTACCACCTACCAACTTACCCTCTGAGGGCTTACTGCCTGACAACAGCTGCAGTAAGTTCTTATCCCTAAATGCATCCGCCGGCGCAGCGTCTTCGAGTTGCGCAATTCCACGGACGGCTCCTTCATGTGTCGCCTCGGCCATCAGTAATCGAATATTGCCCTGGCCATTTGCCTGGAGTGTCAGGCGACCCTCGAACTTGATTATATCGCTCAGTAACAATGCAGCAGCCAGAAACTCACCCAGCAATTCCTGAACTTCGCTGGGATAGTCGTGCGAAGCAGTCATCTGTTTGAAACTATCGCCCAGACGCACGATGTTTCCACGAACATCGGCATCAACAAAAACAAAGCGAGTCGAGCTATCCAGCATCGGTTTTATCATCTTTTTCGCGAAGGAAATTTCAGAACCTTGGCCAGCGTCCCACTTAAGCCAGTTCGCTCCGGTTTGGCGAAGCTACGATAGGCTCGCGAGATTAGAGGCGCTAGATCCGCATAGCGCAACCACTCATTGTCACCCATAAATTGAACCTGGTGATAATCCTTGTCATACAGACCTGACAACAGATAGTGCTCGGTAAATGCCCTGCCCGCTTTCGTCAGCTGTTCCGGTTTTAACTCACCATGGAGTTCAGTGGATAGAAAATCAGCGCCGGTCAGATCCTGCATCCGAACCCGCGTAACCCCGCTCCCTGCAGCACGCTCGATATTTTCCTGAAAGAGCTGATTATTGATTAACCACGCCACATAGGCGCCGAGTTGTTCGACGTTACGAGATTCGCCGCCCAGCACCATTGATGCATAAGACTTCATGATGACCTAAGGATTGAAAATTTATAAGGCGCCTATCTTACGACATTCCTGCCGCGGTAGCAGTCACCGATCACAAGGGTGGATTAGCACTGAAACAGAGGATAAACCAGGATTCACCCAAAGGCCCGTGGCGAAGACTCACCGCGCCGGCTAAAATTATTGAAAACACATTTGTACTCAATCTGTATCGGCACATAACCTAGACAGCTTCCTCATCGGCGACTTTTAGAATCCTGAGAAAAAGTGGTCTACAATTCTTAACCTGCTTGTAGGCATCGAAAAGGAGTCATGATATGACAGAAGAAATCCCCAACAGATCCGGCGATGCATTCACGACGGATGACGAGTCTCAAATTCTTAATGCTATTGATAAATGGCTGGATAAAGAAGTTAAAGACAAGGTTTTGGCACTAGATCATGCGGATGAGTATCCCATTCAAATGGTAGAGCAAATGAAATCGCTCGGTTTGTTTGGGGCCACCATTAGTCAGAAGTACGGCGGGCTGGGTATGCCGAGCGCCAGTTACGCTAAGGTCGTGACAGCTGTTTCTGAGGTTTGGATGTCACTCTCAGGCATTTTTAATTCTCATCTCATTATGGCCGCGGCTGTTGAAAGGTTCGGGACGGAAGATCAAAAGCAACGTTTTCTGCCGAAATTCGCGACAGGTGAAATCAGGGGTGGTCTTGCACTGACGGAACCCAGTTGCGGTACAGACCTTCAGGCTATTCGCACAAAAGCACACAAAGAGGGTGACCACTACCTGATCAACGGATCTAAAACCTGGATTTCTAATGGGATTGAGGGAGATTGCGTTGCATTATTGGTTAAAACCGATACGGAAATTCAACCTCGCCATAAAGGAATGAGCCTGTTCCTTGCAGAAAAGGGACCCGGGTTTTCTGCGGGGCCTAAACTTGAGAAGTTAGGTTACAAAGGCATCGACTCCGCAGAGTTGTTCTTTGATAATTATGTGATCGCCGCGGATAATCTAATCGGTGGTGAAGAAGGACATGGCTTTCATCATACTGTTGGAGGACTTGAACTGGGTCGTATCAATGTAGCCGCCCGCGGTGTCGGGGTTGCCAGCGCTGCCTTAAAAGCAGCTACGTCCTATGCCCAAACCCGCGAAACCATGGGTAAACCAATCGGCCAACATCAGGCCATTCAGACAAAACTGGGCGACATGGCTACCCGTTGCCATGCGGCAAGGTTATTGGTCCAGGATGCTGCTCGAGCTTATGACCGCGGCGAAAGGTGTGATATGGAAGCCGGCATGGCGAAATTATTCGCTTCCGAAGCCGCAATGGAAAATGCATCCGAGTGCATGCGAATTCATGGCGCCTATGGTTATTCCAAAGAGTCCCACGTGGAACGCTATTACCGGGATGCGCCCCTTATGTGTATTGGTGAGGGTACAAATGAAATGCAAAGAATTATTATCGCCAGACAATTAATGGAAAGAAACCCAATCTGATAAAACCCCTACTCCGCCCCTGGTAAAACCTTCGTCACAGCACGAGCAGGTTCAAAGGACTTCCTAGATGCCTTTGGTAAACGGATACTCTGCATTCAGGCACTTTACAGGTTGGCATCATCATCCGAATACCGCCTTAACTTTGAACACTCCATTCAATCGAACGTCCCTACGCTTAAATTTCCATCCCTCCGGTGTAAGAACGACAAGGCTATCGTAGTAGCCAGCTTGAACAGGCTGCGGCAATGGCTGCTTGGCAAGCATTTGCCATGTTATTAGCGCCTGCGTCCGCAAACTTGCAGTCCTGGCGTCAATCTCCGTGATAACCGTATTAGGCATGAGATGCTTGGTGATCAGCCCAATTTTCTTGAAATACCCGGCCCGAACCTTTGCAGCTTCACGCATGCTATCGCGCCCGCATAATTCGCTAGACGGATCAGATTCGCCATTCAGGTAAAAGTTACACTCTGCATCTTCAGTGAAGAGCAGGGAAAACTCCTCCGCTTCTGCGGCATCCCACCTGAAACTGTACTCCGCGACGAGTTCTAAAATCGCAGATCGGTCCGCAGCCGTAAGTAGATTACTCAAACCCTGTGCCCTTATTTGAAGAGGTTGGACCATGATACACATGATAGAGGCGGCATAAATCTTGAAACCAATCTGGTTAATGTCATTTAGCAATGACTTAAGCAATATGATTAAAATTGCAGCAACCATCGCCTCAACACAGGAAGGGGGCTACCGCCGGCGTTTTTTAGACCATCTCAACACCATTGTTCTCAGTGTGAAATGAGCCGAATGCAAAGGACCCGTTTGGGTAGAACCAGGTTTTACCCTTCGCTAGGGTTCACGCGTCTCTGTAACTGTTCTCGAATTTTCGCATGATATGCACGGTCGATTCGATATCCAGCGTAGATACAGGCCGCGATCAAGCCCCAGATCATAGCAAACGGTCCATCGAGTAAACCGAGCGCATAGATTTTGTCCGGATGAATCTGACTGGCTTCGACGCCCTGCGGAAATTCGATGATGTCCAGGGCAATACCCGCGACAACGTGACCGATTCCATTGGTGACCTTGGCGAAGAAGGTCCGTGCGGAATAGAAAATCCCTTCCTGGCGTCGACCAGTATTCAGTTCATGGTCATCTGCTATGTCTGCCAGGGCTGACATGACACTGATGTTAAGTATCGAGCCACAGGCCGAAGCAATTGTGCCAAAGAACACAACGAAACTAGCGAGCGTCCAAGTGGTGTTCTCGGGTGCCAGGTCAAAAAGCCGCAACGTAACAGCACTCGACCAGGCGACGCTTAGGCCGGCTGCAGACCAGACAATAGCCCATCGCTTTTCGATAATTTGGTGAATACGCGCAGTCACAGTGAAACCGATAGCGTACCCAAAGACGTTACCAAGAATGAGCCAGCCTATCTGTTGGTCCGAGAATTCCCAATAGAAAGTGAACATATAAAGCCCCAGTGTTTCATGGGTGCCGATGGTGATAGATAAAAAGAACAGCCCTAGCAACAGGAAAAGGTAGTTCCTGTTACGCATTGCTGAATACATCTCCCGAATTAATTGCCGGGTGCTGAGACGCGGCAGATCATCGGGCACCTTCTTCATTCTTGGGATTTGACTCCGAGTCGCGTAAGCGGAGCCAAGCATGCAGACCATAACGAGACTGGCGCAGAATGTAACCACGGGGTTGTATGCCATCTGGGTCATACGGCCATCATCGAAGCTTGGAAAAATAACAAACCAGACAACAACGTGCATGACAATCACGCCAATGTAAGTAAAAACATTGTTGTAACTCATGACCCGAGTGCGTTCGATGTAATCGTCAGAGAGTTCTGCTCCCATTGCCAGATGAGGCACAGCAAACAGGGTGGAGCAGACACGCATCAATACGGTGAACAGCGCAAACCATGCGAACAGATAAAGACCTTCAAAATCAGCAGGCGGGTTGAAAATCAGGTAAATCGTTACAATTAGCGGCAAGGGCGCCGCAAACATGAAGGGGTGACGACGTCCCAGGCGAGATTGCCAGCGGTCTGAAATCGAGCCGACAAGCGGGTCCGTGAACGCATCAGAGACAATGCCGATAGTCACAGCAGCCGCCGTCAACGTTCCAGAAAGCCCCAGAATCTGGTTATAGAAAAAAAATGTAAGTGCGTTAAATATCCAATTTGTTGCGGCCTCTCCAGTCGCACCAATGCCAAATGCCAGCTTGGTTGGCAGGGTTAATCCTGAAGATTTTGTTATCACCGCGAGAAACTCTCAATCAGATAAACTTGAAGCATAGTACGTGATGACCTTTGTATTAGACAGCATGTCAGTATCGCCCAACGAAGGTTACAGCCCGAGCAACCGAACTACATTTCAGATCTTCGCTATACAGCGGCGGGGCTGGGGCTTCACATTAAAGTTCTGGTTTAGATAGGTATGACGAACGACCCCATTCAGCTGGGCAGTGCTTTGGTCAGCAATTCCCAAAAGGTTTGCTCGAAGGACGCAGGCTTAGTAGCTTTTGCTTCGCCTTCTTGCACTGGGTGGTCTGATGTTTCATTGACTTTAGCGGAGACCCTGGCTCTCTCCTTCGCCGTTCTCGCCACAACGAGTTGCATGCTCGGCACAATGTTAAGGACATTTCCGAATACACCTCTGGCGGAAATCATATCCGCTGGCGCCAGCGGGTTTGGCACACCTTGAATCAATTTTTCCTCGCGCATTGGCAACCTGAAACAGCTCTGATTATTGTTCCACCAACACCAGCCCCATGCTGGGTTTTCAACCGAACCCGGCCTGGCAATCTGATCAATATAATATTTAGGCACCAGCCCATCACCATGTTTCAGCACCAATTCACCCAACTTCACTATATCGTTCGCAGTGGACATAAGACCCGTCAAAGGCCGGCCATCCGGCAAAATCTGCGCGCGCTCTACCCAGTGAGTGTTATTCATAGCGACACTTTCAAATATCCATTGTTTGCTCAATGCCTGCAGCGACTGACCCGTTTGTTCTTCCAAAATTCGTTTTAAGTAGTTGTAGGCGACGTTGTTATAGCGCCAACTTTCACCTACTACACCTTGCGCTGCAAGCTCATCGTTCATTCCTGTCGTCATGTTGAGTAGTGTCTCTACGGTCAGCTTTGCTTCATCCCACGGAGACAGTAGGGTCCATTCCGGATCCATCAGATGATTAATCGCGTCACACGTCTCGATGAGGTATTTGTCTTCCGCAACGCCCACCAGTAATGACACCAACCCCTTTTGGATGGCAAACACATCAACCGGCTCATCCGATGTTGCGTCATCGATAATAGTCACACCTTGATACTTGACGACCAGTTGATGAGTGCCGCTTTGTTGTGAATAAGCGCGTACCGCAGCCAACGCAGCGACATCAATGTTCAGTTGTTTCAATCTGTATTGATCAGACGACATTTTTCTTTTCCAATATCTTGTTCTGGCAAACCCGACCTTACCACTTGAAGCCAGGGTAAAAGGTTGCTTTTACTCTGGAAGAATCGTCAACGGACATTATTCTGGTAATAGATGCCGTGTGTTTGATACATTCTTGTTAAGCATGTTGGACGTAGCTTACCCAAATCAGACTTCGGAGCCTTATTCCTGTCGCTGAACTTAATTAAGGCTTTCAAATTCATTTCAACCGCTACTGCCCACTATTGAAATTTAGTCCGCAAAAATAGTCGATAGAAATTAGAGGCGCACAAATATGAAATTTAAAAGCCCACCTACATGGTTGTCAGTCACAGTGTGTTCGATATTGATGATAACGAACTACGCGAGCGAAGCTGCAACCCCTAAAGCGCTGCCGGCAGCGCAAGAAGAACATCAGGGTAAGACACTTGCTGTCATCGTACCGGGGGGAGGGACCTATAGCAGGCCTATATCAACAGACTCTGAGCAAACGCAGATGTTTTTTGATCAAGGTCTTCGATTCGCCTGGGGCTTCTTCTTTCCAGAATCGATCGCCTCCTACCAGCAAGCTTCATTAACAGATCCAACACATCCAATGCCTTACTGGGGGATGGCGCATGCCATGGGTCCCAATCCCAATAGCCGATATGGGCGAATGCCGGATGACCCAAAGGGTGAAGGCCTTAAGGCAATCACGAAGGCAAAACAACTCATTGGACGCGCCAGTCCCATAGAAGCACAGCTCATCAATGCGCTTTTTGTATTGTATGACAAAAAAAGTATTGCCGATGACAATGACAGAGACAGGGCATACCTTGCTGCTATGCGAGCAATTAATCGTCAATATCCTGATGATTCCGATGTTGCTGCGCTTTATGCAGCAGCCTATATGTCGATTGCACGTTGGAACTACTGGGACATTGAAGGCCAGCCACTGGATGAAACCCAGGAGGTAGCCCTGGCGCTTGAACATATCATGAAAAGTGACATGACGAATCCGGGCGTTTTGCATTTGCACATACACCTGATCGAATCTTCACTAACACCTGAGCGGGCGTTGATTTCTGCAGATGGATTGGAAGCAACCGTTCCAATCGCGGGGCATGTTGTTCATATGCCATCTCACATTTATGTGCGCGTGGGTCAGTATGACAGGGCGATTGACAGCAATGTGCGATCACGAAAAAAAGACAAGGAATTTGCTGAGATATGGGGTGATTTAGCGCTGCCTAATCTGGGTACTTATCCACTTTCACATAAAATTCATGCCGGTCATGCCATTGATTTTATTCGCTATGCCGCGACGATCCAGGGTAACTACGAAGTGGCCATTGATGCGGCTAATCAGCTAAAAGCTAGCTCGAAAGAACATCAGCTCTCGATGCGTGGATACCAGAAAAACATGGCGTCGCCTTGGCAACTGAACAAGATATTCGGCAAATGGGATGCACTAATCGGACACACCGCTTCCCATTCAAACACGCCTTATTTGAGGGGGATGTGGGCCTATTCGCTTGGAAGCGCCTATGCTAATACCGGTGATCTTGATGCAGCAAGTGAACAACTAAAAATCCTCAGAGCGATTATTGATGAGCCAGAAATCGATAAGACGCGTGTTACCGTAACACCGGTATCCGTGCTTTTGACACTTGCGGGTCATGGTCTCGAAGGTGAAATCAGGGAAGCCAGGGGTGACCTGCAGGGCGCAATAGCGAGCTACCTGTTGGCTGTCGAGCTAGAAGACCTGGGCAACTACACAGAACCGCCCGCGTGGGCGCAGCCAATGCGACATTATCTGGGCGCGGCGTTATTGAAAGCTGGCAACCCTGAAGAAGCAGAAAAGGTTTATCGTCGCGATTTGCGTTGGAATGCCGAGAATGGCTGGTCACTTTACGGCCTTCATGAGTCTCTTGCTGATCAAGGCAAAACGGAACAGGCAGCTGAGGCATTTGCGCGTTACGAGGCGGCCTGGAAGCATTCAGACACGGCGCTCACGGCTTCAAGAAAGTAGCGGCCAGCAACACAGGCCAGGATAGCCTGCAAGGTTGGCCTCGATCGTAGACTTGTTTCGATATTAGGTTCATATTTGTCGGGCGCTAAAACCAGAAAATTTTGAAGATCCAATCTGAGGAAATGACATCTGCTTGCTCGTTGGGTCGTATTTCAGTCGACAGCCTGAAGGGGCGAAATTGTGAAGGTACACTATGGAATACACTAGTATCACTCCGTCGTTCGGCGTCGAACTTGCCGCCGGTGCCCAGTTGGCAGAATTCACAGATACCGAAGTAACTGCGTTAAAGCAACTCGCAGCAGAGCGCGGTGTCGTTGTCGTTCGCGAACAAAAAATGGACATGAAGGGACAGGCAGAATTCGGCCACCGCCTTGGCGCACTCATGAACGCCCCTGTCACCAAGAAGGATACCCCTGAAGAGCTGATTGTCATCCGCGCAGGCCCCAAATCCAAAGCCGTCGCTGGCCAGGGATGGCATTCTGACGTATCCAGTGAAGCCGTAACGCCCGGGCTGTCCATGCTAAGAATGGAAGTGGTCCCATCTAGTGGTGGAGATACCCTGTTTGCAGATATGTATCAGGCTTTCGAAACGCTTTCGCCCGCGATGCAGACCTTTCTAAAGCAACTACACGCGCTACATGAACCCAGGGGACATTACCTTTACCTAAGCGGTGCAAAGACACTTGAGGAATTGCCTTCCTCGGTTCACCCACTAGTCCGGACACACCCCTTAACCGGTCGCAACGCGCTCTACGTTAACGCCGCCTTTGTTGCAAAAATTGTCGAGCTTAATTCGCGTGAGAGCCAGACACTGCTATCAATGTTATACGACCACGTAGCTTACTCTGTCAGTATTCAGTGCCGGGTTCAGTGGGCACCGAATACCGTCGTTTTCTGGGACAACCGGGTCGTCCAGCACCACGCCGCTTTTGATTATCACCCCGAGGTCAGGCTTGGTTTCCGGGTTACCGTAGTTGGTGAAGCACCCTGCCTGGCGGACGTTAACTGACTGTTTCCCACGGCAAGGTCACTATAAATATAAACGCGGTTAGCCGCTTAACCGGGAGATATCTGTCATGGGTGTATCAAGCCTCTCAGCGATACAGGAGGGCCTCAAGTGATTAATTTCTATAGCGCACCAACGCCAAACGGCTGGAAAGTCTCTATGGCTTTAGAAGAAATGGAGATTGAATATAAGTTACTGCTTGTCGAACTGGGTAAGGGCGAACAACACCACCCTGATTTTTTGAAGCTTAGCCCCAACGGCAGAATCCCCGCAATTCATGATAAAGATACCGATATCAGGATTTTTGAGTCCGGCGCCATCCTGCTTTACCTTGCGGAAAAGTCGGGAAAGCTCATGCCTGTTGATACCGCTGGCCGCTATGAAGTGATGCAGTGGCTAATGTTCCAAATGGCGGGTATCGGTCCGATGCAGGGACAAGCGGTTGCATTTATTCGATATTTCCCAGAAGAAGTTCCGCAGGCGATTAGTCGCTACACCAACGAGACTCGGCGGCTCTACGAAGTTCTGGATCAGCAATTGTCCACCAATGAATACATCGCTGATCGTTACAGCATCGCCGATATTGCAAACTACTCCTGGCTGCGAAGTCATAAGTGGGCTCGTGTGAGCGTGGATGGGCTGGATCATTTACAACGTTGGATGGCTTTGATGGCATCTAAGCCCGGCATTCAAAGAGGCTGCAACGTACCACCCTCACCTGGAAAGGCTGACCTGGTCAAGAGGGGCGGCGCAGCGATTACGACGCAGTAAATGTTGGCCGAAGATAATCCCGGTTTGCCCCTGACGTGAACTGAAGTAACGGTTCAGTGGCGCGACTGCCATCAGAGACGAGCTTCACAAAAAGAGTTGGATCCATTGACCATCGATGGTTCCTATAGCGCTAATTCGTATGATAGCTTCTCTTGATTCCGATTCGATATCCGTAGACTTCGCAATACTTTCAACATTGCGGCTGCCACAGTGGTAGTTATGTTCAAAACTGAGTGTTAACCATGGACTACCTGGCGATCATTACGCTGGCTTCTGCCGCCTTCTTTGCTACGAACCTGGACAACCTAATTCTTCTGACGACTTTCCTTAACCGCTACAAGGAAAAAAAACCCCTCGTTTATACCGGTTACATTCTGGCGATTAGTGTCGCCATTGGTGGCTCATATGCCGCAGGGACACTGATAGATGAATTACCTTTAGAGTATCTCGGATATCTGGGATCAATACCGCTTCTTCTAGGCTTATACGGGCTGTGGCAGCTATTTTTGAATCAAGAACCTGGCGCTATTGCCCACCGCCGCTCTGACCATAGACTAATTGTACCCATTGTTGCTCTAACCCAATTCAGCAACAGCAGTGATTCAATGATCACTTTCAGTATTATCTACGCAGACACGCGGTCAACTATGGACTGGCTTATCACTGCAACTTTATTCACTACAGCCGTTCTTTTTGCGCTAGTGGGCTCCTTTGCAACCGAGAACCGACTTCTGGGTCAACGGCTCGATAAATATGCGCCTTACTTCACACCGTTCATTCTGATTTACGTCGGCACTTACGTTCTGATGAACACATCATCAGACGTGATAGCAGGGTAACCCTACTGTATGCATTAGTGGCCTGCGGAGATATTTTGCCCGCCCAGTTCCCTTTAATTCCCCTACACCCTGAACATGGGTTCTGCGACCAGAAAAGTGAGAGCCGGGTTATTTACCCATGGACGGACAGGCTATGTCTCGCGAATAGGCCAGGACCGGGTAACCGCTTGAGCCAATGTCTAGGGTGACCCGCTTGTACTCCTCCTCCGAGTAAACTCGAATAACGCGCGAACCAAAAGCATGTTCGACCATTAAAATGGCATACGGTTTCTTCACATGCTTGCGTAACCGCAATGGGTTAACTACCTGCATAATAACGGAGAGCGCTTCAACCCATACCGTGACTTTGTTTTTCCTCACAGCGCCCCCGCGAATCCAATCGACTTATCAAGGGTCTTTGCTATTCTGCGGAGTTCCATTTTAGCCTGGGCCTTACCCTTTGGTGTGCCGTATTCGAGTAGCTCGATCATGATCTCCATGGCACCTGACCAGCGGACGGGCTGCAGGGTCTTTTCTTGTTCTTCGTTCATACGTTACCTCTACTTACTTGTTGGGTTCATATTCTTGGAAGTCCTCGTGCTTGTAGCGCGATTACCCTCTGGTAATATGTCCAGATAATGGAGTAACCCCGAGTCTTCGATACTAGCTTCATCTGTTCAGTCACCTGGTGGCGACAATTAACTGACAAAGTGGTTATGAGGGCTCATGTTATGGTCCATTTGTCTAGTAAATGTATTTTGTATGTACATTTTTGTGACCTCGCGCTCCAATCGCTCTTCAACATCGCTCTTCAACATCGCTCTTCAACATCGCGCATCATCACCAGCGCATTCCGGTGAAACTGGACCACCCGATCACTAAACTCTTTTCCCGGGTCTCGAAGGGTTCTGCGCCAATTCAAAAAAAAACAGACGTCGTGGGCCAGGTACAAGAGGTCGTCGTCAACTATTTTGTGCATGGCGAACCAGATAGAGAAATCGTAGCAAGTGAACTGAACCTTTCACCCAGAACCCTTCAGCGCCGCCTCAAAGAGCAAAATAGTTCGGTGAAAAAAATCGTTGATCCTACCCGCCATCGATTATCTATTTCTTTCCTGCAACAAAAACATCTCTCGGTGAAAGAAGTTGCCTACAGTCTTGGTTTAATGACCCTTTAAATTTTTCGCGAGGCTTGAGGCGCTGGGAAGGCATAACGCCTAAGGAATACCGAAAAGCCGGATAAGCCGGATAAGCCAGATAGTTTTCGCCTGCAAATTAGGTCTTTAGCTGTTATAAAACCGAGATGAAATTCAGTTTCCTTTTACTTCTTTTAATCGTCGCCGGAACATCCGGGTGCGGCGGTGGTGGTGGGGGTGGCAGTAGCAGTAGCAGTAGCAGTAGCAGTGCGACGAATACGCCCGCCCCGGCGACACTTCAACTTGACCCAACTTGGACACTCCAGACCGCAGACCCTACGGAATTGAATCTAACCACCAGCGATGTTGACGCTATCCTCAACCACATTTTTACGGACCAGGCGGTTCAGTCTGCGCTATTGGTGCGCAATGGCTGGGTAATCGGGCAGCGTTTCTCCCCGGGTGTTGATATCAACACGCTTGGGACCAGCTGGTCGGTCGCCAAAAGTTTTTACGCCGCCTTAATCGGGATTGCATTAGAGGAAGGTTGGCTAACAGGCCTGGATCAACCGGCGAGCGAATTTTTAAGCGAATGGGTAGGTAGCGACAAGGAGGCTATCACCATTCGAGATATCCTGGAAATGCGTGCGGGTTACGACGCAGATAGCGGGATTTACTACGAGACGGATCAATCAACGTTTGCGATCGACTTTCCAAAAACAAGGGAGCAAGGCACGACATTCGAATACTCAAACCCAACAACCCAGCTTCTAGAGCCGATTATCTTAAGGTCCACTGGCATGAACGCCCATGCTTACCTGACTGAAAAAATTCTATTGCCAATTGGTATCGACCCAAATCTGATTGGCATGTGGCTGGACCGGACCGGCACCAACCCCCTCACCTACATGGGACTGGATATGACGCCATTGGACATGGCTCGATTTGGCCTGCTTTACGCGCGAAATGGCGAATGGGACGGTAACCAGATCGTGCCTGCCAGCTATGTGCAAGCCAGCCTGTCTGCACAAACCGACTATTATGGCTTGCAGTGGTGGGTTCTCAATGGCCCATTCTTTGGTCAAGATCCGCCCATTTTGATCTCTGCAGCGCTGGGGTTAAACGGCCAAAAGATCTATGTCTGGCCGGCAGAGGATCTTGTCCTGGTAGTGCAGACACAGTACGAGCATAGCGCCAACCAGGGTTACGTTCTGTCTGACAGCAATTTCCCTGACACATGCACGGCGCGCAACGCCTGCCCAGGTTCGACAGGGGCTGAGGTTGCAAGCTATAGCGAGTTTACGCTCATGTCCTTGTTGGCTGAATTGGTCGATTGATCTACCCCTCTTGAAGAAAACAGGAAGGGTAATGCCTATTTTCCAGGTTGAAGAACGCGGCGTTAACGCCGCCTCCTGAATCAACCAAATATGGACATTACCGTCAATTTTGCTCATCCATGCTCTTGTATGTAGTATCAAAGCTGCCCTATCGCTTTATCAAAAGTTAATCGCTGAGGTAAATACCTGATGCCAATTCCTCAATACCCTGCAAATACTCCTGCAACAGAAATTACAGCCGCGCTTGAAGATTCTGGATGCGTGGTAGTGACCGGGCTGACCGATTCAAGACTCCGCCAGTCGGTAACCGATGAACTTGCACCACACATGAGCGGAGTCCGCGTTATCGAAGATGATGATCCGTCACAATTTTACCCAGGTCGGACGAGACGTATTACTGCTCTAGTGACACGTTCTGCGACTGTGACTGACTACCTCATCCCCCACCCTATCTCTCGGCAAGTCTGTGAAACCACTTTATTGCCCAATAGCGAGCACGGCTATCAATTGCACGTCACTGCCGCTCTGGAAGTCGGCCCTGGTTCGCGCGCCCAGATACTCCATCGAGAGGAAGACTCATTCACCTTCTTTGCCCTTCCGCGCCCCAACCTGATCGTTGCCAGCATGTGGGCGATAACAGATTTTCGGTCTGACAATGGCGCAACGTTGCTTGTGCCGGGAAGTCACAAATGGCCCGAAGACCGAATAGCCACCAAAGACGAAATTGTCGAGGCAGAGATGCCAGCCGGTTCCGTACTCTACTGGATGGGCGGGCTACTTCACGGGGCGGGAGCTAACACGTCACAGGATTGGCGCTACGGGGTCATCCTGACCTATTCAGCAGG
>Ga0208947_1000485_pt1 | contig 19721 bp, 19 predicted proteins | sample AOAMet1_04_M0_20_2_FD_188226 | JGI IMG/M metagenome (GOLD analysis project Ga0208947, IMG submission 188226) | Ammonia-oxidizing marine microbial communities from Monterey Bay, California, USA - CAN11_04_M0_20 (SPAdes) | ecosystem: Environmental > Aquatic > Marine > Intertidal zone | place... | reverse complement strand
CTCCTCCTGATTCCGCTTCAGGTGTACTCGCGGCAACCGTGTGGGATGTCAACGGAAAGCCGTTAGCCGAACGATTGATTTTTCGGCAACCTATCGACACCGTGCAAATCAAAATCACTCCCAATGCGAAGCAATACACGCCGGGTGGGTTGGCAAAGTTTGATGTCGTCACCACAGATGCTGCAGGAGAACCGGTTTCTGCCGTCGTCGGTCTGACAGTCACTGATGACAGTGTTTTGGAGATGGTTCGCACCATCAATAAGCTAGATATGGAGGTATGTTGTACCCTTGGTATGATTACAGAAAATCAAGCTATGCGTTTGGCAGAAGCTGGTTTGTACGCCTACAACCATAACCTTGATACCAGTGAAGATTATTATAAAGATGTCATTTCTACCAGAGCATTTAAAGACAGATTAGATACCATAGAAAATGTACGCAAAACAAATGTAACGGTTTGCAGTGGTGGTATTATTGGTATGGGAGAAGCCATTGAAGATAGAGCAGGAATGTTGGTGGCTTTAGCTAGTTTAAGCCCGCAGCCAGAAAGCACACCTATAAATGCTTTAGTTCCTGTAGAGGGAACTCCAATGGAGGAAATAGCTCCTGTATCTATTTGGGAAATGATACGCATGGTAGCCACTACCCGTATTGTGCTTCCTAACACACAGGTGCGTTTATCTGCAGGTAGAACACAAATGTCTCAAGAGGGGCAAGCAATGTGCTTCTTTGCAGGGGCAAATTCTATTTTTGCTGGAGACAAATTGTTAACAACACCAAATCCAGATGTACATGAAGACATGAAACTCTTTGAGCTTCTGGGATTACAGCCCATGAAACCTTTTGTAAAGAAAGACCAACCACAATCCGTAGAGGCGCAATACTCTAAGTATAAAGACCAAGCAGAAAAACCAAAATGGACTCGTCCAGATCATAAAATAGAGCGTAACGAGCTTGCAAAAGCAAAAGCAAAACTATAGTATATAATTACAATTAGTTGTTTGTAAGGCCTCGAATTCTTTCAAAAATCATAGCAGATTCCCATCCACGATACAGGAGGTAATCTGCTATTTTTTTTCTTTTTTTTTGTCCATCGGGCTCTCCAGAGAGTTGGGCAACTCTTTTTTCAAACAAGATATCAAAGGTATCTAGGTATTCGTTTTGTGGGATTTCTTTTAGGGCCAGTTTGAGATTATATGCAGAAATATTACGCATTTTTAATTCTCGTGTAATTCTATTTCTTCCCCATTTTTTTTGTCTAAATTTTCCACGAGCAAAGGCCTGTGCAAATCGAGTTTCGTTTAAAAAATTATGGGCCAGTAAATGACCAATAATTTCGTCAATGGCCTGAGGAATCATGCGCATCTCCCGAAGCTTTTTAGTTACTTCTTGATGGCAACGCTCTTGGTAGACACAGTATTTTTCAATACTTCTTTTTGCCTGCTGTAGGGTATATGTTTTGTGGGTGAAACTCATAACAGGATTCAAAAATACATTTAAAAATAGTGACGCAGATCTTTTTTGAAGCTAGAAAAAAATTTGAAGCAAAAAAAAACCCTCCTTTGCAAAAGCAAAGAAGGGTTATGGTTATTTCAGTCTATCACCGTTCTTGTCATAGAAGTGATATTCTAGATACGTGTAAGCATCTCTTGGTTGTATTTTCACCCATTTTTTATGCTCCATAAACCATTTATGGCGCATAGATGGAAAACCTTCTTTTAAAAAGGCTGCTATAAAAGGATGTGTAATTAATGTTATATCCTTATAGTCTTTGTTGAAAAGCCTTTTGAGCTCCTCGGTAATCTTTTGTACCACCACAATCGGCGCTTCTATCTCACCAATTTCACCCCCTGGGGCTTCTTCACTGGTTTTGATATTCATTTCTGGCCTAACGCGTTGGCGTGTAATTTGTATCAACCCAAATTTACTTGGAGGTAGGATTTTGTGTTTAGCTCTGTCGTTTTTCATTTCCTCACGAAGATGATCAAACAGCTTTTTACGATTGGCAGCATTTGCCATATCAATAAAGTCAACCACAATAATTCCTCCCATATCCCTAAGACGTAATTGTCTTGCCACCTCACTGGCAGCAATAATATTGACCTCTAGGGCAGTATCTTCTTGGTTCTTGCTTTTTGTACTACGATTACCACTGTTCACGTCTATAACGTGCATGGCTTCTGTATGTTCAATCACCAAATAGGTTCCTTTGGAACTTGAAACAGTTCTTCCAAAGCTTGTTTTAATTTGTCTTTCAATACCATGTTTTTCATACATTGGTATTTTGGAGTCATAAAACTTAACGATACCTTCTTTACCAGGTGCAATTTCTTGCACATAATCTTTTATTTGTAAATACAGGGTTTCATCATCAATATGAATGGCCGAGAATTGGTCATTAAAAACATCTCGTATCATAGAGGCGCCCCTATTTAGCTCACTTAGCACCTTACTTGGGTGGTGAGCACCTTGTAGCTTTTTGCACATCGCTGTCCAGCGATCTACTAGACCTTGTAAGTCTTTATCCAGTTCTGCTACTTTTTTGCCTTCTGCTACTGTTCGTATAATAACACCAAATCCTTTAGGTCTTATGCTTGTGATTAAGCGTTTCAACCTATCTTTTTCTTCACGACTTTCTATTTTTTGAGAAACAGAAATACGATCAGAAAAAGGAACCAAAACAATATAACGGCCAGCTATAGATAGCTCACTGCTTATACGAGGTCCTTTTGTGGAAATGGGTTCTTTTACTACTTGTACCAGAATAGATTGATTGGATTTTATGGCACTGTTAATGCCTCCATTTTTATCAATCTCCTTTTCAAATGGGAAATCTTTTAAAGAATACTCTTTAAGTTTACCTGTGCTTACACGTTTTACAAACTTCAACAAAGAAGCTACTTTAGGTCCTAGATCATGATAGTGTAAAAAACCATCTTTTTCATAACCAACATTGACAAATGCGGCGTTAAGACCTGGCATACTTTTGCGAATTTTAGCGAGAAATACATCTCCAACCGCAAAATTGTTTGCTTCTTCTTCTTTGTTTAGCTCGATGAGTCTTCCATCTTTTAAAAGAGCAAAATCAACTTCTTGTGAACTGGATCTAATAAATAATTCGTAGTTCACGTTACATTAATTTATATCCGCTGTTAGCAAGGGCACTATTGCCGTTTGCCTCCAACAGATGGATTAAACAATAATTGTCACAGGTTTTTTTTGTAATTCTGATATCTAATTTGCATTAAATATCAGAAAAAACCCGGAGAAATGCTAGTATAATAAAAGGTAATTTATACAACTAGTATTTCATTTTCAAAGAACTTAACTACGGAACATTATTGAAAACCCCGTAGGTACTTAATACAAAAAAGTAGTTTATAACTACTTTTTCTTGTGACGGTTAGCGCGTCTTCTCTTCTTACGCTTGTGCGTAGCTACCTTATGTCTTTTTCTTTTTTTACCACTTGGCATATTTGATGGTTTTATGGAGCCCTAAAAATAAGGCAATTAATATTATTTTACTTCAACGTTTGTTTTTACACTCTCAACAAACACTTTCGCCGGCTTAAAAGCTGGAATGTTGTGTGCTGGTATTTTGATCGTAGTATTTTTTGAAATATTACGTCCGGTTTTTTCTGCTCTAGTCTTGATAATAAAGCTTCCAAAACCTCTAAGGTAAACATTGTCTCCACCTTCTAATGAAGTTTTTACCTCTTTCATAAATGTTTCTACAGTAGCTTGAACATCTCCTTTTTCCATTCCTAGTTTCTCTGAAATCTTAGCTACGATATCTGCTTTAGTCATGTGTTTCTTTTTTTAATGTAAGTAATCAATTTTTCAAGACGGCAAATATAAGAATTTTAAAATCAATATATCAAAACGTAATGCATTAAAATATAATTACATAAAAGCTACCTTTGTGATATGAAAGAAACTTTGGATTTTTTTGCTAAAAATCTCATTGATTGGTACTTAGATAATAAACGTGATCTCCCCTGGAGAAGCACAAAAGACCCCTATTTTATTTGGTTATCTGAAATTATTTTGCAGCAAACTCGGGTGGCACAAGGAACCCCTTATTATTTGGCATTTACAAGCGCCTTTCCAGATGTCAAATCACTTGCTGGGGCGCCTCAAGAAAAGGTGCTAAAACTATGGCAAGGCCTGGGGTATTATTCTCGTGCAAGAAATCTTCATACGGCAGCCAAATATATAGTCAGTGAGCTAAGTGGTGAGTTTCCTGACACCTATGAAGGCCTTCTAGATCTAAAAGGGGTGGGAGATTATACGGCAAGCGCCGTAGGTTCCATATGTTTTGATTTGCCCACTGCCGTTGTAGATGGTAATGTGTACAGGGTTTTATCACGGCTTTTTGGAATTGCCACTCCAATTAACACTACCCAAGGAGTTAAAGATTTTAAAGCCTTAGCTCAGCAGCTTTTAGACACCTCTAATTCAGGGACCTATAATCAGGCTTTAATGGAGTTTGGTGCTCGCTTTTGTGTACCTCAAAATCCTAGCTGTGAGCAGTGTATTTTTCAATATAAATGTGATGCTTATAAAAACAAGCAAGTAGCAAACCTTCCGGTGAAGCTGAAAAAATTAAAAATTAAAAAAAGATATTTTAATTATATCGTGGTACTCTCCAAGGAGCATCAAACCATTTTACGCCAGCGCACCAATAAAGGGATTTGGCAGCAGTTATATGAGTTTCCGCTGGTAGAAACCCAAAAAGAGGTAGATCAAAGCCAGCTTCAAGAAGCGCCACAATGTATTGAAATTTTAACAACAAACGCTATTGACTCTTTAACGTTGTACCAAGAAAAATCTGTGATACACAAGCTTTCTCACCAACATCTTTACACCCGTTTTTGGATTGCTGAAACTAAAAGTAAATTACCTCAAGGGGTGCCCATCGAGAAGATAGACCATTATGCGGTGCCGGTGTTGATAAGTAACTTTATTTCAGAGTTTGAGGGTTTTAAATAAATGGTTTTTTTAACTATATTTAGTTTTCAAAAAGTACCTTTGCACACTTAAAATAAACAACACATGAGCGGCACAATAAATAAAGTAATGTTGATAGGACATACAGGAGATGAAGTAAAAATGCATTATTTTGAAGGAGGAAACAGCATTGGCCGTTTTCCTTTAGCAACCAATGAAACATATACCAACCGCACTACCGGTGAGCGAGTAAATAATACTGAGTGGCACAACATAGTGGTGCGCAATAAAGCAGCAGAGGTGTGCGAAAAGTATCTTAAAAAAGGGGACAAGGTGTATATAGAAGGACGTCTTAAAACCCGTAAATGGCAAGATGAAAAAGGATTAGACCGTTACTCCACAGAAATACAGTGTACAGAGTTTACTTTCTTGACTCCCAAAGCAGAGGGTAGTGCACCACAGCAGCCAACAGCTCAAGTGGCTCAAGCCCCAGAGAGTACCCCCGTGCAAACACCTCAAACACAAGAGGACGACTTGCCCTTTTAAGTAGTAACCAACTCAACGATTTTGGATATAGAACCTCCCAGTTTATTGTTTTTAGCGCTTATTGACAGCCCTTTTATTATAAGTATTGTAGTACTTTTAATACTCCTTTTATTCTCTGCCCTTATCTCTGGCGCAGAAGTAGCGTTTTTCTCTTTAACACCAACTGATCTAGAAATAGAGTCAACAAGCAAGGCTTCTAGGAAAATAAAAACAGTTTCCTTATTACTGGAAAAACCAAAGAAATTATTGGCGACAATTTTAGTGGCCAACAATTTTCTTAACATAGCTATTGTACTTCTTTTTGATAGTCTAGGACAAGTGTGGTTTGCAGGTTTAAACCAAGTGTATTTTGGTGTTAACATTCGCTTTGTGGTAGAGGTTGGTGTGGTTACGTTTTTGATTTTACTTTTTGGCGAAATTTTACCTAAAATTTATGCAAGTAGAAACAGTCTTAGTTTTGCAACCTTTATGGCATTGCCCTTAAAGGTGTTGGATGTGTTATTTACCCCTTTAAGTAGCCCTATGCAGGCTATTACGGTGTCTATTCAAGAGAAATTTGGAAAACAAAAATCTAATATTTCAGTAGGCCAGCTATCACAGGCACTTGAGCTCACAGATCAAAAAGAAACCACTACCGAAGAGCAAAAGATACTCCAGGGGATTGTTACTTTTGGGACTACAGACACCAAACAGGTCATGAAAAACAGGATGGATATTTTTGCCTTAAACCAAGACCTTCCCTATCATGAAATTCTGCCTTTAATTATAGAAAATGGATACTCGCGTATTCCGGTGTATAAAGATAATGTAGATACCATATCAGGGATTTTATATGTAAAAGATTTAATACCTCACATAGATGCTAAAACCCTAGATTGGAACTCCCTTATTAGAGCACCTTATTTTGTTCCAGAAAACAAAAAACTAGATGATTTGCTCAATGAGTTTAAGAAAATGAAAATGCACTTAGCCATTGTTGTGGATGAGTATGGAGGAACAAGCGGTCTTATATCTCTTGAAGACATTATAGAAGAAATTGTAGGCGAGATTAGTGATGAGTTTGATGATGAAGATTTAATATTCTCTAAACTAGACGAAAACAATTATGTTTTTGAAGGCAAGACACCTTTAAAAGATTTTTACAAAGTAATTGGTCTTGAAGACTTTACAGTATTTGAAGATCAAAAAGGAGAAGCAGAAACCTTGGCAGGATTTTTACTTGAAATTTCTAAGGGTTTCCCTAAAAAAAATGAAGTGCTAACCTATCACAACTACGCTTTTACTATTGAAGCCTTTGAAAACAAACGCATCAAACAAATAAAACTATCCATACTTCCCAAAGCCTAATGAAAAACTATATCCTCCTTTTATGTTGTTTTCTTGTTATAGCATGTAATGATGATGTACAAATTAAACCAAATGCAAAACTACGTCTTGACTATCCAGCCCCAGTCTATAAAAAAGTAGTCACAGATTGCGCCTATGATTTTGATGTTAATAAATTGGCCAGGGTTATAAAAACAAAAAACTGCGGCACTAGACTAAGTTATCCTAGCATGAATGCTGCCGTGTACATTAACTACCAGAAAGTAAGCAACAACAACCTAAACTCTTTACTCTATGATGCGCAAAAGCTGGCCTATAATCACGACAGAGTAGCCACCAGTATCCCTGAAAAACTCTTTGAAAATAAAGACCATAATACCTATGGCGTGTTTTACAGTATTAATGGTGATGCGGCGTCACAATCTCATTTTTACCTAACAGACAGTCTTCAAAACTTTGTTACAGGATCCTTGTATTTTGATGTTAAACCAAATTTTGATTCTATCTACCCAGCAGTTGTTTATTTGCGTGAAGACATCATGCACCTTATGGAAACCCTTGAGTGGAAGTAAGACTTATTTTGGGTTTTTTTTATACTTCCCAAATATCTAAAACTCAATATTTAGTACCACCTTTGTCTTTGTTATGAAAATAGTAGATAAAAAGTGGTTGTATTTAAGTGTACTCTCTGTGGTTTGGGGGAGTTCTTTTATTTTAATTAAAAAAGCCCTAATAGGGCTAACACCTCTTCAATTAGGTGCTCTGCGCACTTTATTTGCTGCTGTTTTTTTGCTATTTATTGGGTTTTCTTATTTAAAAAAAATAAAAAAACAGCAGTGGAAATGGATTGTTATTTCTGCCTTTTTAGGGACTTTTATACCTGCTTTTTTGTTTGCCTTTGCCGAAACCCAGATTGACAGCGCTGTGGCCTCTATTTTAAACTCTACCACACCTATTGTTACCCTTATATTGGGAGCTGTGTTGTTTAAGATTGTATTTTCTCGCAACCAATTAATTGGAGTTATTATAGGTCTTGTTGGAAGCCTGTTACTTATATGGAGTGGCGCAGATGTAAATCCCAATCAAAATTATTGGTATAGTACTTTGGTCTTGGCAGCATCTGTATGCTATGCCCTGAATGTAAATATTTTGAAAAAGTATCTTCAAGACTTGCCTGCAATGGCCATTGCAGCGGGAAACTTTATTGTTTTACTTGTACCTTCTTTTTTGGTATTACTATACTCTGGTTTCTTTGGGCTAGAATTTGTGGGCAACACTGTTTTACATGTTTCTTTAGGGTACTTACTTATTTTATCCCTTGTGGGTACTGCTGTTGCAAAAGTGCTGTTCAATAAACTGGTGCAAGTAAGCACTCCTGTATTTGCTAGCTCTGTTACCTATACCATTCCTGTTATGGCGCTTTTATGGGGCCTACTAGATGGAGAGCGTTTTTCTTTGTTTCAAGCAGGGGCTGCAGCCTTTATTTTATTAGGGGTCTTGATGACCAATAAAAAATGATTTATTGACCCAAGCTAAAGAGTAAAAATTATTTTTTTGCGACTGTATAGTCTTGTAAGCTTTGTCTGTGAAATTTTAGCAAATAAAGTGTTTGTTTTTAGAGGAATTACAATTATATTTGCAACCGCTTTAAAATGAAGCGGAATTATTAATTAATAAATAAACGAAACGCTATGTTCGCAATTGTAGAAATAGCAGGGCAGCAATTTAAAGTTGCAAAAGATCAAAAAGTCTTTGTACATCGTTTAGCAGCAGAAGAAGGAAAAAAAGTTTCTTTCGATAATGTACTCATGCTAAGTGATGGAGATAAAGTTACTGTTGGCGCCCCGGCTATCGATGGAGCTCAAGTAGGAGCAAAAATCATTAAGCACCTTAAAGGTGATAAAGTTATTGTATTCAAGAAGAAAAGAAGAAAAGGATACAGAGTAAAGAATGGTCACAGACAATCTCTTACACAAATTGTAATTGAAAGTATTGTAGCCTCTGGAGCAAAAAAAGCGGCTCCTGCTAAAAAAGCAACGCCTTCAGCGCCAAAAGCTGAAAAGCCTGCTGCAAAAAAAGAAGAAACTACATCAAATGATATTTCTTCTAACACTGTTGCTGAGTTAAAAGCAATGGCAAAAGAAAAAGGTATTACAGGCTATACTTCTATGAAGAAAGCTGAATTAATAGCTGCTTTAAGTTAATCTTTAAAACTAAGAGAAAATGGCACATAAAAAAGGAGTTGGTAGTTCTAAAAATGGTAGAGAATCAGAATCAAAACGTCTAGGCGTTAAGATATTTGGTGGACAAGCTGCCATTGCAGGGAACATCATCGTAAGACAAAGAGGGAATACACATCATCCAGGTGAGAATGTATATGGTGGAAAAGACCACACACTTCACGCAAGAGTGGATGGTGTTGTGAAATTCACTAAAAAGAAAGACAATAGATCATATGTAAGTATCGTCCCTGTGGCAGAAGCTTAGTAGATCGTCTACCTTACTATAGAGCCTCAAATCATTTAATGATTTGAGGCTTTTTTTATGAGCGGCTTTTTTTAAAGAGAATTAATTTTATCTTAGACCCATAAACACACCCTGTTATGAAGACACATATTTTACTACTTACAATTTTAACCAGCCTATTAACAGCCGGCAGTGCTGTTCAAGCTCAACAAAATACATACTATGATTTTTTAGAGGTTATAGTGGTACAGAAAGCCAATAATCGAGGAAAAATAAAGCGCATACGTGTTGAGGCGCAACCTTCTCTTGAGGGAAAAATAATTACAGCCAAGGGTATAGAAAATCTTAAAGGCACCTCGCAATTACTAAATTACATGAATCAGAATAATTGGGAGTTTGTTGACAGAAAAGCCATAGTATCTGGAGAGAATGACCCAGTATGGATGAGTTACATTTTTAGAAAACACAGCCCCATAAAAAAACCCTTGCAACAATAGCTGCAAGAGTTTTGAGTTTTAAAATTTCCGAGGAAATTATAATTCCAAGTTAGTATCTGTAATACTCTGGCTTGAAAGGCCCCTCTACGGTAACACCAATATATTCTGCTTGGTCTTGTTTGAGTTCTGTAAGTTCTACACCAATTTTAGCTAAGTGTAAACGCGCTACTTTTTCATCAAGATGCTTTGGGAGCATGTATACCTTATTCTCATAATTATCTGCGTGGTTCCATAATTCTATTTGCGCAAGTGTTTGGTTTGTAAATGAGTTACTCATTACAAAACTTGGATGTCCTGTTGCACAACCTAGGTTTACAAGACGACCCTCAGCGAGAAGGATTATATCTTTTCCGTTAAATGTATATTTATCAACCTGTGGCTTTATCTCATCTTTAACAGCATTGCTATTAAGCCATGGTACATCAATTTCATTGTCAAAATGACCAATGTTACACACAATGGTTTTGTCTTTCATTTCTTGAAAGTGCTCCTCGCGCACAATGGCTTTATTACCCGTTGTTGTAATTACAATGTCTGCAGTAGCAATAACAGTTTCTAGTTTCTTTACCTCAAAACCGTCCATGGCCGCTTGAAGGGCGCAAATAGGGTCAATCTCCGTAACAGTAACAATAGATCCAGCTCCTTTAAAAGAAGCGGCAGTACCTTTACCAACATCACCATATCCACAAACAATTACACGTTTTCCGGCCAACATTATATCTGTAGCACGACGTACAGCATCTACTGCGCTCTCTCTACATCCGTATTTATTATCAAACTTAGATTTTGTTACGCTGTCATTAATATTAATAGCAGGCATAGGCAGCGTTGCGTTTTTAACACGCTCATAAAGACGGTGCACTCCAGTTGTAGTTTCTTCAGAAAGACCGTTGATACCAGCGGCTAGTTCTGGGTAAGTGTCAAGAACCATATTGGTTAAATCTCCACCATCATCCAAGATCATGTTTAGTGGCTTGCGATCTTCACCAAAGAAAAGCGTTTGCTCTATACACCACTCAAACTCCTGCTCATTCATACCCTTCCAGGCATATACAGCGGTTCCTGTAGCAGCAATAGCCGCAGCAGCTTGATCTTGTGTAGAGAAAATATTACAAGAACTCCAGGTAACTTCTGCTCCTAGGGCTTGGAGCGTTTCTATAAGTACAGCTGTCTGGATAGTCATGTGAAGGCAACCTGCAATACGAGCTCCACGAAGTGGTTGCTCATCTTTATACTCTTCACGCAAAGCCATTAGCCCTGGCATTTCTGCTTCGGCTAGATTAATTTCTTTGCGTCCCCAATCTGCAAGGGAGATATCTTTTACTTTATTGGCTATGTACGGGCGGTTGTTTGTTGACATAAAATATGTAATTTTTTATCTCTACCTAAGCAGAGAACTTATTAATATATTTACTACTTTGTAATGGTATTTATACTGAAAATTTCGACTGCAAAAATACACAAAACCAATTAAAGTCTAATGCCTCTTTACAAAACTATAACATTTAATCCCAACACTAAGCTGCTGATTTGGAAGATAGAAGAGTCCTTTGATGTATTGAGTAAAGATATTAAGCTAACAGATCATTGTCAAGCGCGTGTTGATGGCATGAAAAGTGATTTACATCGTCGCGGGTTTATGAGTATTCGCCACCTTCTAGCCTATTTTGGATACACAGATTTTGATTTGAGTTATGATAAAAATGGCAAACCTCACCTTGCAGATGGGAAATACATTTCAATTACCCATTCCTATACTTTTTCTGCTATTATCATTAGCGATACTCCTGTGGGGATTGACATAGAAAAACAGCGGCCTAAAATTTTAAAGATTGCTCATAAATTTACCACCCTAGCCGAGTATAGCTCCTTAGCAAATGAGGATGCGATTATACGTAAACTTACCATTGTTTGGGGAACAAAAGAGGCTGTATACAAAAGCTTTGCTCGTCCTGGAATCAGTTTTCTAGAGCACATTTTTGTTGAAGATTTCAGACTAGATGACCCTGGCACTTCTGCTAAAGTTTACGCAGATAACAAAAGCGAAACCTATGATGTCTACTTTCAAGAATTTGAAGAATTTACATTGGCATATGCTGTTATTTCTTGAGTGTGGCATTACATTTTGATTTTTTGAATTTATTATTATTTCTCCTAGATGTCAAAATAGTATCTTTACATTATTGATTAAAACCTTACGTGGCTACAATTATGAATCCTCTTTTTGATTTTCTTTTCTCACAATATTCTGGCTACGATACTCTAGATATTGTCTTGGAATTGGTAGCGGCATTCTTTACAGTTACCTCTGTTGTATATGCTAAAAAAAATAATGTATTGGTGTTTCCTACAGGGATGATTTGCACCGCTATTTTTGTATACCTCTTATTAAAATGGGGCTTGTTGGGTGACATGATGATTAATGGGTATTATTTTATTATGAGCCTATATGGTTGGTATATCTGGACACGTAATGTTGATGATCTTCCCGTAACACCCATTAGTAAAACATCCCCTAAGGAACATTTAATTTCTTTAGGAATCTTCATTGCGACAGTTGTTTTTGTGTTTTTGGTATATACTGTTTTTGATAAGTTTAATCACTGGACATCCTATCTTGACACATTAACCACAGGAATATTTTTTGTAGGAATGTGGCTCATGGCAAAACGTAAAATTGAAAATTGGATCTATTGGATTATAGGAGACATCATTACAGTACCTCTGTATTTTTATAAAGGGTTAACCTTTAGTAGTATTCTTTATTTTGTATTAACAATCATAGCCATTTATGGCTATTTAGCATGGAAAAAGAACTTAAACAAAATTCAAGCAGCTGCTTAAAGATTGTTTTGTTTGGTCCTGAATCTTCAGGGAAAACAACTTTAGCAACTCAATTGGCAGCACACTTTAATGCTCAGTGGGTACCAGAATATATGCGCATTTATTTGGAAAAAAAGTGGGAAGGCTCTAAAAAAACCATAGAAAAAAAAGACCTGCTTCCCATCGCCCTTGGGCACATTAGTGATGAAAACAGACGCGCCGCCCAGACAGATAAACTACTTTTACTTGATACCAATCTATTGCAAATAAAGACCTATTGCGAGTATTATTACAATGGGTGGTGCCCAGCTCAAATTATAAAGGCAAGCCAAACCCACCACTATGATTATTATTTTCTTACTAGTATAGATGTACCTTGGGAGAAAGACAACTTAAGAGATAGGCCCAATGATAGAGACAAAATGTTTCGTATTTTTGAACAACAACTAATAAAAAACAACACGCCTTACACTATTTTGGAGGGATCAAAACAAGAGCGTTTAACCGGCGCGATTGGTATTATAAACACATTAATTAAACACAAGTAATAGATGTTCATACCCCAAGAACTTGACCAAATCATCTCTCATGGACTCACCCAGAAAGAGGTGAAAAAACAGCTTCAAACCTTCAAGGATGGCGCTCCATTTACACATGTTTCAAGACATGCAGGGGTTGGTAATGGTGTTGAGGTGTATGATGTGGCTACCCAAAAACAATTGGCTGGGTACTATGATGATATAAAAGAACAAAAGGATATTATAAAATTTGTGCCTGCTAGTGGTGCTGCCACTAGGATGTTTAAGTTTTTACAAACTTTTTTGGACAACTATGATCCAGATCAAGAAAAACTCACTCCTTATCTAAAGTCAAACGCACTAGATTCTCTAAAAACATTTATTGACAATATTAAATATTTTCCTTTTACCACTTTGGTGCAAAAAGAAATTAGAAGTCATAGACCAGAGTATAAGAAGTCCAAAAAAGGCTATCGTATCAATACTTTTGTGGCCTTGATGCTAGGTAAAAATCATCTTAACTATGGAGCTTTTCCTAAGGGTCTTATTCCTTTTCATAAATATGCAAAGTACACAAGAACTGCATTTGAAGAACAATTATTTGAGGCAACACAATACGCTGCTGTAGACGGGGTGGCACATTTACACTTTACCTTTTCTCCAAAGCACTTACATCTTTTTAAAGAAACCTTTGAGAAAGTAAAAAATAGAATAGTAAAGAAAACAAAAGTAGATGTACGAATTTCCTATTCTTTCCAAGATCCAAGTACAGATACCATCGCTGTAGATTTAAAGAACAAACCTTTTAAAAACAAAGAAGGAAATCTAGTTTTTAGACCCTCTGGACATGGAGCGCTTATCAAAAACTTAAATGAGGTAGATGCAGATATTATTTTTATTAAAAACATAGATAATGTTACCGTAGAGAATCACATTGATGCTGTTGCTGCAAATAAAAAAATGTTAGCAGGGAGGCTATTGCAACTACAGCATAAAATATTTGGATACCTGGAAGGAATTGTGAAAGAACAAATCACAGAAGAGAAACTCAGCGAAATGAAAGCTTTTTTATGGAAAGAGTTACAGATCAAAGATATTCCTCAGACCAAGGCAGGTATCGCGGAGGTTTTAAACAGGCCTATTCGGGTATGTGGTGTTGTTAAAAATACGGGAGCTCCTGGTGGAGGTCCTTTTTGGGTAAAAAATCAAGAAGGGCAGTTATCCCTTCAAATTGTTGAGCTTTCTCAAATAGATATTTCAGACCCAAAACAAGCCTCAATTGTTGATGGAGCTACTCATTTTAATCCTGTAGATTTAGTGTGCGGTACACGAGACTATACAGGAAAAAAATACAACCTTAATCACTTTGTAGATCCATTGGCTTGTTTTATTTCAGACAAAACAGTTGAGGGAGTACCAATAAAAGCTCTAGAAGCCCCCGGCTTATGGAATGGTGCTATGGCACACTGGAATACTATTTTTGTAGAAGTACCTCTTTTAACGTTTACCCCCGTAAAGAATGTAAACGACCTGCTAGATCCATCCCACCAACCTAGCGCCTAATGGATAGCGCAAAACTTTTAAAAGAGATTTCCTTTAAAGGGGTAAGAAGCAGCGGTCCTGGTGGGCAGCACGTTAATAAAACCGCTAGTAAAGCAGTCATTAGTTTTACTATTAGCACCTCTCAGATTTTTAGCTCTCAAGAAAAACAGCGCTTACTAGAAAAATTAAAGCACCGTATTTCTCAAGACGGGATACTCACCATAACCTGTAGTGAGTCTAGGAGCCAACACAGAAATAAAGCCATGGCAATAGAGCGTCTTATATCGCTGCTTGAAAAAAACCTCCGCATTGCCAAGCATAGAAAAAAATCAAGACCTTCAAGAAATGCTATAGAAAAACGCCTTGTATCCAAAAAAAATCATGCCCTTAAAAAGGCAAATAGAAAACCACCAACACTAGAATAATATTTTAAAATTTGTAATAATCTATAAGCTAGTATTTTACTGCTTTTCTTACTACTTATTATATACCTATAACAACTTTTTATTTTTTTATTGTATTTTAATATTACTATTAAAGTATCTTTGTACCACATCTCAAAGGGGTGCTAATTGATAAGGGTTTTCAAAACTATTTTTGAATGAACACCTTTTATATTGGCTGAGATTATACCCATAGAACCTAGAACAGGTAATGCTGTTTAGGAATTAACCGAATGCTTTTAGCGCTATCGAGATGTGCTATATCGAGAATATTCTTTATTGATCTTGATTGCGCTAATTCAAAAAAACGATTATTTAACAAGAATAATTACCCCTTTTATTCGTCACAAAAAAAGTACGAATGAAATATTACGCGTTTATTTTTTTACTCAGTGCAGGAATCCTTCAAGCACAAGAAAAACTTCAAGACACTACAAAAATTCAAGCCCTTGAACAGGTCTACCTCAATGGTGTGAGGGTAGCTGCAGATTCTCCAATTACCCACAGCAACCTTACAAAACAGGACCTAGCCAAACGAAATTTAGGACAAGACATCCCGGTGCTTCTTAACTACCTGCCAGGGGTAGTAACTACCAGTGATGCTGGAGCAGGAGTAGGTTACACCGGTATTAGAGTTAGAGGAAGTGATGCTACTCGTGTTAATGTTACCATTAATGGGATACCCTATAATGATAGCGAAAGCCAAGGTACTTTTTGGGTAAACCTCCCAGATTTTGCCTCCTCTATAGAAAGCCTTCAACTTCAAAGAGGTGTTGGTAGCTCTACCAATGGGTCAGGATCTTTTGGGGCAAGTTTAAACATCGATACAGACCGCTCCTCTAAAGAAGCCTTCGCTCAAATTGCAAACAGCTACGGTTCTTTTGATACTAGAAAACACAGTGTGAAATTCTCTACAGGACTTTTAAACGACCAGGTTGAAATCTCTGGAAGAGTCTCAAATATTACTAGCGACGGCTATATAGATAGAGCCTCTAGCGATTTAAAATCTTATTTTTTGCAGGGTTCCTACAAAACCGACAATACCTTTATTAAAGCACTCGTTTTTGGTGGTAGAGAAGTTACCTACCAGTCTTGGTTTGGAATTGATGAGCAAACACTAAGCACCAACCCTACCTTTAACCCAGCAGGGATGTATAGTGATGAGGACGGAACGGTTCGTTTTCACCAAAATCAAGTAGATGATTATGACCAAGATCATTACCAACTTATCTGGAATGAACGCTATAACAATAATTGGAGCACAAGTGCTACACTTAACTATACAAAAGGAAGTGGGTTTTTTGAAGAATATAAAGAAGATGCATCTCTTGATTTTCATGGTTTATTACCCATTACCATAGACGGAGAGACTTCTGCTGAATCTGATTTGGTGAGGCGTCGTTGGTTGGAGAATAATTTTTATGCCTTAAGTGCAAATGCACATTATAAAGATGAAAACTGGGACACAACTACAGGTGTTTTTTACAGCTATTACCAGGGGCTTCATTTTGGAGAGGTAATTTGGGCAACTAATTTTACAGGCCCAAATTTGGGAGATCGCTATTATTCTGGAACAGGAGACAAACATGAGTTTACCACTTTTTCTAAGGCAAGTTATAAGATAAATAATTCTTGGTCTGTTTTTGGTGATCTGCAAATGAGAATAGTTAATTACAAAACCGCTGGTTTAACTAGTGATAAAGTGAATATGATAGTTGATGAGCAGTATGAATTTTTTAACCCAAAATTTGGTGCCAGCTACTCCCTAAACCAGGGCAATCAATTGTATGTCTCTTATGGAAGAGCAAGCAGAGAACCTAGACGTAGTGACTTTGAGCAAGGTGTTTTTACCCCAGAAATATTAGATGATTATGAACTAGGATGGCGCTTTACAGGTAAAAACAACACCTTAAGTGCAAATCTTTACTACATGGATTATAAAGACCAACTAGTGCTCACCGGCCAGCTTGATGATTCTGGTGGTTTTATAAGAGAAACTAGCGGAAATAGCTATAGAGCAGGACTTGAAGTTGAGGGAGATTTTAAGGTATTACAGCAACTACATGTAAGACCAAATATAGCCTTGAGTAGCAATAAAAATAAAGATTACACAACCTCAAGAGATGGTGCGTTAGTAAATTTAGGAACGACCAATATTTCTTTTTCTCCGTCTTTTGTTGCAGGAAATAGTATTGACTATAGCCCTAAACAAAACCTTCAAATAGCATTGCTATCAAAATATGTTGGTGAGCAATACCTAGGTAATATTGACAGTCAAACATCAAAATTGGACGCCTATTTTTTAAACGACTTTAGCGTAAATTATACCATTACAAAGTTGTCTTTTGCAAAATCTTTGGTTCTGCAAGGGTTGGTAAATAACATCTTTGATGTCAAGTACATTTCAAATGGATATTTTTATACCTATGATGATGATTTCTCGACCCCAGGAACTGTAACTACCATCGAGGGCGCAGGGTTTTACCCACAAGCAGGAATCAACTTTTTGGTGGGCGCTACTCTAACCTTTTAATAAAAGGTCATTAGGATGTGTTGTATTGAGAAATCTAATAATAAACTAATACATCTAGTTGTATGGCTTTTGTATAGTCAAATAATAACCACTATTTAGTAGCATGCATTATCTTTGATAATCTAAAATACCCCTTTATGAAACAGACACCTGCTTATTTAGTTTTAGTTTTTTTATTTTTAAGTCACTTATCTTTCGCGCAGCAAATGCCCGTAGATTTTTCTGACCCTTCAGAAAACTTTTCTTCTTTTTTAGGTAGTAACTTTTCATTGAGTACAGATCCAGAAAACTCTAGTAATACTGTTGGCCAATTTTTTAATGATGGGTCTAACTCTTGGCAAGGATTTTACCTTGATTTGCAAAGAGCCATTGATTTGGATTTTCAGAACACTATTTCTTTGTCTTTTTATGGCTTTGACACTAATGCCCATACTGTTTTAATAAAACTAGAGAATGGCCAAAACCCTGATGTTGAGGTCACTCAAAATATACCCGCTGGTGGCGGCTGGACAAATAATGTTGTCTTTGACTTTTCTCAGGCGGTATTAACCGATGGGGGTACCCCAGTAAATGCTACTGGAGAATATAGTAGATTGGTTATTTTTATAGACGGTGGGGTTTTTACTGCAGGCTCTTATTTGCTTGACAACATTGATGATGGTTCTACAGAAGTAAACCTTCACGAGATTGATGTAGCGTATACCAATTTGGTCTGGGAAGACCAGTTTGAAACTCCAGGAATTGTCAACCCATCAAAATGGCACCATCAAACCCAGGTTATTATACCAGGTGTAGGTTGGGCTAACGGAGAAGAGCAGCATTATACCAATAGGATAGATAACTCTTTTGTGGATTCTTCAGGGATGTTACATATTGTTGCCAAACAAGAGACCTACACAGACCAAGGCCTGACAAAAAATTATACCTCAGCAAGATTGAATGCAAAGTTTGCATTTACCTATGGTAGGGTAGATGTACGAGCTAAAATTCCTGTAGGTGCAGGTACTTGGCCGGCCATTTGGACATTGGGTAAAAATATAAATGAGAATGGAGCTTATTGGGATTCACAATATGGTACAACAAGTTGGCCTGCTTGTGGTGAGATAGATATGATGGAACACGGGATATTTCCTAACCAAGACATAAACTACATCAAGAGTTCTTTACATACTCCGTGTTGTTATGCTGGTAATCCAAATGGAGGCGGCACTATTGCATCAGATCTTGAAAATGATTTTCATGTATATTCTCTAAACTGGTCTCCAGATCAAATAACATTTTTGCTAGATGGTGTTGGTTATTACACGTATAATCCTGCTGTGAAAGATGATAGCACATGGCCATTTTATGAGGATCAATTTGTGTTATTAAACATGGCTATGGGAGGTATTGCAGGAAATATACCTTCTGGATTTGACCAGGCTAGCATGCTAATAGATTACGTTAAAGTATATCAACAAGGCGAATTAAATATGGGTGCAAATCTTGATTTAGAGGATACCGTGAGCGTGTATCCAAACCCAGCCAGTACTATAATTAACTTAAGTACTACCATACCCCTTAGTGGTATAGAGGTATATGATGTTTTTGGAAAATTACTATTTACTAAAGAAAAAGACCTTACACGTATTGATGTAAAAGAGTATACTCCAGGGGTGTATTTTCTTGTAATTTCTTCAAACAACCAACAGATAGTAAAAAAAGTAATTGTTAATTAAACACCTGGCTGCGGCTTGAGTTTAGTTTGAAATTCTCAAAGTGTTTCCACTGCGGTCTATTCTATATCCTAGCATAGGATAAAGCTCTGGCATTGTTTTGTGCTCTCCAGTTACAATGTTGTAGGTGTTATCCTCGTTAGGACAGGTGCAAGTCGCCTCAATACCGTTAATGGTCATCATTGAGCAATCATTGGGTATGTGATTTGGATCACTAAGTTCAAAGGCAGTAAATAAATCTTCATTTAATCTATAGACAACAATACCGCGTATTCCTTGGCTGGTAATTATAGCAGAACCTCCAGGAAAATTAAGATCATTGTATTGAGGTAGGTTTAAATTTAGGGTAATGTTTACCTGAG
>Ga0208947_1000482_pt1 | contig 19754 bp, 13 predicted proteins | sample AOAMet1_04_M0_20_2_FD_188226 | JGI IMG/M metagenome (GOLD analysis project Ga0208947, IMG submission 188226) | Ammonia-oxidizing marine microbial communities from Monterey Bay, California, USA - CAN11_04_M0_20 (SPAdes) | ecosystem: Environmental > Aquatic > Marine > Intertidal zone | place... | reverse complement strand
AAGTGAAGCTGACGTGACTGCCTGATGATTTTTTCTTGAGACTAAATTATTTCTCTAGATTATGAAGCAGGCGTTCTTCTGATAAAATAACCATCCCAAGCTTGTGCCGGTTGTGGTTTGCACGTAGCTACTTCTTCGACCATCGCCATCATCGCCTGACCCTCCTTTGAGGCGGCGAAATTGGCGTAGGAGGCTTCGCCTTCCTCGGCACTACTCCAGAGATTCATCCAGTTAAAGTCGACAGGATATTCCGGTAATGGCTCAAAATCTGCTACGCCGATCCTGAAGAAATAACTGCTGTCTGGATTGTTCGCAGCAATGCTGTCCAGTAGCGGCAGGTAGGTTCCTCGGACTATTTTACGTAAATCAGCACCACCTTTACCCTCATTGAAGCTACACAACTGGTTGGTGAGGTAGTAGGGAGGCTCCGTATTAGCGAAATCGACTGGCATCTCTCGGGGTATATAAGCGGTGAATCCGAATCGGTCTGCACCTGTTTGGCTGCCACAGGTCAGCAAACCAGGATACTTTTCGTCAACTTGCTGCTGAACATTTGCCGCAACGTAATCAGCCCAGCCAGCTTCCATAGAGGCCTTGTCAGCCCAATTCAATACCCACAGAGCGTCGAAGTTAGGGTCCTCCCAGCCTCGCGGAACGTAAGCGAAAGCGGCATTTGGTTTATGTTCAAGGCTATCGATCAGGGTATTCCAGTCCACCACCATGGCTCGGAAACTTTCTTGAGAAAAGTTTTCGCCTTGATTACACCACAGGTACTCGTAGTAAGCATCTGGTTCACGAGGCGGATAAGCTTCAGTGGAGGCGGGTTCACTGTTTGGCGCTGTCGCTTCCACGACGGCTTCTTCTTGGGCACAGGCAGTAAACAAAAATGTAGAAAGTAGTAATAGGCTAAATCGTTTCATGTAGATTTCCTTTATGGGTACAGCATGAATTTGTGAGATAGAGCCAAAAAAGCTTAATCCTTTTGATGCTATTTTGAAAGATAACACAGGTAAATGTTCCCCTAGCAATACCAAGGTGGTGTGCCGCTTCACTCGAGTTAAGTGGTGGCGTAATAAAAAACACTTGTATGCTTTAGTATCCCGGAGGGTGCGCCGAGGAAAATTGTTATCCTGATAATCTTGCGACTGTGTATGCCTGTCTGCAAGCGACAATAATATCCTTAGGTTCGCGACTGCGAATGCAGAGAGGTAAATCCAGTGGCATTCATGCATAAAAGCCAGTGAATCGTGCTGTGCAGTCTATCCCCTTGATTGTTAGAAGTAATGAAGAAGATATCGATTTTCAGCTAGAGTGATCTCTATTCCTTACCAGACATGCTGCTGCATGTGCTCTTGTGCCGGCATTATATTGCTGTTAGCACGAGTGGAAAATTATTGCTCGGCTTGGGAAAGAACAAAATTGAACTTGCTTGATTGGCCGGTGAGCAAAATACGGGCCGATATTTTGATGTACACTGCCAACAAACGGCACCAAAGAAAACGTAGGTTGCTCGTGCTCAGCACGATCGTTAGCAAATCTCTCTGGAAGTCTGATCGATGCTAGGCGGTCTAGTTTGCTTATTCCCTTTTGCTTGCTAAGCCATGACCGATAAGTTCAAGACGTATCCTGGCCGATATAAGCCAAAGCGCGGTCGCATAGTTTTTAGCTACCACTGCGAGTAAAAGTTCCGTTCAGTGTGCTCTCTCGGAGAGGCGCCGGTTTACGGCCAAGCCATGCTTTAAAGCGCGCCAATTGGTGGAGCCAATCCTCAACCATCAGATACAAGCAGGGGACCAGTAGCAAGGTAATAAATGTGGCAAACAGGACTCCCCACGCCAATGAGACGGCCATTGGTTTGAAGGGTGCAGTTGCCGGCGTGGAAGTAGACATGAGCGGTACTAGGCCCACGAAGGTGGTCACCGAGGTCAACATGATGGGCCGAAAGCGAACTACGCACGAGTGGAGGATTGACTCCATTATTTCCTTGCCCTCTCGACGTTGGCGGTTAGCGTAATCCACCAATACCAGAGAAGCATTTACGACAACACCAGACAGCGCTACGATGCCGAGTGCGGAGAAGAACATAAGATCGACTTCCATGACGTAGTGGCCAACGATCGCGCCTACAGCGCCAAAGGGAATAACGCTCATAATGACTAAAGGTTGCAGGTAGCTCTTTAGAGGTATCGCCAAGAGACCGTAAATCACAACGAGAGAGAACAGTGCGCCGATGAGCAAACCTGTCATAGATTTCGCGCGTTCTTCTTGTTCGCCTCCTAGTTCTACATCAATGAGCGGATAACGGGCCTGAAAATTGGGAATTAGATCTTGGCGAATACTGGCGCTGACCTCTTCCGGAGACACTAGGGTGCGGTCTACATCAGCTGACACTGTCACCGTGCGACGTCCGTCGAGCCGGTTGATCACTGAATAACCCCGACTGATCTCAAATTTGGCGACGCTGTAGAAAGGTACTTCGTTGCCATCTGGCGTTCGAATGTACATGTCTTCTAGGTTGCCTATTGATTTTCGCTCAGACTCTGGAAAACGGACCATGACTCTCACATCGTCCTGGTCGCGCTGGATGCGTTGTGCCTCGGTGCCATAAAATGCGCTGCGTACCTGGCTTGCCAAGTCCTGTAACGTGATGCCTAAGTTTCTAGCTTCTGGCAATAGTTCCAGTTGGATTTCCTGTTTGCCTGAGCGGAATGAATCGCTGATGTCGAACACCCCGTCGTAGCGAGACAGCTCGGCTTTAAGTTGTTCGGCTGCTTCTCTTAGCTCATCGACTTTTTTGCCTTTCAGTTGGTATTCAATCGGTGAACCTGCGGAATACTGGGCTGAGTCGAAAGAGAGTTTGACCGCGTCAGGTATCGAGCCCACATAATCGCGCCAGCGAGCGGCAACCACTTTCGAACTCATCTGATTGCGTTCAGCCAAAGGTGCAAGATCGATCACGATTTCTGCGATATTGCTTCTTCCAGGTCCTATCGGTCTTCCCGGGCCGTTGCGATCGACAGTTTGACCAACGCTCGAAAGAATATTGCGTATTAGGGGGCGGGATAAACCAAGTTCTTCGGTCATGTCCTCGCTCAGGCGTTTGGCAGCGTCTTCGATCTGTGCGGCCGCCGCTGAAGTGGATTCGGCGGCGATGCCTTCAGGTAGTTCCAGGCCCGCGTAAACCCGGTCTCCTTCAATAGCGGGAAAGAACCCAAATACCACACGACCCGAAGCGATCAGAGAAAGCGCAAGGATGAGTACGCCCAAACAGATAGATGCGCTAACGTAACGCCAGCGCAAAACCTTGTGAACAAATGGCATGTAATGGTTGGTGGCAACGTTTTGCAGCCAGCCCGCCAAGCGACCCTGGAAGCGGCTCCACGAAGCTGACATTCCGGTTGTAGGCTCGCTGCGCGTTCTGTGAGCCAGATGTGAGGGCAAAATAAATTGTGATTCGATAATGCTACAAACTAAGGCAAAAATCACAACCCAACCGATTGGCGCGAAAAAGCCTGCCATGCGGCCTTCAACCATAATTAGCGGTAGAAAAGCTGCGATGGTGGTGAGAACACCGAAGATGACAGGTACTGAGACTTCCCAGGTGCCATCTACAGCGGCCGTAAGTGGCGATTTTCCGAGTTGTTCGTGGCCAAACACACGCTCGCCAACAACGATGGCGTCGTCAACCACGATGCCAAGAACCAAAATGAAAGCCATCACAGTCATTGTGGATATGGTGATATCAGTAAAGGGTAGTACGGCAAGAGTGCCGAGTAGGGCGACCGGTATGCCAATGGCTACCCACATGGCGACTCGGAATTTCAGGAATAGCGCTAATATCACTAACACGAGAATTAGACCGCCGCCGGCATTTTTAGTCAGAACGGACATACGTTCCTGAAGCTCAAAAGAGGTATCAATCCATGTGTTCAGTGAAATGCCAACTGGCATTTCGTTTTGGTACCGATTGACCAGATTGCGTACGTCCTCGGCGATTTCAATGAGGTCTTCGCTACCCACCTGAGAGACGTTAACAACAACCCCGCGAGCACCATTAAAGCGGGCTAAGAGGTCGCCTTCCTGAAACGTGTCGCGAATAATGCCCAGGTCGCTCAAGGAAACACGGGTGCCGTCTTTGCGGGTGAGTACGATCACGTCCTCGAATTCTTGTCCCCAGTAAGCTTGCCCCGTGGTGCGAATAAGAATTTCACCGTTGCGGGTTTTGATGCTGCCGCCTGGCATGTCCAGCGAGCTAGAGCGTATGGCTTGGCTAACTTGATTTAACGTGATGCCGTAGCGGCGCAATTCGCGCTCAGCAACCTCGACAGAAATCTCGTAAGGTCTGATATATTCGACAGATACTTGAGAGATACCTTTAACAGCTGCGATATCGTCGCGAAGTTCGCGAGCGATTTCTTTTAGCGTGCGTTCATCTGTATCCCCGGACACGGCTACTTGTACAACGCGTCGCGTTAGCGCTAATTTTGAAACAATGGGTTTTTCAGTTTCGGTAGGAAAGCTGTTGATGCCATCAACACGGCTTTTGATTTCATTCAGGACGCTAATTTCGTTCGCGTCTACCAGCAGTTCGGCAACGACGTTACACATGCCCTCAGTGGCGACACTGCGAATTTTTTCGATGCCTTCCAGACCTTCGATCGATTCCTCTACACGAATACATACCGAACGTTCCACTTCTATCGGCGCAGCACCCAGATAGGGCACTTGGATGTTGACGACCTTAACGTCGAAATTAGGAAATTCTTCTTGGTTAGTTGTGATGGCGCCAAATGCCCCGCCCAAAAGAAGCAGAACCATGAGCAAGTTGGCAGCTACCGGGTTGTGCGCAAACCAGTGTATTGCAGTGTGCATTATTTAAGTCCGAGCTATGCGTCTTCGACGATTGGATTGACGGTCATGCCATCGATGGCAGTTTGCAGTGGTGACAGGCAGACCCTATCGCCGTCTTTCAGACCCGCTTTAATCAGCACATTGTCTTGATACAGACGCAGGGGTTCAATTGGACGAAAGCGTAGTTTGTCTTCTGCATCTACAATGAGGACCTGATCGTTGTTACGCATCGCAGAGCGTGGTAGCACGACGATGTCTTCTGCAGATAGCCCTTCTATTTCAGCTTCAACAAACAAGCCCACAGATAATGGGGCCTGGTTAGGATGGTTAGGTACACGAGCAACCAGATGCACCATGCGGCTGGAAATGTCGATCTCAGCTTCTGTGCGTACAATGTGGCCACGCCAGCTTAGCTTTTGGCCTGCGTATTCGGTGCTCAGGGTAACCTCGGGCTGCAACTGCTCAGGCAGCTCGCCACGAAGCGTGGCAGGCAAGTTGAGGAAGGCCAGTTGGCGATCTGCGATAGGCAGGCGCACTTCCACTAAGTCGCTGGCGTATAGCGTCGCGATGGCGGCTCCACGTGATATAAATTGACCAATATCAACCTGCTCCGAGCGCACTAAGCCGGTAAATGGTGCTTTGATTTGCGTACGTTCTAAGTTTTGTGAGGCCTGTTGAAAGTTGACACGTGCATCTTGAAGTGTGGCGTCGGCAACACGCAGTGCGCGCAGTGAGTTTTCCATTTGAGATCTGGAGGTAAGCTGGCGTTGTTCTAGACTCTTTAAGCGTTGAAACTCGAACTGCGCATGTTGTTGCTCTGCCTCCGCTCGGATAAGCTTGGATCTCGCGCGATTCAGGTCATTTTTGTAATCTAGTTCATCGACACGGGCAAGTATTTCGTCTTTCTCAAAATAGCCGCCAGCAACCAGTTTAGAGGACATCCAAGTAATGCGTCCGGACACCTCAGGGATCAGTTGGCTTTCGGTAGAAGGCATGACGCTGCCTTGTGAATGCACCTTGAGCTTGACAATTTCAGGCTTCACTTCGCGTATCCGCACTGTGATTGGCACGGGCTTTGTTGCGGCCGGTTTGAGCACTGGTGCAGTGGCCATTAGCGTCATTGCGCCGAACGAAAAAACAACGACGATAAACAATGGAATGATGAATGTTCGCATCATGGGGTTATGGCCTCCTGGCCTGCTGCTAAGCGTGCGGCGTCAGAAGCGCGCATCATGGTTTCGCGGTTTAAATCTAAGAAAGCGGCGAACGTATCGCGTAAGCCATAGGCGTCGCGGTGTTCTAGGTCTCGGTCAAGTTGTTTGGCAACAATGCGATGCTTTTCGTTATCTACAATGGCAAACGGGTGTAATTCAGTCAGGTTGGGTGCTACTTGGTCGAACAGCGTGCGTGCGATAAGGCGCAAGGGTAAGTTGCGACTGGCCTGCATGATAGATTCCATCAACTCGAATCTAGCCAGGGTGTGAGCACCTTGATCGAGGTCCTCATCTATCAGGGGCCGTGCCAATTTACGAATCTCGTTGATCTCCTCGTCACTTGCTAGCTCTAGCGTCTGCAATGCAGCGACACTGATCAAGCTGTTGAGGACGACCATGATTTGATCAACCAGCGTCGCGTCTGGCAATTTTCCTTGGGTGAGCAGATGGCCGATGACGTCCAGACTGGCTTCATCGGTTGGTCTTACGCGTGCACCGCCTGGTTGAACCTGCGCCAAACCTATCTGCTCGAGTTTTTTCATCGCCTCTCGCACCGCGCCCCTATTGGCGTCAAAGCGGGTGGCCAGATCGCGTTCGGAAGGCAGTCGCTCGGAAACGCGGTATTGTCCGGACAAAATATCCTGAATCAAGCTACCTGCAATTTGGTCGTGCTTTCCGGTCATTTCAGCGTGCTCCGTCGTTCTTACTGCAGTTCAAAGCTAAATGCAGTGTTTTGATCAGCGTGTTAACAAAATGGCTAATCTTTGATCTATGGTCAGTCCGTCTTGGTCAGACCAATTCAGTGGCGTGATTTTAGACTTAATTCCGTGAATATCAAGCAAAATGTTACCATTGGTAACGAATTTGGATCAGGTGCCGGTAAAATGGGTAGAAAAGTTATACTGAGAGAAGGCAATATCGCCTGAACCGCCACAACCGCTGCCACAACCACTAGTGCAACGACCACCAACTGAACCTGTGGCAGCTATCCAATTTTTAAACATGGGTGCATAGCCTGTGAGCCCTGTCGCAGCCGCTATTCATATTGATTTCGATTATCTGCGAACTATAATGAAAATCCGTCTTAACGCTCCAGACCCATGATCGAAAACACGTAATCAATTGTTTCACCCACCTGGCTCATCGCCTTGTTGGGAAACTACCAACCGGCACCGCGCTTATTAGTGGTGAAGGATTATGTCGTGCCAAGATCGCAATTTGTTAATGTTCGCTCACTCGGGTTTCAATATCCCGGCAGCGCAGCGTCTTTGTTTGAAAATTTTGATGTGCATTTTGATAGCGGTTTCACCGGTATCGTCGGCGCTAATGGCTCAGGTAAATCAACGCTGCTGCAACTCATCGGAGGAGAGCTAACCGCCGACTTCGGTCAAATCACAGGCACGGAAGGGTTGATTCATTGTGCTCAGCGTACAGATTTACCACCCGACCGTTTTGCTGACTTCCTCGACGGTCTGGACGGCAGCGCTTATCGTCTGCGCGGACGACTGGGTATTGAGCATGATTTTCTTGAGCGCTGGCAGCATTTAAGTCACGGAGAAAGAAAGCGCGCCCAAATTGCCACCGCGCTATGGCAAGCGCCTGCCGTACTCACCATTGATGAACCTACAAACCACATCGATACGGCAGCTCGAAGTCTGTTACTTGATAATCTCAAACGTTTTCGCGGTGTTGGTATCATTGTTAGCCATGATCGTGCCCTGCTAGACGAGTTATGTAATCGAACGCTGTGGTTAGACGATGCTGAGCCTAGGCTTTATCTTGGTGGCTACAGCAAAGCCAGCAAAGAAAAGCAGCTAGATCGTGATGCATTGATGCACGAGCGAGGCAACCTTCGGCGTGATCAAAAGCGCCTTGAAGCTGAAGTGTCGAGCCGCAAATCAAAAGCAGCTAGCGCCAACAAGCAAAGATCGAAGGCCGGCGTTTCCTCTAAAGATCACGATGCGAAATCAAAAATCGATCTCGCGCGGGTTTCTGGCAAAGATGGCCAGGCGGGTCGCCTGCTCAAACAAATGAGTGGACGCAAACAGCAATTGGATGAAAAGGTCGATTCATTACACGTCAAAAAGCAGAGAGACGTTGGTATCTGGCTGGAGGGTGCCACAAGTAAACGCAACAGTTTGCTTGACGTTGGACCTCTGGAACTCGAGCTAGGAGAATATCGAACGCTGGCAACCCCGAACTTAATTGTGCCACCCAATGCCCGCATTGCGATTACTGGTGCTAACGGTATGGGTAAGTCGACGTTATTAGCTGCGCTTAAAGGTCAGCTTAACGTACCAGACGATCATCTGATTTACATGCCGCAGGAAATTTCAATGGTGCAAAGTCAGAATATCTTAGTAAGTATTAAAGCATTGCCGAAGCAGCAGCTTGGCCAGCTTATGACCATTGTGAGTTGCCTAGGATCTGATCCGAAAAACCTATTGAGCACGTCCTTGCCAAGCCCCGGAGAAGTCCGTAAGTTAATGCTGGCGCTCGGCATTGCGAGAAGGCCTTGGCTGATTGTCATGGATGAGCCCACCAACCATTTAGATCTGCCGTCTATTGAGGCGCTGGAACAAGCGCTAGAGAGCTGCCCTTGCGGATTGATATTGGTAAGTCATGATGAGAGCTTTCTCAGTAAGCTCGCCACCACCTATTGGCATCTGAGCGAAAAGGCCGCGGGTTCAGTGTTGATCGTGTCCTAGTTCAGGCGATGCATAGGGTAGGGTAGGCCAAAGATTCTTGTTTGCAGAACGGCTTATCAGCGATCAGACCGAAGTTTTTGGGCCAGTCAATGAGTCCCTTGACAAACATGAGCCTGTTGGTGACCAACCATGTTGGCTAATCGTTGCTGAGTGCTAGCAACCCTTCAATAGACTCGTTGCCTGCGTATTCTTCGAACTCGGTTACCTTATCCCTCATCGCGATGAAGCACATGCGATCAGCGAGTTCGTTGCCTTCGACCCCCGAATGACCTTTGACATGAATGATGCTGAGATCAGCGGGAAGTTGCACAAAACATGCGTACATTTTTTTGATGAGTTCAGCGTTTGCTAAGACTTCATTTTTGCCGCGAGTCCAATTTTTTCGTTGCCATCCCGCTGCCCACTGGGTCATGGCTTTTACCGAGTAAGATGAGTCGCTAAGTATTTGAACTTTGTTGCCCTGCTTGATCAAGCCATCGGCTAACTTCATGGCTTCAAAGAGGGCGTTTAACTCGGCGGTGTTGTTGGTGCCCTGATGGTAGAGTCCGTGGTATTTTGCATTAATGTTGCCAGACCGATAAACAACGACACCGGACGCCGCAGGGCCAGGGTTCGGATCACAACCGCCATCGCAGTATATGTGGATGTCAAAACGCTCGTCCAACTCAAAGGCTGGACGCTTTTTTGAGGTCTTCGATGATTTTTTAGCAACGATACTTTTCTCGGGTGCTTGGCTAAATGCTTCTTCTGCCAGTGCGCGTGTCTCAAAGCCTTTGTACTTTGCGCCCTTGTGACCCGCCACCGATGCCTGTGCGGTTGGCCAATCCTCAAAGATACCCGTCTGTCGGCCTTCCCAAATTACATAATATTTCTTTTTTGCCACTTTAATTTAATGCCTGGGATTGTTGTGGTGAGTCGGCGTAATGATAACAGTGTACGACACAATTTGTGGATAGAGATATCGCGCGGCGTGAGTGATGCGACCTTCAAGCGATGCTGGTTTGCTGTCTCCTCGCGAGAAACCTTTCCTCGGCCATTTGGTCCGCAATCACACTTGTTGGCATCTCAGTTGATTTCGCTCGATGAAAAATTGACGTTAACGTTGCGCCAATGGCGGTCACTTCCTTTCGTACCCGGTCGACATTTCGCTCACCAAGCTGTTGGTGATGTATGTCGATGATGCCACCGGCGTTGATCACATAGTCAGGTGCATAGAGGATGCCAAGTTGTCTAGCTGTCTCGGCCATGTCCGGTTTACTGAGTTGGTTGTTTGCCGCGCCGGCAATGATACTTGCACGTATTTCCTGAATTGAAGTGCTATTGACCGCGCCGCCCATAGCACAGGGTGCGAAAACGTCGACATCAAGGCGATGTATTTTGTTTTTGTCAACGACAGTCGCGGCAAAGCGCTCTTTTGCTTCATTCAGGTTGTCCTCGTTAACGTCGGCGACATAAACCCTCGCGCCTGCCTGCGTTAACAGTTTTGTAAGGTGCATACCGACATTGCCAACGCCCTGAACAGCAACAGAAATACCTGCTAAATCCGAATGCTGCAACTGATGTTTTACCGCAGCTTTGATGCCTTCGAATGTACCCATCGCGGTGTAAGGCGAAGGGTCGCCATGAAATTCATGCGCGCTGTGAATTCCTGACACCCATTGGGTTGTCTCGCCCATGATGGCAAGATCAGCAACGCTAGTGCCAGAGTCCTCAGCAGAAATGTAGCTGCCTTGTATCGAATTGATGAAATTTCCCATAGCGAGAAGCAACTCTTTTGATTTGTCTCTTCTGGGATTGCCCATGATGACTGCTTTGCCACCGCCGAGGGGTAATCCGGCAATGGCTGATTTGTAGGTCATACCTTTAGAGAGTCGCAGCACGTCGGTAAGCGCATTATTTTTGTGGCTGTACGGATACATTCTGCAGCCACCAAGCGCGGGCCCCAGATTTTGATTGTGAATGGCGATGAAGGCACGTAAACCCGTCGCCTTGTCTTCACGGTAAGCGACCATCTGATGTTGATCGTAATCAGGATGTTTTTTGATGGATGAATCCGTTAGCTGTACCGAATTTTGCTTTCTCACGTATGACTTGCTCCAGTGGTCTGGGTTTTTCTATGGCTTGGCTGGCGCGCTTTATGCCGCGTGTACAAGGTTAACAACGTCGAGAATTTCTCCTCTGATTTGCTTTATAAGTCTCTGTCTTCTTTGCTGTAGATTATCGACATGTTTCCGTTTAACGTGACCATAACCGCGAATCTGCTCCGGTAAACTCAGCAGTTCAATTGCCTGCTTTAAATTTCTTTGAGAGACATGATTGATGACAGTTTCGATGTCTGCTTCGAAGTCTGCCATCACTTTTCTGTCTAGCTTCCTATCAGCGCTGAAGCCGAATAAGTCGAGTGACGTTCCCCTCAGGAACTTGAAAGGTGCGAGCAATTGGAAAGCGTATTTTGTGATCGACGGCATACGCCTTTTGACGGGTTGTCCATTGCCATCAACTTTCGCAAGCAGCGGCGGCGCAAGGTGATATGTGATTTTGTAGTCACCTTCGAACACATGATCGATTTCTTGCTGGAAAAGTTTGTCTGTGTGCAATCTTGCGACCTCATACTCGTCTTTGTAGGCCATGACTTTGAAGAGGTATCGGGCGACGGCGATGGCGAGTTGATCTGCGGCGCCAACGGCGGCGTCCTTCTCGGCGACCTGATGGCAAATAGACCGATACTGTTGCGCATAAGATAAATTCTGATAATCGATCAGGCGGCGAGCTCTGTCCTCAATAATTTCTGCAAGGGTCTGCAGTGGCTTTTCGGTAGGGAGAACTTTGGCAATCTCGTTTACCGCAACCAGATTCGTTTTGGCCCTGCGTCCCCAGTTGAAAGCTGCGCGATTTAACTCAACCGCAACGCCATTCAATCCGATGGCTTCATTAAGCGCTTCGGCAGATACAGGTATCAAGCTTGATTGGTAGGCGTAGCCAAGTAGGAATAAATTACTGGCGATTGAGTCTCCGAGTAAATTAGTCGCAATAACTGAGGCGTCAATGAAACTGACTTTGTTTTTGCCAACCTCGTTATTAATCGTTTGCATCATCTCTTCGCGCGGAAAAACAGTATCAGGGTTGTTGATAAATGCAGCAGTCACTGACTCGGTAGCGTTGATGATCGCGTGTGAACGCTCCTCATTGACTTTTGCCATCGCCTCATCGCCAGCGGCCACCACGAGATCACAGCCGAGTAAAAGGTCCGCATCACCCGCGGGAATTCTCACTGCGTTAATGGCCTTTTGATTTAGCCCAACTCGAACATGGCTAACCACCGAGCCAAACTTTTGCGCGAGTCCAGTCTGGTTCATTGTCGAGCAGCCCTTGCCCTCAATGTGAGCCGCCATCGCGACAAGAGCTGTCACCGTGAGCACACCGGTACCGCCAATACCTGTTACCACAACGTTCCAGGGTTGCTGGTTGATATCGGGCAGCGTTGGTTCAGGGAGGGCAGGGAGATCGTCCTGATCTTGCTGGAGTGTGGCTTTTTTTAAGTTACCGCCTGTGACTGTAACAAAACTAGGGCAAAAACCTTTTAGACATGAATAGTCTTTGTTGCAGGCGCTTTGATCGATCAGGCGTTTCCTGCCGAGTTCGGTTTCAACCGGAACGACGGAAAGACAATTGGATTGAATGCTGCAATCTCCGCAGCCTTCACAAACAGCTTTGTTGATAAAAACTCTTACATTGGGATCTTCTAGTTCCCCTTTTTTTCGTCGTCTGCGCTTTTCTGCCGCACAGGTCTGTTCAAATATTAGAATGGTTGTGCCGGGGGTGTCTCTTAATTCTGTTTCGACTTGGATCAGATCGTCGCGGTGATCAAGTGAATAGCCTTGGAATGCACGAATGTTTTTGTGGCGACTCGGGTCGTCGGAGATGAGTGCGATTCGAGTGATGCCCTCACCACGCAGTTGCATGATCATTTGTTCGACAGACAAGTTGCCATCGACAGGTTGTCCTCCGGTCATTGCCACGGCATCGTTGTATAGGATTTTGTAGGTAATGTTGGCACCAGATGCGACTGCTTGTCGTATCGCGAGCAATCCAGAGTGAAAATAGGTGCCTTCTCCGAGATTCTGGAACACGTGTTTTGTCTCAGTAAACGCTGACTGGCCGACCCATGTGACGCCTTCGCCTCCCATCTGCGTGAAAGTTTCTGCTCGTCGATCTCCTTCTTCCCATGTCCCCATATAGTGACAGCCAATGCCGCCCAGCGTTCTGCTGCCTTCTGGTACCCTGGTGGACGTACTGTGTGGACAACCGGAGCAATAGTGTGGGACGCGGTCGAGTTTGATGCGAGGCGAGTCGAGCACCATTTCTTTGCGGTTGTAAAAGGCGAGCTTCTTGTTGATCGTATCGTCATTTGTGTCGTCGTGATAAAAGCGTTTTATTCTGCCGGCGATGGCGCGGGCGACCATCGCTGGCGTTAGTTCCGATATATTCGGTAGGAGGTCGCGACCTTCTTCATCAAACTCACCGATAACAGAAGGGCGTCTATCAACTGGCCAGTTGTAGAGTTGGCCTGTTAACTGGTCTTCTATGATTGAGCGTTTCTCTTCGACCACGAGTATTTCTTGCAGACCATCGGCAAACTCGTGGGTTGAAACGGGTTCAAGAGGCCAGCTCATGCCAACCTTTAAAACCCTCAACCCAATGGCGCCTGCCTTCCTGTCATCAATACCTAAATCTTCCAATGCTTGCATCACGTCTAAATAGGCTTTCCCGGTGGTAATAATACCGAGGCGTGGTTGTGTGCTATCAGTGACAATGTGATTGAGTTTGTTGACGCGAGCAAACTCTCTTGCTGCGTAAATTTTGAACTTGTTTAGACGAAGTTCTTGTTCAAGGGCTGTATCTGGCCAGCGGCCGTGCACGCCATCGGTAGGAAGCTGAAAGTCTTCAGGTATTGTGATGCTAACCCTGGCGGGGTCGATTTCGGCTGAAATGGCGGAATCCATGTTCTCGGTTATAGCTTTAAGCGCAACCCAGGCACCGGTATAGCGAGACATCTCCCACCCAAAAATACCGAGATCAAGCACCTCTTGCACGTTTGCTGGGTTCAACACAGGGATCGATGCGCCAATAAACATATGCTCAGATTGGTGCGGTAGGGTTGAGGACTTTGCTGCATGGTCATCGCCTGCGACAGCCAGTACGCCGCCGTACTTGGAAGTACCGAAGGCGTTGGCATGTTTGATCACGTCCATACTGCGATCAACACCAGGGCCCTTGCCATACCACATGCCGAACACGCCGTCGTACTTGGCACCCCCAAAAAGGTTCACTTGCTGGCTACCCCAGACTGCGGTTGCAGCTAGGTCTTCATTCACGCCGGGTACGAATTTTATGTTGTGTTGTTTGAGGTAGTTGTCGGCTTTCCACATCGCCTGATCGACCCCGCCCAAGGGCGAGCCTCGATAGCCTGATATGAAGCCGGCCGTATTGATACCGCGTTCCGAGTCTCGTTGATGCTGCAGCATTGGCAATCGAACCAGTGCTTCTATTCCCGTCATGTATGCACGTGTTGTATCCAGTGCATATTTATCGTCGAGGGATATTTTGTGGCTCGCCCTGTTTTTGGCGGTATTGTTCGTTCTCAACTTCAACGGATCTACTCCGAAATATGAAGCCGTTATTGTAAGTGGCGCTGATAAGAAAATTTATGCTTTGTAATTCAATGATGTCTAATAAAACGTAATTAATATTCGTATTATCGGTATAATATGAATATATTATGCAAAAATATGTAATAGAGAGGTGTTTTGTGTCAGAGACAAAGACAGGGCTATCTAAGATTGACGTTCAGATTCTGACGCTTATTCAGCAGGATGCGAGCCTAACAACACAACAAATCGCTGATCAAATTAATATCTCTCAATCACCCTGTTGGCGACGAATTAGTCGATTGCAAGAAAAAGGCCTCATCACACGACGGGTCTCGCTGTTAGCGAGAGAGAAGCTAGGTATAGATGTTGTCGTATTCGCAACAATCAACTTGAGCGTCCAGGGTAGAAACAGTCTCGAAGAATTTGAGGAAGAGGTCAGTGTCTTGCCAGAGGTACTTGAGTGTTACACCATGGCCGGTACGTGGGACTACATGTTAAAAATCGTCACCAGAGACATAAGGCACTATGAGATTTTTGTTCGTGAAAAACTAACGAAACTAAAGCACATCGGCGAGGTCCATTCCCATATTGCTGTCACGGAGATAAAAAATACCACTGAATTACCACTTTCATCACAAGCTTAGGTTGATTTTGGTTGTTCTCAATCATTAAGTTGACGACAAAGTCAGGTTGTATTCTCCAAATATGTAACAGAACAAAGGGTGCTCAATCGTTTGTAGTATAGAACGTTATCAATAACCCTAACTGCATAAACGGTGTCCGGGACACATGGGTCGAAGGAAAATTTTGTGATTATTTATGCTTGTTACAGATCAGCCCAGCGGGTTCGGAATCGATTAGACATCCACAGGCAGATTTCCCAAATGTCAGCTAAGGGCTCTTCGGTATGAGGGTTAATCGCTTGATACGGCGGTGGTCCAAACTCTGGATTAATGGTCAGGAATGGTCGGCCCTCTGCAGCGCGAGCTTCAATTATCCGGTCCCACCAGACTTCAAAACGCTTGGTCCACCCAAGCCCTTTACCAATTCTGGGGTCCGGCACCTGAGCGGCTTGCGGGCTGCCAACCCGAGCATGAATATGATCAGTTCGCTCGATTGCCAAATCCATCATTTCAGCATAGGGCGATAGTTTTAAGGGGTTTTCAGCAACGTTAGTAAAGTGCGAAAAATCGGCTGTAATGCGTAACCAAGGCAGTGCTTCGAGGATCCGCTGTGTGGCCCATGGAGAATACAGACATCTCGTGCGATGGGTTTCAAAGACCACTTGTGCATCAACTTCCTCAGCCATATTTTTAACCTCGCTAAAAAAGCGAATGCTGCGCTCAAGGTCAAACCAGTCACGTCCGGGATGGCAATTAATCAGCAGTGGGCGAGTACGTTTTACCGCATCTAATTGCTGGCGAAATGCCGCCTCGTCGTCGCAAAACATCATGGCCACATAATCAAGACCGTGAAGCTCGAGGAGCTCGCCGAAGCTATCTGGGTCCATGCCAATCTGACTACATTCTACGCCGTCGTACCCGGCGGCCGCATAAGCTTCAAGACGGGCAGGCATGTCTCCGAGGTGTTCCATTCCCCAGTCACACTTGAGTAGTTTTAGTTCCATAACACCTCCGGTTTTCTAAACTGTCTCATGATTTTGATTCAGCTGTCCATACGCGAATATTTTAGCGTGGGCTCGCTGTTATTAAACGTTCTGATAATCTGATATCGAGAGACTTATAATGCTTCGGTCCGAGGCGCGAGCCCTCATGTACTCGCCAGCTAAAGGAATAATTTATATGTTACCTCGGCCTTTTTTGGAACAAATTAGTGCCGCTGAGCACAGGTCTAAGCCGCTTGCAGTGAGCGTTAAAACTCATTAACTTGGAACCAACGTACCTGCTTAAGTCAAAATAGACTGCGAAAAATTGATTTAAGTCGTATACCAGTGGTAATCATTGAGAAGCAATTATTTGCATGGTTGGTTTTTACAAACATGTTTTAATAATAAATTGCGTAATGCAAGATAAGGCGGCGAAGCTATGAATGATTTCTGGAAAAAATTTAAGCACCGCAATGTGGCAAAAGTTGCGACTGTGTATGCAGCTTTGAGTTGGTTTTTACTTCAAGCCCAAGAAGCCATATTACCGACTATCGGGGCACCCACTTGGGTCGCACAAAGTATTCTTTTTCTAATGCTGGTCGGTTTTCCTATAGCCTGCGTTATCGCATGGGCATCTGACGTGAACTCAAAAGACGATAATTTTGAAGAACCAGAAGATAAAAGCGCAAAAGTTATACCCAATTCTCCGATAACCCAGAAAAGTTTTCTCCTAACAGGCCTACCCGTCATCGCTCTTATAGGGCTGTTTGCTTTCTATATATCGCCATACATTTTCGATTTTGAGTCTGAGAATCAAAACCAGAAAGCATCAAGCAAATTGCAGGGCTTCCAGCAGGATATGTCTCAAAGTGCAAGATTTGAGCTTAACCTAGGAAATACAGGTACCAGTGAGTGGGGGCTAACGACTGAGATTGTAATATCCCCGAACGGAAGATATGTCGCATATACAAGAAACAATGATGGTGATGGTCAGATATTTATCAGAGACCTATGGAGAGGGGGCGCATCCAAACAAATAGCTGAGTATAGATGGGGGACTGACGTACACGGGGTGCTAGATTTCTCTGAAGATGGAGAATGGGTAACGTACTTTGATTCAGGTATTTTGCAGCAAGTTAGGGTCTCTGGAGGTGCGTCAAAAAATTTATTAGATGCTCGGTTAGGCAGAACAAGTGGTTATCATTTGAAAGACTCATCTCTCATGTTTACAGGAGCCCAAGACTTTCTTTGGAAGCTCGATCGAAAATCTGGTGAGCAATCAATAATCTATGCTTTCGACCAGCAGGACGTCTCTCGAGTTTATCGATGGCCCGAGTTTTTGCCTGATGAAAAAACAATCCTCGTATCATCATCTTCCGCGGTCGCAGATTCAGACTCCATTCTTTTACTATACAATCAGGAAACTGGCATCTCTAAAGAAATCGTTAGCAATGCGTTCAACGGGAGGTTTGTCGAACAAACAGGGCATATTGTTTTCGTTAGGGGCTCTTCGTTATGGGCTGTTCCTTTTGATCTTGAGCAATTGAATGTCAGCGGCAACGAGGTAAAGCTTATTGATAACATACAAACTAACGGCATACTTGGCAGCGCAGCTTATTCTTTTTCTAAAAATGGACGCCTAGTATATTTGCCGGGTACCGATGTGGCGGTAGCCTCTGCGAATTTAGACATCAATGTAGTGTCTCGCTCTGGCGAAGTATTAGAAGCGATCGATATTACAGGACGGGTCGGACAGCTCGCAATTTCACCCGATAGTTCGCAGCTCTCTTATACAGCCTATGAAAGTTCAGAGTCAGATATTTGGGTATGGGATTTTCAGCGTAAGGTTGCTGGTCGCAGAACATTCGGAGGAACATCCAATCGCGCTCGATGGAGCCCAGACCTATCGACGCTATTATTCAATAATTTGTCCGAGGCTCAAAAATTAACCGGGGTTTGGGCAGTCCCTTCAGACGGGTCTGGCGAAGCTTTTGAAGTTTTTAGTGATCCTTCAAGATTCTCCTCATTTCGGATTCAATCGTTATCTGCGGCAGACAATCGGTTATTTTTCTTTGGTGGTGCAGCTCAGATTGGGCAAGGTGCGCTTTGGTCCCTCGATCTCTCAAATATCAACGACTCTGAGATAAACATTAGCCAACTAGAAGTCTCGCCCAATACTGAAGAGGTTTGGTGGGCTCGAATAGCCACTTCCCCTAATGGCCGATGGATCTCCTATGTCAGTAATGAGTCCGGATCGAACCAAATTTATATCCGGCCCTACCCTGATATAGATCGAGGAAAATGGCAAATAAGCGCGTTAGACGCAGCTAGCCCAATATGGTCCGCTAATAGTAATGAGATATTTTTCAGAAGCGGTAATCGATTTTTTAAAGTGAACTATGAAGAGCTTTCTTCTGAGTCAAGAACTTTCATGGATTTACAAGAACCAGAATTTCTCTTCGAGCATACCATCGTCGAAAATCATTTAACGTTCCCTGCCTATGTCTACAATCCTATCGATGATAATTTCATTATTCTTTCGACCTCGGACTCTGATGGTTTAGAATTTTCCGACAGTGCTTACAAAGATCAAACTACTCTCACCGTTGTTGAGAATTGGTTTAGCGAACTTTCAATGTTTGCGCCAAGGACAACGAACTAATTTTCGCCTCCGCATACCTGCCATGAATATTCATCATTCGTTCACTGACGTTTGGATCATCAGCTGAAACAGCTATTTATCAGATAGACATGAGTAAATTGATTACGGACAAGGCGCCTGCATCTAAATGAGATGCTAGGAAATATGTTTTAGATATGGTTAAGCTTGAACCCAATGAGAGTAAGGAACGGTTCTATGTTCGTGTTGCTCGACACCTTGCGGATTATATTGGGAGTCACCAAGTGGTGACAAGCTGCCCCGAGCAGAACCTTGCTGAAATGCTCAAAGTGAGCCGTCTCTCGAACCGTGAGGTAATGATTGCACTGGAAGTTCCCTTGCTTTTTAAGGTGTGAACGGATTCGTGTATTTATATCGCTGCCTGATCAGAGGCTGCTGGTTAATGCGCCGTGAACCTGCATTGCAATAACAGCGTCATTAAGTATATTAATGCGCAATCTATAAATGACTTAAAGAGGAATGTCTCATGGAAATCCCCAACATCAATCTGTTGTCTATCACCCCGATATATATTGCCCTACTAGGCATTCTATTTGTTCCCTTCACCATGCGCGTGGGACTGTATCGTGTTAAGAACGAAATCATCATCGGCGACGGTAAGGACGAAGAGCTTATTCGACGTATTCGTGGTCAAGGCAATTTCGTAGAAACGGTGCCACTGGCTGTAGTGCTAGTGCTGTTGATGGAGATTCTGGGCGCTGGTGACACATGGCTGCATGCGCTTTGCGCACTGCTGGTAGGCGGTCGCTTTCTGCATTATCTTGGCATTACCGAATTGGCTCCTTCCATCTGCCGGCCGGTGGGCATGTTTGCCACACTATCAATCTACTTTGTCGCGCCCATCTGGATTTTGATGGACGTGCTGGCATGAAAATACACCGTGACATTAGAACCGAAAACTCACGATCAACGGCTGGTGACGAGCATTAAGACGCATGCATGTCCGTCTCACCGACCCTTTACTGTTACTGGCTGGATTTAGCTTAGCTGATAGCGATTTGGCTCTGCATCGTGGGTTCGCTGCCAAAATTCAAGATTGCTGAA
>Ga0208947_1000472_pt1 | contig 19951 bp, 15 predicted proteins | sample AOAMet1_04_M0_20_2_FD_188226 | JGI IMG/M metagenome (GOLD analysis project Ga0208947, IMG submission 188226) | Ammonia-oxidizing marine microbial communities from Monterey Bay, California, USA - CAN11_04_M0_20 (SPAdes) | ecosystem: Environmental > Aquatic > Marine > Intertidal zone | place... | reverse complement strand
TTATATCTAGAACTTATAAGTTAAATGGTAATAATGGCCGAGTAGACGCTACAGTAGGTATAGATAGAGAAACAGCTTCTCCCGACAGGTACTATTGGCTAGATACCGATGACACGGATGGTGGAGATAACTTCCAGTTCCCCGAAGAACTTATGTTCGGAGACAGATTAAACAGACTGTTTACTCCCAATATAGTGAACGATGGTGTGACTGTATCTTTCGACGAATACAAGTGGGAGTGGCAGAGTCTGGGGAAAAGTGCTTTTGTATACACGTCTGGTGGAAGCTCTTCTGCAAGTACGATGTATGCTGACGGAGGCTCTACGAGTTTCTATGCTGCACAGAGCTTGGACAGTGACTCTTGGCAACCTATCTCTTCTAAATCTTACACAGCAAACGAGCTGACGTACTTCCGAGTAGTTCCTACTTCTGCAACTTCTATAGTAGCAGCGAGTTCAGGAGATGTGAAGTTTAATCTAGTTGTATTTGCATCAGGCAAGGAAGACATAAACACAATAACTCTATCAGGCAGCTCTGGAACATACACTATGGAGGAAGTTGCAGAAAACTTAGAAAACGTCCAGTTGACACCCAGAGCTAACGCTAATGTTTGGTGGGACGAAACACTTTCAACAACATCAACCGTATCAATCCACAGTAGCGTGGACGATATAACAATAGATCTAGTAGCAAGATATTACTAATATAGGGAGATGACCTATGGGCGATATAATTGCCCCACGAATGATGCAGGATTCACTAATCAGAGTTTATAAGAACACCTTTACAGACGAGTTCTGTGACAAGGCTATAGACACTTGGGAGATCATTACCAAGTCTGTCGAGGAGAAGGACAACCACGATTGGTCTCAGATTGGGTTCCGTAGAGATAAAGCTATCTTTATGGACTCTTGGGGTGACGAAACTCCAGAGGACGAGATAGCTCTTAGGAGAGAATTTACAGAAGGGGTAGGCTTCGGTCTGATGCCGAGAGTAGACGCCTACCTAAAGGATGTAGGAGTGTTCGAGGAAGTATACTGCGTACCCCACAATGTGAAGGTGCAGAAGTACGACCACACTCGCGGTGGTGGCTACTACCAGTTCCATTCGGAACAGGGTGGTAAGAGCGACCATTACCTTCGACGCTTGTTAACTTATACAATATACCTAAACGATGTCCCAGAGGGCGAGGGCGAAACTGAATTCTTAAATCAAGGATTCCGTTATCAACCGTGCAAGGGAGACTTAGTAATATTCCCTGCATTCTTTACTCATACTCATAGGGGCAATCCTGTGTATACAACAGACAAATATATCGCTACTGGTTGGATGCTTTGGGCAGACCCACCAGAGGTGGATACTAAGAAAGGAGACTGATTATGGCAATCGGCAATTATAATACATTATCTGCAGCACAGACTGCTGCTACGTCAGTTACTACTTCAGAGAACAGTTTCAGAACCATTATGGATCAGGCTCTCGAGAAGTTGATCGTAGGAGAAGACTTCCAAGTCTTGTCAGGAACTGTAGACGTACCTGTGCCAGACGGTGCAACGCATATGCAAGTAACTGCCTGTGGTGCTGGTGGCGGAGGCGGCGGTGGTAGTGGTACTGCCAATGGCGCACAAAACCAAGATCACGGATTCTCTGGAAGCGGTGGCGGTGGTGGTGGTGGTATCACCGGAGTACTTCTTGCTGTTACCTCTGGAGAGACTATAAGAATAGCAGTAGGTGCAGGCGGCACTGGGTCGTCGGGAAATAGACAGAGTGTGAGCCAAAATCCACAGTTGAACCACGCAGCAAGTAACGCTGGGGGAGCTACTACAGCAACCAACCAATCAGGATCCGGTAACGTACTACTGTCCTTAGGTGGTGGTGGTGGCACTGCTCCAGCTTCTGGCGGTTACAACCTTAGCTCAGGTTCTGCTGGTACTGGGGGTGCTGTAAACGTAGGAGCTGCTACGACAAACACCTTCGGCGGTGTTGCTGGAACAAGTGGCGGTGGTGGCAGTAACAGTGCACAAACAAACACTAACAACGCGCAGGTTGGATCAGCTGGAGCTGGAGGCATAGCATCTGGCGGAGGTTTCGAAGGACTGGTATTAACACCTGTCACAGGACAGAGATTCTCCTTATCGCAAACCTCTACCGTAGAAGCTCGATCAGGAGTAGATGGCGGATTTGGGTCTGGAGGTGCTGGAGGCGCTGCGGCATACAGACTCCAGCGGCTCGCAGGTGACGGAGCTGACGGCGGTGACGGAGTATTCTTCGGCAGATTCGTAAAGATATAAGGAGACAATTATGGCTAGATATATCCTAGTAGACGATACTACCAGATTAGTAGAGAACGTCGTTAAATCAAGCGTTACTCCTTTAGCGTACGTAGGCAAAACTTGGTACATAGCACCAATAGATGCTGGTCCAGGAGACACTTACACCGTTGAAGGTGTGTGCGTGAAACCTTTAGTAGAGGCCGTAGAGGTTTCTCTTGAAGAGATTCGTTTACAGCGGGACAAACTCTTGGTCGAGTCCGATTGGACTCAGTGTCGAGATGTGGTGCTGTCTAACGACACAGAGTGGGCAACATACAGACAAGCGTTGCGAGACATGACAGAAGATTATGTCCTAACGGCAGACCCTGTTTGGCCAACTCTTTAAAATAAATACAGACAACATAGGCACCTTTATAATGCAAGGACAACTATTACTACCTGAGGAAGTGCTGGCCCAGTGGCCTGAGATAGCCCCCTTAGTAGCCTCATTCTTAGATAAAGGTGAAGGTGAATCCACAGTATTCGATATCGCACAGAAATGTATTAGTATGCGCTATCAATGTTGGACTGTGAGAGAGGAAGGTAAGCTCATCTGTTTATGTATAACTAAGATAGACACGTACCCTACCTTCAAGGCATTACATATTATAGGGATTGCTGGTAAAGCTATGAGATCATGGCAACACTTCCATCCTGAGTTAGAAAACTTTGCCAAGTTTAATGACTGTAAAAGAATTACACAATGGGGGCGTACTGGTTGGACTAAGAGATTAGAACAACTAGAAGGTCAACATGGTGAAAAATATAAGGTAATCCATACCGTTATGGCTATGGAATTAATAACAGACAAGGGGATTTAACATGGGCGGAAGTTCACCAACATCAATTGAAACAATACCAGAATGGTTACAACCATACCTAGAGAACACATTAAAAGAAGGTGAAGACCTATATAGTGCTGATGCATTTAGTCATGTTGAAGGTCTAACTGACGAACAGAAAGAAGGTATGGCACTCACTAAGGGTGGTGTGCTAGGCCAGACTGATACTGCTGAGAAGTCGGCTATGGGTCGCGATGTACTACTTAATGCAGCCCAAGGTGGTAATGTTGTTGATTATGACAACACTAACACACAAGCTATTAAAGATGCAGCAATACGTAAGAGTCAACAGGCCTTCGGTGATACTGCAGGGGCTATGGCATCTGGAGGCTTAGTAGGTGGTCGCCGTGCTGAATTGGTTAAGTCTCAACGTGATGCTGAACTAGCTTCCAGTTTAGCTGATATTGACTATAACGACTACAATACTAGGCGTAGCCAAGCATTATCTTCTGCTGGTAGTGTCATTAGTTCTGGTTCAGATATACAGAATCAGTATAGTAAGCCGGGTGATACATTATCTGGTGTGGGTGCAGGTATTCAGGAACAGAATCAACGAGAAGCTGATGCACCTTATCAGGGCTTTCAACGATGGTTAGGCACTTTACAAGGTGTACCATCCTCACCTAATGCAACTGGCACTGGAGGTAAATAGTTATGGGTTATCCATGGGAAAGAAAGGAAGAACCAACACCATCTAGTGTTTACTCTGCACCTGTAGTTGTAGCCCCACTAGGTGACTACCGTACTAACAGTTATGGTGAGGCTGGACGTGGTGGTGCTAATTTAGATAATGAGACGAGCCGTATAGAGAGCGTAGTTAATGGTGTACCTGTTACAGACATATCTACTGGTGCGAGTAGTGCTGTATATGAGAACCAACCCTCAATATGGGATGCAATAATAGGTTCAGACCTAAGTCCTGAGACCCCTTCACAAGAAGAGCTAATGGCAGACCCTTCATTAATGACTGATGACATGTGGGGATGGCAACATAGTCAAGGTGTTGGTTCAACTGGTGGTAATAATGAGAATAGCGGTAGTGTAGCTGCTACTGTATCTCCACCTCGTGTTCATGGCACCTTAGGTGATCTTGGTAATAATAATAATAATATTAGCACTAACACCTACGCTGATAATTATTTCCGTGCTGTACCTGACTCTGTATTCGCAAGTGTTGTAACTGCACCTAATGCAGGTGGCATTTCTAGCCCTAGTTTAACTGGTGTACCAATTAGTTATGGCAACAGCCGTAATGGTGGGCGTCAGTGGAACTCTGGTGTATTCGGTCAACAAGCAGGTGGTAGTATGGCCACAGCTGCTACATCAGGAGAAGGTTAATGGAAAATGAACAGGGTAGTAAATATTTAGGTATGAACCCGCTACAAGCACTTCAAATACAACCTATGGCTCTTCAAGGTGGTGGTCAGATGTTTAGTACGCCAGACCCTCTCATGGACATAGGGAAGGCATTGGCTATGAAAACTATGGGGTTGTATAATGGTACCGTTGGAGTTGAAGGTCAACGTACAGGTCAAGACACAGTGCCTGCAATGTTATCTCCCGGTGAAGCCGTAATCCCTGCATCAGCTGCACAAGATCCTGCTAATCAGGAAGCTATTCAGGGCATGGTTAATGAAGGTCAACAAGATCAAGGTATGGCTGCACAGATATTGCAATCCCTAGGGCTACCTATGGATCCCCAGCTTATTGCTATGATTGAAGACATGTTAGCACAAGGTGTTCCACCTGAACAGATAGTGCAACAATTACAAGAGCGCATAGGGCAGACACAGGGTGGCCAAGAAGGTGTTATAGAAGCTCCACAACAAGCTCCTATGGAAGCTCAAGGCGCACCTATGGCACCTATGGAGGAAGGTATGGGTGTACCTCAGGGTCTATATAGTGGTACAACGGGTGTACAATCTCCATTATCAGCTAAGGGTCAACGTGAACAACAGAAGTTCCAAGCTGAAGAATCCCGTAAAGATGCTGCATTCCAAGCTGACCAACGCCGTAAAAACGATGCACATAATGTATCTATGAAACAGAAATCCGAAAGTGCTATGTATGCACGTAGTATGAGTGGAGAATAATCATGGCAGCAACTACTAAAGCGCAACGTATGCAGGCTATTAGAGAGGCAGCTGAAAGGGAAAGAGCTGAAATGGCTGAGGCTATGCGCCAGTCCGAACTACTTAATGAAGAGATCAATAAACAAATTGCAAAACGTAATCGGCAGAGGTATTTAAAGGCCAACAGCACAGTCGTACCTTCTATGAGTCCTGATGAAGAGGATGTGATTGATAGGGATATTAGAGCGAAGAGAATAGCTGATATTGAAAATGACCTAGGTCGCTTGGGTGAAACCCATACCATGAAGGACGGTACGGCAAAATTTGGAACACCTGAATATCTAGAGGAACCCGGTATTAACCCAGAGTTTGCTTACAGAGCTATGTTGGCTGCAAATGCTAATGGTGATAACAGGGTGACCCCACAGACGCTTGCCGGAACTCCTTCTATATTAGATCGTATGTTCCAGTGGGGTGATGATATATGGGAAGGGTTCTTTAATGATGAGAGTGGTGAGACTTTAGCACGAGCTAAACAGGACATCTCAGGGCCATCATTCGGTGAAGAAGGTTATAACTACCCTGAATACACAGGGCCTGAGGATGAAGGGTTAAGGGATGTTACAGTAGTACCATTCTTAAAAACACCTAGGCTTATGCAGACGGCTTGGAATGCAGGCCAACAAGTCCTTAAGGATTTCAAAGCACCAACAGTACCTGGTCCTTCTCAAATAGCAGCCGCCTCTAGGGGTGCAGCTGGCAGTAGATCTAGTGCTAGGCAGAATCCAAATATAGCCCCCGTGAATACCCAAGCTACAGGTCAACAAATAGTACCGCGTAATATGCAGCAGGTCGGCCCGCGGGTTAACCGTCAAGTAGCAGTACGTGACAACACTAAGCAGGGTGTACCGATGCCTGGAGCTAATTGGAAACCACCACATTTCAGCACACCTATCAAGACTTCTGATGTGCTAGCAAGTACAGTGCTAAATAATCAACCCCCGATAGAAACAGTAGTTGTTACACCACCTTTAGGGCCTAAGCCTGAAGCCAAACCCACACCTAAGGATATACCACAGAATGGCGGCCATGACAAGGGTGGATACCCTGACAAACCTAAGGTAAGTGGAAAAACTCTACCGCAGCGACAGGGTTATAAGGTTGTGAAAACTACCGATGGTAGCCCTGTAAAATCAGGTAATGGTTATATGTGGACTAAAGATTATCAACATGAAATGTGGGGAGACAGCTGATGGGAGCTTTAGATAAAGACGAAAAAAATACAGGTATCTTTGGAAGACCTCTACCTGACAGAGATTCATATATTCGCCCTACCATGGAATCTGTCAACCCTCTTACAGGTATAGGTGCAGCTGCTAAATCGGTAGCAGGAGCAGTAGGTACGGGTATCGAAGCCATAGCAAATACAGGTGAAACTCTCTACAACGTGGCCGATAATTCTATTGAAGATATATCCGCAGGTTATACTGGGGAGGAATCTAAATCAGATTGGAGTTTGGACGGATTGGTCCCTGATTGGGATGATACCGTACGAGGGGATGGAGTAGTACCCCCAGTCACAGGGCAAGAAGACGATAGCACAGACACAGGGTTGGATGATGGTACTAAGTTTGATATCGTCACTGGTGACGCTACTGATGCTAACGGGAAGGATATAGGTGACCCCCCTACCAATCTCAGTATTTTCGATAAAGCCTCTAGTCTATTTGGTGACATCTTAAGTGCATCTGAGTTGAAACGTATGACACTGTACACCATTGGTGGCCTTATGACTGGTGGTTCTTTCGGTGGCTCATTTAAATGGGCTGGTACGCAGATTCTTAATGAGCAACAAGCTACCTTGAAGAACAACGCCACCCTTGCATCTGCCGCAGGTAAAATGAAACCTGTACAACTTAAGGTTAGCAATAAAGACACGCCTGTTAATGGTTATTGGAGTGCAGCTAAAGGTGGTTATGTAGATGCAGTAACACAGGAACTATTACCTAATGCTGAAAAGTATCAAGAAAGGCATTCACCCACATCGCTTGCCTCTCACTATAAGGATATAGCAAGTGGTATAATAGCTAAGGAAGGTAAAGATGGTCCTGTATTACTAGGCGACACAGCTAATAATAGCTACAATAAGTTTAGGATTAAGGTAGAGCAGTGGCAAAGAGAAGGTGCTGATATTAGCCTATCTGACGCAACTACAATAGCAGCGTATGAAAGTGCAGTCACCTCAGCCATTGCGGCTAACAGAAGTGGTGATGTACAAGTTACACCTGAAAGCTTCTTTGATAATCTACTTATCAAGGGCCAGATGTCTAATACAGCTTGGGGTGCTGGGGCCTTTAAAGATAGTGATGGTAATGATATAGATGTAGCTGCTAACAATACCCTTATGACTGGGCTAGGTGCAGCTCTTAGTTACTACAAGAGTAAGAACCCTAAAGTTACCTCATCTGCGGTTAATGCTGGCATAATCAATAAGTGGAAATCGATGGGGCCAGATGCACGAGCTAAGTTTGATAATAAATCAAGAGACGGTAGCTCTGGGTTCGTTACATATGTGGACGAATTACTCAAACAAACTAAGCAATAAATGAGGTGAGTAATGGGTTTAGATGATATAGATGTAACCTCCAATACTATTAATGTGACTGATGAGGACGGTAGTAACGAGAGAGAAGCCAGCTTTATTGACTTTGATACGATGAAAGATGTTAGGGGCCAGAAGTACAGGTTAAGTGACATCAATGCGGGAGAAGTAGCTGGTGATTTCTTAGGTATATTATCTATGGGCGAGGTAGGTTCTAGCGAGCTGACTGAGCAGGGAGCTATACTTGCTAATCATTACGGTTTTAGTCGCATAAAGCATAAAGGTTCTGACAGCTATGACCGTGGAGTTATAGATTTGGTTAATGAGCAGGGTCAGAACTTGTCAGATTTTGGTATAGAGGAGAGGTTAGTAGGTGCAAATCGAAACACTTCTCAAGAGGTTCTAACCAATCGTATGCTGAATAGGTTTGTGGATAGCCTAGGTGAAGTTATGTCACCTGCTTCTGTTGCAGATAGGTCTAGGGGTATTATCAATGCTGCCATTAAGGATGCTGATGTAGCGCCTATATGGGCTAAGAATGCTGTCAACGAAGAACAGTTTGCATTAGCAAAGAGGATGTTTAGTCATGAGGAATTAGCAGCTCTATCAGAGGCTTATAAAGTAGAGACTGACCCTGCGAAGAAGCAACGTATACAGAATGCACTATATGAAGCCAAGAATAACTCAAACCCTTTTATAAGTGTAGAGAATCGCCAACGAGGCAGATCTATAGATAATCAATCTTATAGTCAATTCACTACATCATTGGAGCTAGGTCTAGAGAATACGGCAGAAGCCATGTATGGTATTGCCGACATGGTAGGCCAAAAAACAGGTTGGGAGTGGTTAGAAGAAGAAGGGGAGGCAGGTATATCCCGTAGTAAACAAGATGCAGCCCTATTACCTGAAACATTAACAAGCTATAACCAGATAAAAGATACTGGTGATGCCTTCCGCTGGGTGACGAACAATGTAGCTATGTCATTACCCTTTATGGGTGCAGTGGTTGCAGGTAGTGTAGTCACAGGTGGGCTAGGTGGGGCAGCTACTCTAGGTACTGCAGGTTCTATGGTAGTAGGTTCATTACCTTCTGCTATCCTAACCACAGGTGGTATATGGAATTCTATGCCTGAGGGTGAGAAGAGTGCATCTATCGCCGTAGCAGGTGGTTTTGCAGTAGGTCTATTGGATAGATTTGGTTTCACAGGTATGCCTAAGGCTGTGACAAATGCAGCAGCAGTCAAAAGTGGCTCTATGAAAGATCTATTTAAGAGTATACAAGAAGAAGTTGCTCAAGCATTAGTTAAAAAAGAGGGTAATACGTTTACCATAGAGCAAGCTAGAAAGAAGGTAGTACTAGCATCTCGTGCTCAATTATTGTTAATGGCAGATCAGTTCGGTAAACAAGCATCTAAGCAATTACGTGACCTGAAGTTAGTTAAAGATACTGTGCGTCAAATAGCTCGTGCCACTACCCGAGAGGCTGCTACTGAGACAATACAGACTGCAATCGAAGAGGTCGCAGCAGTTACAGGTAACAGTGCAGAGCTAGATCCTGCCACATTCAAAGAGGCATTGATTACATCCGCAGTCATTGGTGGTGTATTTGGTTCTACATTTGCAATGCCCAGTGTTGCTAAACAATACTCTGATAGAAGGACTATCCTAGCTCAATTAGAAAACTCGACCAAAGCAGAGAGTCAACTCGATGAAATGGCGAGGGATGATCAGGCAGAGGCCTTAGGTTCAGGTAAGATCGACAGATCTAATGATGATAACTTGGCTGATATTGATAGTCTAAAAGAAGCCGACGAAGAATACTTCAACAACAGGGTACTTAGTGGTCGAGCCAAAAGATCAGAAACTAGTACCGCGAGTAGACTCGCCAAGGCATTCGCCAAGAGACCTAGTGGTGCCTTCGTTCCCCACCTAGTAAATATGATAAATAAGATAGGCTTCTATAAAGAGAATGGTGACAGAAGAATACTACTATCAAGATTAGGTAGTGTATTAGGTGAGTTGAATATTAACTCAGGGCCTTCCCATCAACAGTACACACAATTGTTAAGGGGTGATTTGACTTCTATATTACCTGACCCTTCATACGTAGCACAGAAGTTAGGCACTAATGTACGTAATGCTAATACTCTCATAAGACGAGCCATGGAAGACATTGATAACGGTGTCAGATATACTGGACCTAAGGCAGTTGAAGTGAATGCTATCATAGAGGGTTATAGGGAGAGCCAAGCTAATTTAAAAGAGAAGCTTTTTGAGTTAGGTCTAAATGAAGAAGCAACAAAGCTAAAGGATGGTGGATTAGAAATACTGAACCTACGACAGTTGGATCAGCGTAGAATCCAAAATGATAGAGATGGCTTCTTAACGCAATTAGAAGGGATGGGCATGAGTCCTACCCATGCTAAAGCTACGTTAGATAGTCTGTTATCAGCCAATTCCTCAGAGGCAGCAGAGGCTTTTAATAACAATTATAGTAAAGAAATAGCCGATGGTAGGCTACGTGACTATATGACTAATGACATACTAGGTGCCTATCGCGCAGGATTCGGCAGTATAGCTAAACGTGTGAGTGATGAGAAGTATCTAGGCCAAGGTCAGTCTAAGTTGAATAAAGTTTTTAAGGCTATGGTAGATACTAAGGAAATAACCGAGGCCGAAGCTGATGAGCTTGCAGCAGATATACAGGATTACTTAGAGATAGCTAATGGTGATTACGGTAAATGGGAAAGCCCTTGGATTAAGTCTGTTCAGGATAACCTAATCCTACTCACCTTCCTAAGAGGTATGGGTTTCTCTGCTATTGCCTCATTCCCAGAGGTACCCTTAACACAACTAGGAGTGCCACAGGATATCGCATTCAGATACATGCGTGACCATGCTAAAGAGGGGGCTAAGAATCTTGCTGAATACTTAAACCACATGGCATCAGCCGCTCCCGGCTCTCCAATACCTAGGAAAGTATTTAGCAAGTCTGATCGTGAGAAAGGTGGCTCTATCCGTGAACAGTTGACTAAGCTAGGTTATGGTGGTAGTGAGGGTAGTGCTGTTAAGCAGTACGGTATTGAAGTTGGTAAATGGCAACAGAAGATTGCTGAACACTATGCTAAAGCGGTAGGCCTAACTAATATTACTGATTACACAAGAGGTATAAGGGCTGGTATGGCAGCGGATGTTATAAATCACTATGCATCTATCCTAGCACTAGATCCTACTGCAACAACTAAGATGGGAAGGGAAGCCTATACAGAGCTTCGTGAATTAGGTGTTAATGTTGAGTTCATGACTAGACTACACACTAGATGGGCTAAGGGCGGTGATGTAGACTCGAAGGGCACTGGATCGTTTGAAAGTGAGGCTGAAGAGAAACAATTTAGAGACAACCTAGATATTGGTACATTAAACTTTGTGGACCAAGCTATTGTTAACCCTCTACCCGGGCGAGTCCCTAAAGGTTATAAGCATCAGAAGTTAGCTTTCTTCAACCAATTTCAAGGCTTCATAGCACATTTTCAATCTAAGATATTACCTAAATTATATGGTAAGATTACAAATGGAGCACCAGGTGCAGCCTCCAACGCAGTTACAGTAGCCCTAACCATGACCATGGCAGCAATGCTTGGTACAATGCTAAGGGATGAAATCAAATACGGAGAGACCACACCTTACTTAGATGACTGGGATAAGTTCCGTAGAGTAATGTTCTCTACTGGATTGTTAGGTACTGGTGAGCGACTATGGACAGGTATAGACCCTCTATATGGTAGCTCATCCTTACTGCCAACAAGTGGTAACTCCATCGGTGCCTCATTATCACGTACTGCTGAAGGTGTATTAGGTGAAGCAGCTGCTTATGGTACTGTGAAAGACGTAGCAAATAGTGTATATGAGTTAGGTTTTGGTGATAATAGGAAGGCTACAAAGAGTGCCTTGAAGCTTGTGCCTGTTTTTGGTTCAGTGAATCAAGCCAGAGATAATATATTAGATAGAATACATGGGAAGGAACTTTAATTATGGCTTTAAATATTAATGTAAAGAGTCAAGACGCAGGTAGCAGGTTAGATGAGCAGGCAATCAAAAGGCAGGCTATTATTGAGCAGGCACAATCAGGTAAAAGCCAAATTCAAAGCCAGTTAGAGGCCAACGGAATTGTACCTACCATTGCCCCTTCTCAAGTGACCGATAACCTAACCCCCGTACCCTCCATAGCCCCTACACCTGCAAGGACAGAGGGTGTACCAGAGCTAAATGCTTATACACAGAGTGTTGGTAATACTGTTGCTGAACGTGGGTTAACCCTTGATGATATGAACAAGAGGGTAAACGATCAAAGCTTTGAAAGCTACCAGAAGGGGGATCGAGACAGATTCTCTCACATGGATCCAGATACTGGACAGCCTGTGTTTACCAGTGTAACAGAAGAGGATTTCACAAAGGATGCTGATAAGTTAGCACTACCTTCTCCTGATGCTATTTTAGATGTGAATCAATTTAAAGACACAAGCAAGTATAAATCTGCTTACCAGCACAGTGAACGAGACGGCCAAGAGGTGTTTGATAGATTAGAACACTTCGAGGACTGGGTGATACCTCATTATGAAAATGATGTAGAATTTAAAAGGATATTGGATAACACAGGTGTAGCTGACTTAGGTCAATTCGCTAGTCTAGCCAGTTTAGCTAATGCAGGTATACTGAATGCCCAATCATCATATGTAGCAGGTAAGAATGTATCGGATATCGGGTCTATCTTTGAGGCTGAAGGTGCTAGCTACACAGCAGATGCAGTAGATCATCCTGCACAGTTAGGTGTTACTGAGAAAGGCTACGTCATGGCAGCGCAACGTAGGTTTAAGGACTTAGCTAGGAGGGCTAAGGTAACCTCAAACCTTACGCCAAGGGACTACCAACTTCTAGGCACCAAGCTATTAGAGTATAGTTTAGATAGTGGTCAAATTAAAACCACCAAAATAGGTGGCAAGAAGTTCTATATACCCAATGGTAATCATACAGGTACTAAGTTAGGTACACAGAGTGATCATCTTATTGGTGCAGAATTACAAAACCCAGTGTCTGATAGCCCAACAACAGGTGGTGACGCTATTCAGAAGGGTAGAGCTTTAAAGAAATCAAGAAAGACTCAAGGTAACAATATAATTGAGCAGGCAACTGTAGAGTTGGCAAAGGATACTATGGGCCATATGGCTTATGGTATGGATAAAATGGTGTCTACTGCTATCATGGTTCAGATTATAGATGTAATTACTAATCTAAAATTCACTGACCCAAATACAACAGGTGACCCTAAAGAAGCGTTAACCTATAGTACTAGTGAATTCGCAAAGATGTTCAAACTAGATAGTGCTACAGCTGAGGCATCTTACAACACTAAACTTTTCAATTCTATTAGTGACACATTAGAGCAAAAGAAAAGTATAGCTATAGCTGTAAATAGGATTACTGCCACCCGCCAAGATGAGATACTTAACAATCTAAACAAACAGTTGATGCTCATCAAGAAGTCTAAGAGCGGTGAAGAAGGCTACGCCGAAGCCAATAGAGCCTTCTACTATGCATTCAGTAGTAGTGATATTAACGGGCGTATAGCTAACGCTTCCCACAACGGTAACTATACCTTAGACAAGGTGGTTGCACGTCAGACGCAGGGTGCTAAGATTAACCCGCGTATAAACGTCACTAAGAGTAGCTTCCTCTCAAAAAATGAGAGTATTAACAGTAAAGCTAAATCCTTGTTCCAACATGAAGGTAACCCTACTGCCTTTGATAAAGCCTTAAATAGTCTAGATGCTGCTACTGAAGCTGAGATCTCCTTCCGTGTTGTTCTTGTAAAGAATTTATTACACGATGCCAGTGAAGGTTTTAAGAAAGCAGGCCTATCCGGTGCAGAGAGTATTACCCAGTCCCAAAGTGATGCTATGGCTTTTGTACAAGAGGCTGGCTTAAAATCTTTATCTAACGTATCTAATAAGGCTTTATATGAGACTTATGTAAAGATAAACAGTGCATCACCTACTACTCTTATTCAGCATTTCGCAGTTCAAGGTAGAGCTTTAAAGACTCAATTAAGTGGTACAAGTAACTTCATAGAAGACTTACCTGTAATTGAATTTGACCCACTAGAAAGAGTTAGTGAACGTGCGGATAAGGCAGTCGATGCTTGGGGTGATTTCACCATACCAGACATGAGTGCATTAAAAGAGTTTGCTAATGTTCGTGGTGAGACTCGTGCTAAAATGTCTATAAGAGCTGATGCCCTTAAGTACATGGACGCTATGAACGGTCAAGGCCCTTCTAACTTTGAATTAGAGTTTGAAGTGGAATTAGACGCTACCCAATCAGGTGCATTTCTACAGGCACTGATTGCACCTAGTGAGAAATCCCAAAAGATATTGAATAGCCTAGGTTTTGAAACAAATGTCACGGGAGGTGACCTACGTGATGTTGCAAAGGAAATTCTACTGGAAGGTAATGTCAACCTAAAGGATACTACAGACCCTGAAGTTACTGCTGCTTGGGATGGGTTTATATCCAATGCCCTAACAGGTGAAAAGTCTGGTATTGCCCGGGAGTTCCTATTAAAGCAACCTATCATGCAGTTCTTCTATGGCAAACCCGCCAGTATGTTTGGAGACTTATCTAATGAATTGCTCGGTTGGTTTAGTGATGAAATAAATAATTCACCTATATTAAGTGGTATATCCCCTGCGGATAGATCTGTAGCAGTCAAGGGTATCATTGAGAAGATGTTAAGTAGTCCTCAATTTGATGCATCCTATGCACAGATAATGAAGAAGGTAGGTAGATTCTTAGCTGTAACTGATTCTGACTTAATCATAGAAGGGCCTATGGGTAATATAAATTTATCTGTAGAGAGTGTTGTGGCAAGCATGAAAGAGATAGCAGGCCAAGACCCTAATGCAGATCTTAAACAATTAGAGCTTGACATATTAGATATCTTCGACAGAGATGGTGAGAAAATTGAATACTTAGTAACAAGTAATTCAACTACAACAGGTGGACCTAAGCAAGGTCGTCATTATGATTCAAGTAAACCAGCAGAGGGTAACAACTTTAGAACTGGCCCGGGTAAACGCCTTACTGACTCTTTGGGTGTTCTAGTTATTCATCAGTTAGATAATGCGATTATGAACCACACAGTCAACGTGGTTAATAAGGACAGGCCTAGGAATAACCCATATCCTGCCAAGATTATTTATGATGCAATCATACCTAACGCAGCAGGTTATCTAAGATACTCTCACGTTTATAATAACGAGTCAATACCTCTTGCCCAGAAGTTTAATATATATCGATCTATTCAGAAGGCAGCAGCTAAAGGCCTTGCAAAGACCCAGAGGGATGTCGCTAAATCTGGTCATGTGAATATCAGTGTTATAGAAAGCCCTGATGGTAATGTAAGGGGTGTTGAGCGTCATGCTGTCTTAACACAGTACCTAGATGACTATGAGATCAATAAACCTAAACGTGTTGATTACCCTAATCAAGCCTCTTGGAATAGGGCAATGTCTAAATATGATTCTAGGAAAACCATAACCCCCCTTAAGCTAGAGGTTAATACTGCTAAGAGTATGGGTTATATCCCACCTATAATTAACGAACAATTCTTAGAGTTTGGGGTTATATCAGACGAGCAGCCCATGGTCACCAATGCAAGGGAACGGGCCAATATGTTTATAAAATCTGTAGACTACATTAGCTTAGTTAATCGCTGGCATAGGAGAATGGAGGTTGAATTAGATTCTATGGCAGAAGTTTCTGAGAGAGAGAAGAAGGAAATAAAAATTAAAGGAACAATAGCCCATTTGACTTAATATAAGTTAAAAAAAAAAATACCCCCACAGGGATACGTTATGTATCTCTGAGGGGGTTTTTTTATTTACTATTCTCGTGACTTACGTTCCTTAATACTTCTAGACACTCGTTGATGTGCATCACTCCTTGCAGAGTTAGCTATCTTCATAGCTTCAGCATCAGGTACACCTTGATTACGTAACTCATTAAGTGTCATCTTATGCTGGGATTCTACTATAGCCGAGTTGATTTGTGGTGTGTAAGCTAATTCGGGGTTTAATTTATATTGACGTACCATTTCAGAGTCATCGATATCTTTACTGAAGATATTATAACTCTTACCTTTCTCTATTGGTTCACCGTTAAACATTTGTATTCTCCATCCTCCAACTATTAAGTAAACCTTGGTCTGCAAGCAACAGTTGGATATGCTTCAGGGCTTTAATGGGGTTCTCATGTGTAGAAATATACACATTATTGATATCCCTACTATACATTAATTCAGGGGGTAGCCCCTCCTTAGTACAGTAGGTCTCGTCATCTATATTCGTGAACCCACGAAGGTACAGATGATTATAATTTTGCTTGATCATAACACCTCCTTAACAGAAGAAGTAATCAGAGTCTAAGACTTCCGCTACATCTAATGTACCCTCTTCAGGTAGTTTAATATTACCCATATCTGACTTAGATAGGACGTTGTCTCTGATATGTTCGAACTGACCTCTAGGGCCATACATATCTACGAATACTTCTTTGATTAGACCGGATAGTTCTTCCACATCACATGCATGAGTAGCAAATGAGTCATGTACAGGTGCTATCTGTCCATCAAACTTATCCATGACTAGTGACATATGAGCAGCATCTTGTGAGTGGATATAATTAGGGGCTATACCCGATGCATACCCTTGCTTATCAGGGATTGTGGTCTCTACAGCTAGTACATGCTTCAATCTATTACGGCTACTAATGCCCTTTAATACTGAATCAATCTTCCATTCCTTCATAAGATATGACCTGTATTTCACAGGAAATCCTGAAGGGGAGGTCCAAGATAATTCCCTGGCTCCATTACCCTTAGCAATATAACTAGAGATCATATTGAACTGTTGGCTTAATCTATCTAGCTCCAGTATATCCTCGTTAGTCTTTAACTTCTTACGTTGGATAACTTTCTTAGCAGCTATAATCTTACTACGATCATGCTTAGTTACAGATTCACCAGTTAACTTGTGTAGATAACCTGTTTCACCCAATTCATAAGACGCGAGCTGTTGTAGGAAATCTTTAATAGTGTCTGCGCTAGGGCATACCTTATTGATAGCTTGTATAACAGACCTACTAAGTAGAGTGCAATCAAACATATCAATATCGTATTTACTAGTGAAACCCTCGGTATAACAATCTTCATACATGTTATCCGCTATACGTGATGTTCCGGCTGCATACTGACGTACCATAGTAGCACGTTTAGTAATACCCTTTCTAATGTGTTTCATAGGTATCTTACGGGGGTTAAACCAATCAGGGAGGTTATCCACTAATTCCTTAGCCACCTTAATATACAGATCACATGGTACATCTGTCTTAGTAAGCCCTACCATAGCTCCTGTTGTAGCATCTTTGCTCATAGCAGCACTATGTTGTATACCATTACACATACCATCAATAGGTATGGGTAGGTATGAGATAACTTCTTCACCCTCTTCACATGAGTTCCATGCCAACCACTCACAGGCACATGCATAAAAGACTATAGGTTTCTCACACTTAATAAATTTACCATTAAGGGCAGTAGTTAGAACCATATCATAGTTATTTTCTAACCACCTAACTCTATCATTAAGGTTCATCTTGTCTACAGAGATGGTCTCTAACCCTTCCGATTCTAGCAGTGCTTTGTAATCATACTCACACCAAGAAGGGATAGATCCCACTGCATACGATTCATTGAAGCTATTAGCCGTGTGTATGGCTAACCATGTAATTCCCTTAGGGGTCAGGGGCTTTCCTTCTCCGAATTGTAGCAGACCTCTAGCTAGGTCACCTCCTTGATAGTTAAGGAACTGCTCCCGAATATAGTATCTTCCTCTATAGTCAGTATCCACTAACTGAAAGAAAGGTTTACCATATCCTTTAAGGGTGCTAGCCTTTTCTTTAATGATTTGGAACTCATAGTTTTTACTACGAGCTTTTAATACTTTCTTCTTCTTGTTCCAGAGATCTACCTCTACTGCATATACCTCTTTAGTTTCCAAAGTCTCATTCTTCTTCAGGTTATTGTAAGCCTTACGTACAGCTAACATAGAACCAGCCTCGGGTAAAGCTGTTTCTTCATGTAAGAAGTAATCAGTATTAGCTATCATAGCCTCATAAACACTTTCGTTGATAGCCCATTTCATTTTATTAAGAGAGTTTAGTGATCGTAGCCAAGGTGCATCGATATACTGAGGGAATTCCCTTTCATCCTGCATACCCCAACGCTTAATTGCAGGATAGCTTAATGTATTTAGCTCAGTAATGCTCTCTGGCTTATGTAGAACAGTGTTAGGTAGCAATGATCCAACTATAGCTATGGGTACATCACTAATAAAGCCCCACAGAGGGCCTGGAGTGACCACGTAGGGTGCTGTTATCGCTCTATCAGAAAATCCTTCTTCACGGAATGTAGTTATACAATCTTTAGCTTTAAATGCCTCTATAAATAAGTCACCAAGACGTATGGCCTTATCCTTAGGTAGTGGTTCACCTCCCATGTAAGCACTCAGGGATTCCCCTATTGCTACAGATACAGACGTTAACTTAGCCATACCCGCTATGTCACCGTTAGCATCACGAGAGAATTTTAACTGGATCTTCTCAGATGCTAGGTATACCATAGTGGGTAATTTAAGTTTGTAGTCAGGGTGAAAGGCTAATACTATGCAACCAGTATTACCTCTAGGGCTATTGATGTTAGCCTTTTCTACACGTTCAATCAGATACTCAGCTATTTGTTCGATTAAGTTCATCGCTAGGCTGCTCCGTTAGAGTGAAGTTAAGTGTTCGTGGGTACTACTACCTTCCCCGTAAGTTTTCTTCAGTTCAGGTCGTAACATTATAGCATCTAATACATCCCTTTTGGGAATTTTACTGTCTATTATCCTATCTATTACCTCTTCTTCATTCATATTCCTTCCATCTTTCTGGTTGAATGCAGATGTCTTCATATAACTCATTTCGTATAACAAGTTATCCAATGGGGATAGCAGCAGTCCCGCATCATCTACCACGTTACTCTCATAACGTAGTGGTTCATTCGTTAATTCATCCATTAGAAATCCTCCGTTATTACATCTACACTGGTTAAACGACCTGTATCTATATCATAAGATGCAGACCCTGCACTACCTGTTACACCTGAGAAACGATTCTTTAGTACAGAGAAGTTTACTGTACTACGTTTGATTGGATCATCAGATGTTAAGTCCCTAGAGAACCCAATGATATCAAAGGATACTTGCTTAACACTACCTGAACCTTTAATATCATCCAATGAGGGCATCTTACCCTCCTCAAATGACTTCCCTTGTAACCCTGTTTTACGTAGGTGGCTAATCAGACCTATCCATACATGATGCTTATTACAGATACGTAACAATTCATTCATCATCTTGTCAGTAGCCTCATTACCTGTCAGCTTCTCTACACCCTCACTTACTGCGATAGTTAAGTGGTCAAGAATAAGATACTTACAACCCATGAGTGCTAAGTATTCTATCTTGTCTACTAGACTACCATCTGATACAGCGCCTTGGTGGTCCAGTAATATCAGTCTCCCGTCTCCAAATACTTCATCGAAGGCTTTTCTTTCTTCCTCCCTTGTAGTATCCCCCATAGACATATCTTTTTTCAGGTGCATACCAATAAACTTACCAGCAGTGTAACCTACCGACTCTTCTAACGATATCATACCAACTTTCTCTTCAGTTGTAGCTAGTATGTGTAGTACAGTCTCTTTGATGATACTACTCTTACCGATAGAAGTACCTGAGGTAAATAAGGTGATCTCACCCTGCCTAATACCTTTCAGCTTATCTTGTACAACAGCTAAACAAGGTGGATAGGGTATAGTGGGGATTTCCTTCTTATCACGATAGGCTTCCCATATAGATTCACCTGACATTATGCCAGCGGGGTTGTAGGGTTGAGCATTCCAGATAGCTCTATTGACTTCCATATACCCATGCTTAGTATACTCATCAGAGGCATCTTTCTCTTTACCCTTAA
>Ga0208947_1000422_pt1 | contig 21320 bp, 18 predicted proteins | sample AOAMet1_04_M0_20_2_FD_188226 | JGI IMG/M metagenome (GOLD analysis project Ga0208947, IMG submission 188226) | Ammonia-oxidizing marine microbial communities from Monterey Bay, California, USA - CAN11_04_M0_20 (SPAdes) | ecosystem: Environmental > Aquatic > Marine > Intertidal zone | place... | reverse complement strand
TGGCGGTACGGCGCCGTACTAGCTTTGTTCCAGCTTTGTGTTAGTTGCCCATGACGATATTAGTTGAAGTTAGTACTATAGACGAGTCGAAGCGCGTTCGATTCGTCTAAGGTGCACAGCTTCGACAATAGACTGTAACGCAACAATCAAAATCCAACATCAGAACGGAGAAACTCCATGGATCTAACCAATGCCGACATGCTTCGCATGTTTGAACAAATGACTCGCATCCGTGAGTTTGATGAGCGCGCCGGGTTGTTAATGGAGCAAACGAGAGTCCACGGCTCGGTTCACCTCTACTGTGGTGAAGAAGCGATTGCCGTTGGGGTCTGTGAAGCGCTCAATGACGACGATTACATTACCTCTACTCACCGTGGTCATGGGCATCTTATTGCCAAGGGCGGTGATGTGGAGCGCATGTATGCTGAACTGTTTGCCAAAGCCACGGGTTACAACGGCGGCAAGGGTGGCTCCATGCACATGGCGGCGCTAGACCTTGGCATCATTGGTGCCAACGGGATAGTCGCCGCGGGGCTACCCATAGGGTTAGGCGTTGCTTTCGCCAGCCAGTATCAAGATAACGATCGCGTCACCGTCTGTTTTTTCGGTGACGGCGCCACCAATGAAGGGGCATGTCATGAAGCCATGAATATGGCCGCCATACTCAAAGCACCCATGGTTTTTGTCTGCGAGAACAATGGTTATGGAGAATGGTCCAGCGCTGAATCAACAACGTCGGTGGCCGATGTTGCTGATCGTGCCGCGTCCTATGGAATACCGGGCGCCATTGTCGATGGCATGGACGTTGCCGCGGTGCATGAAGCTGCAATAGAGGCCATTGCACGTGCCCGCAGCGGTGCCGGGCCGACGTTGCTGGAGTGCAAGACTTACCGTTACTACGATCACGTTGGTCGTGATTTTGGAATACTACAAAGAGATCCGGATGAAGTTAAACGATGGCGCAAGCGTGACCCTATAAAACTATGGCGCAAGTCGCTCATTGCCCAAGGGGTGTTCGATGCCAAAACGGCCGACGCTGTCACAGCGCGTATCGCTGCAGATATGGATCGCGCGATTGCCGCGGCGGAGCAGGCGCCGGATCCACATCCCGATGCCTTATATACAGACGTCTATTCGGAGACCACGGTATGACCAATAAAACAATGACGGCAGCAATCAACGAGGCCATTGACCAGGAAATGAGTCGTGACGATCGAGTCTTTGTGGCTGGCGAGGATGTGCGCGTGGGTGGTCCCTTTGGCACAGAAGCGGGTTTGCATGCCAAGTACGGCGACAAACGTATTGTTAATACCGCCATTTCTGAATTGGCCCTTACGGGTATTGGCGTAGGTGCAGCGGCCGTTGGGCTTCGACCCATTATCGAAATCATGATCATGGATTTTGTCGCGGTTTCTATGGATCAAATCGTTAACCAGATGGCCAAGATGAAGTACATGTTAGGTGGCCAGGTGACCCTGCCTATTGTGGTTACCACCCACGCGGGAATCGATAGCAGTAGCGCGGCTCAGCATTCGGGCAGTCTGGAAGCCTGGTTCTGCCACGTTCCCGGATTAAAGGTGGTTATGCCGTCCAATGCTTATGATGCCAAAGGTCTTTTGACCGCTTCGATTCAAGACGACAACCCGGTAATTTTCATCAGCAACAAACGCTGCATGGCAGGCATTATGGAAGTGCCTGACGAACCTTATGCACTGCCTTTGGGTGTTGCGGAGGTCAAGCGCAGCGGCAGTGATGTTACAGTAGTGGCGCATGGGCATTTGGTCGTAGATGCGCTAACAGCAGCAGACGAATTGGCGAAAGAGGGAATCAGTCTGGAGGTGGTAGACCCACGTACGTTGTCACCGATGGACATGACCACGATATTGGCGTCAGTGCGAAAAACCAGTCGTGCCGTGGTTGTTCATGAAGCCGTACGAAACTGCGGGATAGGCGCAGAGATAGCCGCCACGATCTCCGATGAAGCCTTTGACTATTTGGATGCACCGGTAAAACGAGTGGGTGCGCCTTTTACGCCGGTACCCTTTGCACCGGCGTTAGAAAAAGAATACTTACCTGGTGCGAAGGAGATTGTCGACGCGGTGCGCTCGCTCTACGCGTAACGCTGAAGATGCCAATCAGAACGTCTTACCGTCATTGAGAAAAATACCTATTTGTACGGCGTCGACATAGCTGATCGGTGGTGCCGCCATTTTGTTACCCGGATAGTAGCCCTGTGGATTCGTAAGAAAGGCTGCAATCGTAAAGTAGTCCCAGACCACGCGAGTTTTATCATCGGCCAACGCCGCCGAATACGAATAGCCCGGCAGGCTGCCAGATCGACGACCTGCGAGCCCATCCAAAACTGGGCCAATCTCGCTAGAAGTGCTTTCTCCGCGGGTATGGCAGGTTCCGCAATTCTGCACAAACAGGGACTCTGCGTGTACTGGGTCGTAGTCGACACTTTCCGCAGCGACGGTTTCATCAGTCTGCATAACGCCGTGCTGTCTCAGGGTAGCCTCCAGATCGGCGCCCACGGGCATATTGAACGGTTGGGACACGCGGGCCAACTCTTCTCCGACTGGTTGACCCGGCCGGATGCGGAGAATTTTGCCGTTAGAAGAGTCCGTTATGGCATACAAAAAACCATCAGGACCGGTTTCCACCGAGCGGATACGTTCATTGAAGTCCGCCAGTAATCGTTCTTCGTGCAGGAGTTTGCCATCGCTGACTCTCAGCCGTCGAATTGCCTGACCGGATAGCGCGCCGATGAACAAATCACCCTGCCAGGCAGGGAATGCACTACCGTCGTAATAAGTGAGGCCTGAAGGTGCGATCGATGGACTCCAAACCACGACAGGGTCTACGAACCCTGCAGCGGTCTGCTCGTCCGACATCGCGCGTCCAGAATAATCAAAACCCCAACTCAACAATGGCCAACCGTAATTTCCGCCGGCTTCTAGCGAGTTCAGTTCATCACCTCCCAGGGGGCCGATGTCCAAAACCCATAACTGACCATTGTCGTCCAAAGCGAAACCACCCGGTGATCGAAAACCGGTAGCCCACAATTCTGGTTTGGCGTCGGGATCTTTGACGGCAATGGCGTTGTCTGCTGGGACCGTGCCGTCCCGATTTATCCTGATGATCTTGCCGATGTGTCCGTCGACGCGTTGCACCATGCCACTGCCGGGTTGGCCGCTCGACCCGATTCCGACGATGAGTGTCTTATCTTTAAGAAATTGCATGCGTGTGATGTTCGGGCCACCGGTTGGCGCAGGCGGAAACGTGCTGAACAGTTCCTCACCATCAACAAGCCGATTGCCTTCCAACTTTGCCCTATAGACGACGCCGACCCTCGCGGTTGCCGTGCCCCGTGTATAGGTGAGATACAGATACGGGCTGGTATCGAAATCTGGATCAATTTTTATATCGAGGACGCCATCGTAAGGGCTCGCTGACATCACCTCCGGTACGCCCTCAAGCTCTGCAACAATTTCACCGTCACGAACCATTTTGATCTTTCCCCGCCGCTCAGTAAGTAAGGCGGTACCGTCGGGGAGCCAGGTCATCGCCCACGGGAAACTCAGCTGAGTGACATAATCTTCAACCCAGTATCGTTGTTGGAAAGCACCAGGTTTAGTCTCGCCAACCTCTTCAGAAGAGCAGCCGATAAGTACCAAAAGAACTGATGAAAGAATGGTCGTTCGAATTGTGTGCTTAGTCATATATCTCTTTTCCTCAGGTCAGCGTTCGTATTGACCGTTGCGTGCCAATCTTTATGCTGGTTGTTCAGCCTTGATGGTTTCCATCGCAACAATAATGCTAGGTTTATTCAATCATCATAGTGATTGAATCCGTTCTTTGCGAGCCTCGGCGAGAGGGCTTCGAGGTGCTCAGTCCTCGTTGACAGTAACGGCTAATAATAATGGTTCACGATTGAGGAAATTGTTTGACAGATTCCCGTAGCACTGTCGCGGCCTGCTTGTTGGCACTGGAAATGGTGACCATGCCGCCACGCAATTGATTGATGTCTCCGATTAATGGCCAAACCGCGTGTGCTTCGCTGTGAAAGGGTAGTTTTTCCATCTCGATGAACCAACGAGTGATGTTCGGGTACTTCGTATAGTCAGTGCAATTAGCGTACTTTTCCTGATTTTGTCCTAGCTCTTCATAGGCGCTGATATCGGCAAGCGTCACAGTTGGGCCTGCAATAAAGGTTGAGTCAGACAACATGTGGTCGATGATGTCGAGTGCGTCGTTTACGACTTGTGAATTATTCTGTAAACCAGCAAAGGTGTTTCGCCTGAGCCAGCTCTCGTCAGGGTTTTCTACCTCGAATACGGCGGGCCAGAGCGTTCTACTCCATTGAATGACCACCTCTCGTGTATTGCGGTGGTGAAAGTGAAGATACTGATTAACCTTTGCGCGTGCGACCAGGTCCGCTGGCCAAAGGTCATTCCAGCCATATTTCTCGCATAAATAGATGAGGATCGCGTGACTTTCCCAGAGTACGACGCCGTTATCGTCGATTGCAGGGATAGTACCGCGCGGATTTACGGCGGTTAAGTATTCAGGCTGCTTAGCGGCCTTGTTTTGGTTCGTCATGACAAAGTCGAACGGTAATTTTTTCATCAAACAAGCCCACGCAACAGCGCGGACGGGTTGAGAGTTAGGTACACCATATAGCTTTAACATAGATCACACAGGCCGCTAATGTTCTAGATCTTCAAGACGTTATACGGGAGAAGTCGTGAACTGTCGATGCTATGCGCAACCCCAGGTCGGTAGGGGACTGATCATCCCCACCTGAGTGGCTGACCATCGCTCCTGACCGATCACTATCGCTTGAAGATGGTGTATCGCGACTGACTGGAAAATGTGTATGCTCTGACAACTAGATGGAATAACTCCAGTCCTTCACCGGTGGAATGCATCGACATGTGCTACCACGGTAAAGATTAGGGATCGATTATGCATGAACTAAGAATTGGCGTTTGTTACGACTTTCGCAATCCACCGGATTCCGGGGTTGCACATCAATCGCTGTATAGCGAAATATTGGAGCAAGTGAAGTGGCTTGACCAAATTGGGGCTGATTTAGTGTGGTTTACGGAACATCACTTTGTTGACGATGGCTATCTGCCCAGCTGGATACCGGTGGCTGGTGCAATGTCAGCGGTTACCAGCCACGTTCGGTTTGGGACTGACATATGCCTGGCGCCGTTCAATCATCCACTTCGCCTGGCTGAAGACCTTGCTGTACTCGATAACCTGTCCGGTGGTCGGGTCGAAATTGGTCTTGGTATGGGATACGCGCCGCACGAGTTCCGGGGCTTTGGATTCCCTGTTAGCCGTCGAGTATCGCTGATGAATGAGGCTATTGAGGTGCTGCAGCATTGTTTTACGGGTGAGAAATTCAGCTACAGCGGAAAGCGTTATCAATTTGAAGACGTCATTATCACGCCTGGATACGTGCAGGACGGTGGTCCACCTCTTTGGGTTGCTGCGATGTCTGAGGCGGGCGCGCTGCGCGCTGCTCATTACAATACTCATTTTTTACCCCAGGGTTTAAAAGCCAGTTCCTTCGACCCCTGGGTAAATGAACTTGAGAACAGTGGGAGGCAGACCCGTGATTATCGCGTCGGCATTATCCGTAGCATCCTGGTGACAGATGACCGCAACACTGACTGGCCCCTGATTCGGGCAGCAGAAAAATATCGAATGCAATTGTACCAGCGATTTTTTGAGGAAAGTGGCGAAGGCTTTGGCGATAGCGGAGAGTCGGTGCCCCAAACCTGGATCGTTGGCAATGAGGATGAGTGCGTTGAGCAACTGGTCAACTTCATCACCAAATTTGGCGTGACGGATATAGTTACCATGGCTGTCCCTCCCGGGCTGCGGGCAGACCAGATGACTGATAGTTTACAAATGTTGTTCACGCGTGTTGCGCCGCGCTTAAAGGCATTGATCGCGCAATAGTGTCCTATTTTTTAGTCGTTTTACGTTTTTACGGTATTTGAGTACAGTGACGTGCAAAGCCATGAATAAAGGATCCGAAAAATGACCACTCCTTCAGCTCAGATTCGTGCCGGTTTAGATCATCCCCTGATCGATGGTGATTCCCACATTATTGAATACACACCAGTCCTCATGGATTACATCAAGCAGTTTGGCGGTAGCGATGCGGTGACTGATTACCGTTCGAATATGCGCGGTGGACGAACGGGTCCTGGCTGGTACCAAATGAACTGGGAAGAGCGGCGAGATTCTCGGTCGATCAGGGCGCCCTGGTGGGCGCTGCCAACGAAAAACACACTGGATCGTTGTACGGCGATGTTACCCAGGCTTTATCATGAAAGAATGGATGACTTTGGTCTGGATTTTGCGGTGTTATATCCGACTGTAGGCCTGGGATTTCACAGTATCCCTGACCAGGAGTATCGCCAGTTAGCCTGTCATGCGTATAACGAATACGCCGCTGCAGCCTATGATGAGTATGGAGATCGAATGACGGTAGCAGCGGTCATTCCCATGCATACACCCCAAGAAGGTATCGCGGAACTGGAGCATGCGCATTCGCTCGGATTGAAGGTTGCGATGATTCCATCTTTTATAAAGCGTCCGGTACCACGAGTGGCCAGGGAGTATCCCGAGCTCTCAAATGAAGTGTTCTGGTTGGATAACTTCTGCATTGACAGCGAGCATGATTACGATCCTTTCTGGGCAAAATGTGTCGAACTTGGGTTTCCCGTTGCCGCGCACTCCGGTGGTATGGGTTTCCATGATCGAAGCTCAATCTCTAATTACATGCACAATCATATGGGTCACTTTGCGGCGGCGGGCGAGGTGTTGGCCAAGGGCATGTTAATGGGCGGCGTTACCTACCGATTCCCGGACCTAAGAGTTGCCTTGCTTGAAGGAGGCGCTATAAACGGTGCGCGCCTTTATACAGATATTGTAGGGCGATGGCAGAAACGTAATCAGCAGGGACTTGAAAACCTAAACCCTGCCAATATAGACATGGCCAAGGCAAAGGCGCTGTTCGAGACTTACGGTGACAAGGCAACGCTAGCGAAACTTGAGCAGTTATCGATGACTTTGGGCGTCGGTGGTCATGATATACCCGTAGATGTTCGTGATGACTTTAAGGCAATGGGTATAGAAAAGGCAGAAGACATCCGGGACCGATTCATTCCCAACTTCTATTTTGGTTGCGAGTCTGACGATCCTTTGGCCTTTACAGCCTTCAATCGAAAGGCCAATCCCTTTGGAGAGCAAGTGCGAGCGATTATGAGTTTCGACCTTGGTCACTGGGATGTGTTGGATATGGGGCATGCGGCGGCTGAGGCATATGAGCAACTGGAGCACGACCTTATTAGCGAGGAAGATTTTCGTAACTTTGCGTTTAATTTCTCGGTCCAGCTATACGCAGGCTCAAATTCGAAGTTCTTCGATGGAACGAGAGTTGAAGCAGAAGCTAGAGCCGAGTTAGCGGCCGGATAGGAAGAGATATCCTTTGCTAGTCGGCAGATCTCAAGTAACGATGCCCGTGGCGTAAGCTTCAGCGATCTCTTCATCGGAAAGTTTTACCACCTCACTTAACACCTCGAAGCTGTGTTGGCCAAGACAGGGGGCTGGCCCCTGTGGGCTGTTGTCGTAACTAGAGATGCGATATTGGTGTCCCGCATAGGGAATGGTTCCCATCTCCTGGTGGTCAAAATAGCGGTAAAACTGGCGATGTTGATATTGAGGGTCCTGCAGAAGGTCGCTGCTACGTTGGACCATGCCAGCGGGTACACCCGCTGCTTGCAAGAGACTCATAACATCAGCTGGGGCCTTGTCTGCCGTCCAGGCTTTAATGCCGTCGTCCAGGCGATCGTGCGCTCGCAGACGACCAGGGTTATCAGAGAGTGCTGCGTCGTTTGCCCAATCTGATCGATTCAGAGTGCTGCATAGGGCCTGCCACTGTTGATCAGTATCTACCGCAATGGCGCACCAATTGTCTTCTCCAGCGCACGGATAACAGCTTTGTGGTGCAGCATAAACAGACCGATTGCCAGCGCGGGTGGCAAGATGGCCGTTGGCTTGTAGATCGAGTAGTTCAGGTGCCAGGAAGTGCAGGGCGGTTTCCATCTGGGCCACATCGATAAAACAACCTTCGCCTGTACGGCGACGATGATCTAGAGCAGCCGAAAGCAGCGTTGAGATAAACCTGGGTGCGATGGTGTCGGTATAGGCAATCCAAGGACCGATAGGACCCCGATCAGGCCAACCGGTCATTTCGTAAAACCCCGCAATGGCTGCGGCATGGTAACCGAATCCTGCCATCCCAGCGGCGGGTCCGGTTTGTCCCATGAGGCAGGTGCTGATCATGATGAGCTTCGGGTTGAGTTTTCTGACTTCTTCGTAACCGAGTCCCATTCGGGATATCGCCCCGGGAGCGAAGCTTTCGATCATGACATCTGATCCGACAATCAGTCGCTTCGCTATTTCTATTGCTTGAGGTTGCTTGAGATCTAATGCCAGACTTTGCTTGGAAGTATTGAAATCACCGTAGAACTGCGAGCGATCCCAGCCTTCGATATTGTCTTTGTAAGGACCATTGGCGCGTAAAACATCTGGGCGCAGCTCGCTCTCGACTCGAACTACCGTAGCGCCGTGATCCGCTAAAAACTTCGATGAGATAGGGCCAACGCCTACCCATGCGAAGTCTGCGACTTTTAGACCAGAAAACGGTAATACGTCTTCCTGACCAACGGGTTCTTTAAGCTTTGCAGGCTTCTTAAGCTCGGCTCGTATTTCCTTGTTATGTTCACCGAGCATAGGTGCGCGATGGCGGATAGACATTTTATAAGCAGAAGGTTTGGCCCAGAGTCCGGGAGTGTTCACTGTTTTGTCTTTGAGTTCCAGATCCCGCCAGTAGTCACGCGTCTGGATGTGCTCGAGAGATAAAAGCTCCTCCAACGTATTGACTGGCGCCAGGGTGATGCCCTTGTTCAAACCAAATTCGAAGAGCTCTTGCTTTGTGTGCAAGATTAAGAAAGATGCAAGAAGTTCCTGTGCTTGATACAGGTTGATCGGTGCATTGTCGAGTTCACGAATATTAAGGTCATAGTTTTTCCAGTCAATGTCCCGGTAACTGGCATCGGCAATCCCATCCTCTATCATCCATTCGAGACAACCTTCGAGGACAGAACTGGTCGGTAAAGCGATGATCCAGCCGTCGGCGGTTTCATAGACAAGCTCCATTTTGAGCTTACCATTATCGATAGTGGAACCGCCGCGCTCAAAATCGAAACCCTGGATAGCGTGAGCATCCATGGCGTTTAACGTCGTCCAGGTCATCACGCTCTGGGCTGATAAATCGACGAATTGAGAACCACCGTTCCGTCGCGCCCTGGTTAGTGCGACCATTGCCCCTGAAGCGGCTTCAATACCAGCATGGCGCCAGACTTGCGGAACGCTAATGCGAACAGGTGCCCGGTCTATTGGACCCTGCAATGCAACGGGCCCGCCCATGGCAGCGATGACAAGGTCATTGCCGTGGAAGTTTGCATGTGGTCCCGTAGCACCAAAAGGGCTAAGGCAGACATGCACTATATTGGGGTTGAGTGCCGAGACCCCGGCAAAGTCGAAATCCAGTGCCGCAAGAATGCCATTAGGTGCAGACTCGAAAATGATGTCGGCACGCCGGATCAACTCGTCTAATACGGAGCGATCTTCATCGGAGTTTGGATCGATAGTGATGCTGCGCTTGTTTCGGTTGAAGGCGATAAACTGAAGACTCGAAAGATCGCTAGCTTCGTTTGCATCTTTGTAGAAAGGTGCTGATCGTCGTGATGAAGCCCCCTCGGGTAATTCAACCTTGATGACCTCTGCGCCCAGGTCACCTAGAATCATCGGGCCAATTTCACCGCGCTCATCGGTGAAGTCTAAAACGGTGTAGGGTTCTAGCACTGTCTCTCCCTTAAGTTTGTAATCCAGATCTTAGTCGAAAGCTAGATCTGAACAAACTTTGGCGGCGGTGTCCAACACTGATCAGGCTGCTTGGTCAACATAAGCTGGGATGGAACCTCAGGAGCCATAACACCGCGCCCTGAGATTAAAACCGCTAGGTGTCAGGGATTAAAGTCGATCTATCGGTGTCATTGCCAAGGCGCTAAGTCATTCGCCCATGGATGCGGACGCAGCAGAAGGTCAACCAGGCAAGGCGCGATCATAATGACTGACCCTGTCAGCCGGTCGATCAGCCTTGTTCCTGTTCGAACCATTCCCTGACGACTCTGCGTAGCAGTTTACCGGTTTCGTTATAGGGAAGTTCAGAGGTGAAGTGAATCGCCTCTGGCACACGGGACGAACGAAGATGTTCTCTGATGTGACTCCTGATTTCATCCTCCGTGATGCTTTGCCCCGTCGCTACAACAACCGTGAGAGCGACAACTTCGCCCCATTCCTCGGAAGGAATGCCCACAGCTGCCGTATCGGCGATAGCTTCGTGTTGATGAAGCAGGTCTTCAATCTCGCCGGGTGAAATATTCTCGCCGCCGCGAACAATCACATCGTCAGCGCGGCCGGACAAAAAGAGATAGCCGTCATCGTCCAGGTAACCGGCGTCGCGGGTCGGAAACCAGCCATCAGCATCCAGTACGCTGCGTCCATCGTATTCACCGGATACCTGAGGGCCGCGAACATAGATTTCGCCAGCCTCGAACGGTCCGAGTGGTTTGCCATCCTCGTCTCGAACCTCTATTTCGACCGAAGGCAAAGGCTTTCCGACCGACCCTAGCCTTGCATTTACCGCGGTATCATCGTGATCGATCGCTGCTCGATGATCATCCGGGTCTAACAGGGCGATGGTTGAACTGGTTTCAGTCAATCCATAGGCATTGGTGAAATTAACGCCAGGAAATAACTTCAGTGCTTGCGATATCACGGGTACCGGCATCTTGCCGCCACCGTAGGCGATGGATATGAGACTGGAAAACGTTTTGGGGTTCAGCTTGGCGGTGTCGATTTCCTTAATGATTCGAGTCAGCATCGTGGGAACGACAAAGGCGCTAGTAACTGCTTCGTCGGCTGTCAGGCGCAGCCATTCGGTGGCATCGAAGTCTGGCAGTTGCACGACCCGGCGGCAGGCGTAGATGTTACTTATGGCTGCGGAAATACCGGCGATATGGTACGGGGGCACTGACACTAGGGCTGCTTCGTCTTCAAGTGCGCCCATAAATTCCACTGACCCTAGTATGTAGGACACCAGATGTTCATGGCGTAGTAACGCTGCCTTGGGAATGCCTGTGGTGCCACTGGTGAAAAGCTGCACCGCGACGGCTGAAGGATCTTCATGCCAGGTGACTTCCACCTCTTCGCCGTTAAGGACGTCGCTTAGAAAATCGGTAGAACCCTGAACGACCCAGCCGTCATAGTCATAATTTTCATTCTGCGGCCCCGAAATAAGGTAGGCCGGACTGATGCGGTCAAGCAGGGGAGTGATCTGTTCCTCACTCAAACGATAGTTGAGTGGTACATAAGGTATGCCCGCTATAGCCGCGCCCATGAGGGCGATCGGCGTAGCCGGGCTCGATGTGTCAAGTAAACATACAAACTTGCAGTTGGCGGTAGAAAAATGAAGTGCCGCACGCTTTGCAGCACTGAATAATTGCCTGTAAGTATAGTGCTTGCCATCATGGGTCAGCGCAGGGCGGTCCGGGCAGGCTTCTGCGGCCATCTGCAGGAAAAGGGCGATGTTCATGTGAATGTTGTTCCAGAAATTGGCTAGTCGGAGGAGGGCAGCTTCTTGGTGTCTTTAGTCATCAGTTCTTCTTCATTGCAGTAAAGTGAACCTTCGCCTGTTTTAACACAAAGCACTTCGATAGATTCTTGAGCGTTAATGTAACGTTTACCAATCACACAGCCGTCCATCTTGTCGGCTGCCCCCTCGACTCGATCCGATGACTCATCCAGCGCAACACCGCCACAGGTCAGCAAGTCGCTGTCTCCCGCTTTGATAATCATGAATTCGGCATCGCATACAGCGCTTTTTAGTCGTGTTCCCGGTTTTAGCATGTTGATCTCCGTTGATATCAGTAGGGCGAAAGCAATAGTAAATTAAAATGGCAGGCTCGGCACTCGCTTTGCATCACCGTCAGCCGGTAAAGTCTTTACGTAGGACGAAACGTTTCCGGTTTGAAGTGTAGCTGTCAACGCTAGTAAATCTATGCCTAAAAAAAGACGAATGATCGAACGACGATATTTTTCCGACACGGTGCATCGGTAGGTGCCGTTGGGTCCACGCAAGCACTGTGGAACGACCAACGAGAGACCGAACCATCTAAAACTGAGTCATAGCACTTTAACATTGAAACTTCGGTAGGGGTTTGTTCAGGTATCCAATACCATTCGTGTTCAGGACGATAGGTGAAGCGTGTTGTTTCACCGACCCGATCATCGTACACACGATAACCAGTGATATACGGTTGATCGGAGAATGACGGCCAGGCGCAAAGTACGAATGGATTTTGACGAACCGTCTGCATTGGCTTGGCTAGATTGATCGACATAAAACGTCGCGACATCTTTGCATCCGCTTCAGCTTCTGAGTAATGTTGCTCTCGACCAAAGTTGCGAAGGTTTCTGGTGAGAAGCTCGCGGCACCTCACGCGACCGCTGTTGTCATTTAAATCATTATGTACAAGATTGGCATAGTTGGCGTTTACACCCGGGTTTTTCTTATCCTGATCCTCAGTGCGATCCCCTTCATAATTCTTGTCGAATACATCATGATTGAAAACCAGCGCATCCTTCGCGTCCGGGAAGAACTCAAGCAGAAGCTTTTCCATTTCAGGGTAATACACACGTTCAACTTCTTCTGCGTCGTAAAAGTTTTCGCACTCCGATTCGAGGTGCGCCAGAGAGATACCAAGTTTGTCCATGCATTCCGGGCTGGATGGCGATAAATCAGGGTAGTACTCCTCTATGCGTCTCGCATCTCGTAGCACCTGAGGGAAATAGAGGCTGCGTCGAACACTGTCTTTCTCATCCTTGCGCAGCGCCTTAGCCTGCGCTTCTCGAGCAGGGTCCTGCCACAATTTATTGCTCGAAACGATCGAGTAAGATGGCTGTTCGTCGATGGTGTAACGCAGTGGAATCGCAACACCGCCTTCCGGCGCCTTAATGTTGCTGTCTTTTATATACTCGATGCATTCTGCATATCGACGAAAGCCGAGACCCCATTTGGTTGCGATGGGGCCGGGCGGCGTATTTTCAATCATGTCGATGACTGCCTGCCCTTCACCACCTGCAATCTGTTTAAGTGCAGCGTCTATCGCTGCCGCAGTTCCCGCATCTCCATTACGGTCGAAAGACATATAAGACAAACCACCATTGGCCGCATTGGGTGGTGGTTGACCCTCTGTGCGTTGGAGCACTGGGACATAAGGTTCAACTTCGCTCATTGCCGCCTCTTGAATCGCGTCAAAATGACTTTGTTCCATGATATCCATCCGATGTTAGTGGATTTATCATGTCATACCCCCGCGTGGCTTCATAGCACCCGTGTTTTAAGGGTTTGCGCCATCAAAAACGCTGACCTATATGTTGGCAGCGGAGGTTGCACAACAAAATACTGGCTAAACATTGTTGAACAGAACCGCTACCCGATGTATCGGTTTGCCCGAATGCAAACGCTGGAAAAGAAAGATCTAGAGCCGAAACTAGCTAACCACACCATCACCAAACATTTTCTCAATACGGTCTTCACCAACTGAAAATGACGCCAGTACCTGCCGGGTATGTTGGCCATGATCTGGGCTGGGGGACCCGGGCTCAAGGATTTCGCCGCCAAACCTCGGCGGTGATTTCACCACTCGCATTGAACCCATCAATGGGTGATCAATAACATCAATGGAGCCGTTGGCCTGCAATTGCTCTTGGGCCAGAACCTCGTCTCGATCGAGGAATCGAGCGCAGGGTACGTCCGCTTCTGCCATTCTCGCGATCACTTCGTCGGTGGTGTGCTTGAGGTACTCGCTCGCTACAAGCGATTTAAAAATATCAATGTTGGCTAACAATTTCTGCATGTCATCAAAACGTTCGTCAGCCAAGAGATGTTCCATCCCCATGGCAATAAGTGAGCGCATTTGTTGCTCAGCGGTGCCGGCGGAAATAGTGACCGCGCCGTCTTTGGTTATGGTGAGTTCGTATAGAATGTCGATAAGCAAGGGCTGCGGCGGAACATCATCATCCAGTAATGTATGATTCTGAAAGCCGTCAGGGAAGATGAAAAATAAGCCAGCATCTAACATAGATAGATCGATGTGCTGGCCTTCGCCCGTTTTTTCTCGAAGATAGAGCGCGCTGGTGACGGCCTGACAAGCAGTGTAAGCGGTGATTTTGTCGCAAATCAGTGTGCGAAAGAATGCGGGCTCTTCTTTACCCTGGGTTGCAGTAATGCCCGACTGAGCCTGAATGATCGGGTCATAGGCAGGTGAGCCGCTTTTCGGGCCTGTTTTACCAAATCCTGAAATTGCGGTGTAGATTAATCGTGGATTCAGTGCGCGCAGTGCGTCACTGCCTAAACCAATCTTGTCCATGACGCCTGGCCTGAAGTTATGAATAACCACATCGACCTCGGGGACCATTTCGCGAATCAGTGCCTGGCCTGCTTCTGTTTTGATATCGACACGAATGGCTTCCTTGCCGCGATTGCAATTAGCGAATAACGAGGAAATGCCGCCCTTGGTTGCGCCAATGTAACGAAGCGGGTCGCCGGCATTTAGTGGCTCGACTTTAATGACGCGGGCACCTTGCTCACACATTTGCATCGCTGCAAATGAGGCGGTAATCATGGTGGAAAATTCCAGGACGGTAACGCCTTCAAGTGGCTTCATGTTTGCTCCTTAATGATTGTAAATTCTTGTATAGAATATAACTAACGACGGACACTTCCCGCCAACTGATTGATTTGTCTAACTTAACACGATTCCGTCGCAGGGTGATGCCGAAGAGGTTCAATCCCCAAGTGGTTCAACTCCCAAGTGGTTCAATGCTGTAAGCTGGAGATTGTCTGCGCCCTCGTCGTCCTGCTGGTGTAACTCGTTACAGATAGATTTGTTTTGGCTTTCATTGTGAATGGAAGCGATAATTGGAAAGGTAGAACATGGATGGGTGGTTCTGTTTGATTTAGAGGTACCTAAGCCAGGTGACCTTCGTAGGTCGATTGGGAAATTCAAAGAAACCCAACACGAAGGATGCCGGGTCGGGGTGGGTATGACCCAGGTGGATTGGCATGATAAAGATAGCGAATTGATCATTCAGCGTAGATACGAACGGGTTAGTCCGGAAGGCCAAGTGGGGTCGGTCGATAGAGACTGGTCTAGAAAGGTGTGGCTAGGCCTTGTTGAGAGTTACTGATGTCCTGGAAGCAGATTGAAGGAATAGATGTGTTTGGAACCTCGTTGTTTCAAAATTTATGTTGCAGGGAAGTAGCCAGGTTTATTCCAGAGGTGAAGTTTGAAGAGCAGGGCGCTGATGAAAAACACTTTGTGGCAGAGATCCCGCAGAACGACATTAAGGTTTATGTTTATCAAGATAGTGCAGAGATTGTATCGCCCAGCCTGAATGTTCGTTTCGAGCGCGCAGACTCTGCGACACCCGAAGACTTAACGATGCAATTGATAAAAGCATTGTCCAATGCATTCTGACGTGGGTTTGATCATGACGTGTGCTCGTTGACCGGGTTCGTTTCGACCAGGCCCTGAAAAATTTCTATTCTTCGTTTTGCCATTGAGCACAGAAACGTGGTTTATTCTTACCTTCCGCAAAGCGGAAAAGAACGGTACGTTGTGATGATGAATAGGGCGAACCTGATGATATTTGTGGCAGACTACCTGCCGAAGTAACTCGCATTCTACACAACTAATTTTATGACAATCACCGGAGTCACCATGAAAAATATCTGCTTACTCATATTGACTGCATCTGTCTGGATACTTAGTACCTCACACGCAGAGGTACCAACTTCCAAATACGGTGCCGACGACACCCTGGGCGCAATTAACAACCTTAGCCCTGAAAAAGTATTGCAAGCGACACGGCTGGTCAAACACGGCAAGACCTATCGACTTGGGGTGACGACCGGGCCCACATCGCCGGCCTATCCACCCCGCTCATACTCAATGACAGTTTTACAGCTGGATGACGGCACGGGGACGCCTTTAGGCACAAACAATGCCACAGGCAATGATGACCTGATGAACATTTGGATGGGCATTGGCAGTCAGATTGATGGCCTGGGCCATATGGGTGAAAACCACGTCTACTATAACGCCACCCACGCTCGCGATTTTGTGACTCCGAAAGGGCTAACCAAGTTTTCGATTCATGACCTGCCACCCATCGTTACCCGCGGCATCCTGCTCGACATGACTAAGCTTCTAGGAAAGAACCCCCTTCCGGAAGGCACCGCAATTAACCAGCCGGAAATAGAACGTGCAGCGAAGGCTGCTAATGTGCAGATCGAAAGCGGTGACGTTGTATTGCTCCACACCGGTTGGCTGGACATCATGGATACCGACCCTGATCGCTTTATGGTAGGCCAGCCCGGGCTGGGTTTAAGCGGCGCCCGGTATCTGGCGCAATTGGGTGTCGTCGCTATTGGCGCTGACAATTGGGCCTTGGAAGTGATCCCTGCAGAAAAAGGCGGCGAAGTATTTCCGGTTCACCCCGAGCTTTTAGCTAAAAATGGTGTCTACGTACTCGAGAATATGGACACTAGAGAGCTGGCGCGTGACAGTGTCACTGAATTTTTGTTTGTACTTGGGCAGCCCCGCTTCGAGGGAGCAGTCCAGGCTGTGATCAACCCAGTCGCCATCCACTGACCCGACATCTTCAGGAAAGCTAGAGGCGCACTACTCTAAAGGGAGCTTGGTGAATGGGTATTTCAGAGTGAGATATGAATCAGTAATCTGAATACCGAATCAGGGAAGCGATGGTGTATATAGGTATATTTCATCGCCAGACGGTGTCATGCCTGATCTCGCCCCCGAAATATTACGAGTGCAAACCAGGCGGTTGCACCGAACCCAATTAGGTCTACCACCGCCGAGAGGTGAGACAGATCAGCATTGAGATAATCTCGTGCGCTGCCGATGAAGACAACGAGCGCGAAGGCGGCGCTGAACACCGCCATCCGAACGGGCTGAGCCTGCAGGAACAGGCTGAACGCGAAAAGAAGGTGTGCGACGACGACCCTCGGTAGGTTGAGAGTTTGAGTCTCCAAATAGGCAATACCAGCACTGATCAATATTGCGGCTGCCCAGCCTTTGAGAGACAGGTCCAAACGTGACGCTTTCAAGCTGCTGCGCCTAGCGCCGCGGGCCATTCTTCTACAACCATCGCATATTGGTGTTCAGGACAGTCATCGCCTGCTCCTATTAGATGCAGGAAGAAGTATAAGCATTAAGCGAAGGGTCGCAATACGGCTATAACCCATCAATAAGCACAATGATCTGCTTTGCTTCGATACTCTGCCCACTGGCGAAATATCCCGGTTACAATTCATCGTCCCTGTATATCAGGTGATTATATGCCGAGGTAAAGTCACTTATCAGAGTGGCACTGCCACCAATGTTTTACGCAGTAGATTGATACGGGAAGGCAACCCCGTTAAAGGACCAACACTCCAGTTAAGTGCTATCATAAAAATCAAAAGACAAACAATTCGACCATACAAGAAAAGGATTTTGTTTTTGAAATTTGGAATATTCTTTGAGCTATCAACCCCCAGGCCATTAACAAGACAGAATGAATGGCAGGTTTATCACAATGGATTAGAACAATGTCGATTGGCAGATGAATTGGGATTCGACCATGTGTGGGCAGTGGAACATCATTTTCTTGAAGAATATTCCCACTGTTCTTCTCCAGAAGTCTTTCTTTCTGCAGTCGCTGCCCAAACGAGAAGAATAAGAATTGGTCATGGAGCCGTTGTTTGTGTGCCGGAAATGAACCATCCAGTAAGAGTGGCGGAAAGAGCGGCCGCATTGGATATCATTTCAAACGGCAGGCTGGAAGTGGGTACGGCCAGATCCTCTACCTGGACAGAATTGGGTGGATTCCAGGTGAATCCTGATGATACGAAGAAAACCTGGGATGAGTTTTGTCGTGTGTTGCCGAAGATGTGGACACAGGAAGAGTTCGAATGGCAGGGTAAAGGATTCTCTATGCCATCACGAAATGTATTGCCAAAACCCTATCAAAATCCACATCCACCCATGTGGGTGACAGTCACGACACCAGGCACGGAACTTGATGCTGCTGACCGTGGTCTGGGATGTCTCGGCGTCTCTGCCGCCGGATATGAAGAACAGGAAAGGCGAACAAAAGAATACCATCGCCGCATACAACTGTGTGACCCTGTTGGAGGTGTAATCAACGATCAGGTGCATACCATGAACTTCCTCTATTGCGATGAGGATTACCGTAAGGCGCGTGACATTGGTGTGCCGATGGTGAATGCCTTTAATGTTGCCAATACGCATTTGTACTGGACGCGTGAAGCTTATCCGACCCGGGCTTACCAAACCCTTGGTAATGCGGGTGCGGGCATGAAAGCAAAGAAAGCAGCGGTAGATAATCCCGGTTTAGCGAAAGGCTTACCTGAGGGGGTAGGTGTGGGCGATCCCGAGCATCTGATCAACACCATTAAGAAATGGGAGGAAATAGGCGTCACCGGCATTAACTTTTTGTTAAATGCGATGGAAATGGTGCCCCAGGAACAGGTGCTTGCAAGCATGAAGTTATTCGCTAAAGAAGTGATGCCCAGGTTCCGCAGCAAAGAAGACCTGGCGGCGCCGGTATACACACCCACGTCATTGCCTGATTTTGTGGGAGCTGAAAAATGATTGTTGGCAGCGCTAACATAGAAACCCTGGCGGAGGATGCCGCGACGATAGAGTCTTTCGGTAAATCTGAAATCGTTTTCGAGAATGTTGTTTGCTTTCAGATGACCATGGAGATGAGAAATCAGGCCAGAGAAGCCGTATTGCCAAAAGGATTGCACCCGACGGTGCCAGCCACATTATCAATGCAGTCATGGGAGGTCGGTCGCAGTCCCTATGGTGAATTCAAAATGGTCGTTTGTCGAGTTGGCTGTCGCAGCGGTGTGCGTGCGCGAGGCTATGCAACCCGCGTATATGCGAATACGCAGATAGCGGTTACAGCGCTTAGGCAACAATTTGGTTTTTCAACACAGTTAGCGGAGATTGACTTTCGTCATAGCTTTGACGGAACTGATGTTAAGGTGATTTTTGAATCAAGTGTTATCTTCGAAGCGGCTTGCCTTGATCCTGAGCCAATGAACAATTCTGACGTACAATATACCGGCACGCTGAATCTAGCACATACACCTAACGGGCTTAGGCTGGTTCAATTGGAAGCGCATCATGTAGCGAGTCAGGTGGAACGATTGTCATCCCGGCTAATGAGTTTTGACGGTGAAGCCTGGGGGAATGCGTTGCTGGATCCCTATACCGTTGTCTCAGCGAGCCTTGCTTATGAAACGGTGACTTTTCCACCGGTTCGATTTGTCTGTAAACCGGATGAGCTTGCTTTTACAGGTACAGAGTCTGTTTAAGTGATATTAAAAGAGGGCCGCAAAGTTCTGGGCGGCTAGTACCAATAAATACCCTTTCTTAAGGTTCAGAAAAGTATCGTCATCCTCGGGTGTTACCCGATTTTTCTTTTCGTTGCTTTGGTGATCATCATGGTATTGCAGCGGCTATGTGGTCTATGATCGTCGCCTGAGAGAAAGTTGATCAGTGAGGCAGACCACATGGCTATTGAAGTAATACCCACCAATCTTGATTTCACCGAATTGCATGAGCGGATGCAGTCCTACGTCGATGACAAAGTCATTCCTTTTGCCAATTCGATGGTGATGAAGGGCGATGATGTGGTTGATCTGGAGTTTTACGGTGGTTTTGATATGACGTCAGATCGCCCGCTGACAGAAGATGCTATCTTCCGCATGCATTCCAGCACCAAAATGGTGTGCTCTGTTGCGGCCATGATGCTTTGGGAAGAAGGCAAGTTTTCATTGGATGACCCGCTTGAGAAGTTTATCCCAGCCTTTGCTGACATGCAGGTGCTGAAAGCTGATGCCAGTTCCATTGAAGACGTTGAACCAGCGAAGGACAGTATTCGCATTCGTCAGATTCTGTCTCATACAGCAGGGCTTTCCTACGGATTTATCGAACCTGATTCTATTATTGATACGGCTTACAACGAGCAAGCGCTGAACCCAATGGCATCTGCACCGGGTTTGACGCTGGAATCGTTGTGTGACGCGTTGGGTCATATTCCGCTTGCGTATCAACCGGGTACGTTCTGGCGCTATAGCCTGGCTACGGATGTCACTGCAAGGCTCATAGAGGTGATTTCAGGGCAGCGGTTTGATGAGTTTCTCAAGGCGCGAATATTTGAACCGCTCGGCATGGTTGACACTGATTTTTTTGTCCCGGTCGACAAGCAGGATCGGCTGACGACCTTGTATCTGCCTACTGACCCCTTGGATCCGATGAGTGAGTGCGCAGCGCCTATGGATTCACCAGCAGCGACCACCACCGCCGAACTGCCTAGCTTTCTGTCCGGTGGCGGTGGTTTGATGTCAACACTCGTCGACTATCTGGCGTTCGTTAGGATGGTTGTGGGTGACGGGTGTTACCAGGGTAAGACGCTTGTTAAACCGGAAACACTGGCGCTCATGCGCACCAATCAATGTGCCGATGGCATTGGCGTCAATTTTCCGATGTGGAGCATGCCTGGTACGACGTTTGGTTTGGGCTTTGCGTTGAAAGAAGCGCCCGCTGATGACGAGCCCGCAGTTGCTAAGAACGAGTTTCACTGGGGTGGCATGGCTGGAACGCATTTCTGGTGGGCACCGGAGGCAGACTTGGTCGGTGTCTGTATGACGCAGCGGATGCCTGGATTCTGGCATCCATTCAGTCATGAGTTCAAGAAGCTGGCCTACCAAATTGCGGGCGAGTGAAGGTGAAGACTTGATTTAACCTTTAGCTTCAAAGGCGTTTACCAATACCTCGGCATCAAATACAGCCGGCTCTTTGCCCGTGCTAGCGTAAACATAAAGTGCCGTATTGAAAATAGTATTGGCAACATTGAAAACCAGAAAAACGCCCAGCAAGCAGATCGATCCAAGCGCCATGACTACAAGACCGCCCGGCCCTTGAGGTACCAGTATTCCTAATCCTAGGGTTACTCCTATAACAGCAAGGATACAAACAAATTGGATCAAGCCAAGACCGAAAGCG
>Ga0208947_1000420_pt1 | contig 21388 bp, 17 predicted proteins | sample AOAMet1_04_M0_20_2_FD_188226 | JGI IMG/M metagenome (GOLD analysis project Ga0208947, IMG submission 188226) | Ammonia-oxidizing marine microbial communities from Monterey Bay, California, USA - CAN11_04_M0_20 (SPAdes) | ecosystem: Environmental > Aquatic > Marine > Intertidal zone | place... | reverse complement strand
CAGGGCCTTTAGATGAAAGCTTAATTAATAACCCAAAAATTGGAATCATCCAAGAAAGAAAAAATATGTTTATTAATAATGAAAAAACAATATCAAAACTCCTCTTTAAAAATTGATTAAAAACACCATCTAAAGGAAGTTTATTTATATTGATATAAGGAACACTTTCTATTTTTGAAATAAAAAAATTGTTAAAATCATGGTCTACCAATTCAGGAATTACATTAGCTTTTAAATTGTACTTTTCAGCTTTGGAAAGAATATAAGATTGTATATCAATAGGTAGTTTTTCTGAAAAAAATATTACATCATATCTTTTATATATATCCTCTGAAAGATTCATAAGCTTACCTAAAAAAGGAAAGTTTAAACTTTTCTTTGCAGGTCTCTTTTTAAAACCAAAAATTCCATGAGCCCTATAGCCCAATTCAGGGTACTTCAGAATTTCATTATATAAATCCAATCCATGAGAATTAACACCAACTATCATACAATTTAAAATGTTCCCTCCAAATGCTCTATATCTCCCTAAAACAAAATTTACAAAGAGTCTGTAAGTCAGCATTAAGAAATAAAAAAGAGCTACTGCTATTGCAATTGTTAAAAGCTGAAATTGCATATTAAAAAAAAGCATGTTTACAATAGCTAGGGAGCCACTAAAGAAAAATAAACTTTCAAATGTTGATTTAACTAATTTTCTATTTTTTATTCCTCTTCCTAATACATGTGATCTAAATAATATGGAGACCAAAAACCAAAAAGCAATAAAAATATTATTTAGATTAGACCAAGAGGTATAAGTCCAGTATAACATTATTTCAGTAGAAAATAATATCACAAAAAATTCCCCCATATAATAAAGAATTGGGAAATAGCTTTGAAATCTAGATCTTTTATTCATGCCGTAAAGATAATTATAATCTTTAAAGATTCAACTTTGAATGTTTTTTAATAAAAAATACTCTAAAAAATCTTTGATGCAATTCTTTTAATATTCATTGATTTCCCCATGGAATAATAATGAAGAAATGGCACTCCTGCTTTTTTAAGTTCCTTGCTTTGTTTTATGCACCATTCTATTCCAACTTCTTTTACCTCTTTATTGTCTTTGCATTTTATAACTTCTTTTATTAATTCCTCTGGGAGATCACAGTGAAACCTCTGTGGAAGAATATTAAGTTGTTTTAAAGTTGAAATTGGCTTTAATCCAGGGATAATTGGAACATTAATACCCTCTTTTCTACAAATTTCTACAAAATCAAAAAACTTTTTATTATCAAAAAACATTTGAGTTACAATATAATCTGCTCCTAATTTTATTTTTTTCTTTAAAAAATGTATATCACTTTCTAAGTTTGGTGCTTCCATATGTTTCTCTGGATATCCTGCAACTCCAATACAAAAATTTGTTTTCGATGAAATTTCTAAATCTTCTAAATATACCCCCTTATTTAAATCTGAGATCTGATTAACTAACTCCGATGCATAAGAATGTCCTTCCTTATCTGGGTTAAAATAAGTTTCAGATTTAATAGCATCACCTCTTAAAGCAACAACATTATTAATTCCTAAAAAATCTAAATCAATTAATAAATTTTCCGTTACTTCCTTAGTAAATCCCCCACACAGAATATGTGGAATTGCATCGACATTATATTTATTTTGGAGCGCTGCACAAATACCTACGGTACCAGGTCTTTTTCTTACCACTTTCTTTTGCAATAATCCATTTCCAAGATCATTATAAACATACTCTTCTCTGTGATATGTCACATCAATAAAAGGAGGTTTGAATTCCATTAAAGGATCAATATTGTCGAATATTGAACTTATATGGTGTCCTTTAACGGGAGGTAAGATTTCAAAAGTAAATTGAGTTTCTCCTTTTGCTTTATTAATATGTTCTATTACTTTCATATTTCTAATTTAAATTAGGGCTTAACCATTTTCTAGCTTTTTCCAGACTAATATTTCTTCTTTTGGAATAATCTTTAAGCTGATCTTCATTAATATTGCCTAAACCAAAATATTTTGATTTTTCATTACCAAAATAATACCCCGAAATAGAAGATGCAGGCCACATTGCCTTATTTTCTGTTAATTTCACTCCAATTGCTTTCTCAACATCTAAAAGTTCCCAAATAGTTGTCTTTTCTAAATGATCTGGGCAAGCAGGATACCCAGGGGCAGGTCTTATTCCTTTATAAGATTCTTTTATTAATTCTTTATTATCTAAATTTTCATTACTTGAATATCCCCATTTATCTAATCTTACTTGCTTATGTAAATATTCTGCACACGCTTCAGCCAATCGATCTGCTATTGCTTTGACCATAATTGAGTTGTAATCATCAATCTTATCTTCATATTGTTTTGAAAGTTCATCTGAACCAAAACCAGCACTTACACAAAAGCAACCTATATAATCATCTATCTTAGAATCTTTTGGAGCAATAAAATCCGAAATAGCAATATTAGGTTCACCTTCTTTCTTTTTTAGCTGCTGTCGTAATGTTAAAAATCTAGCAATCACTTCTGTTTTATCTGAATTATAAACTTCAATATCGTCTCCAACAGAATTCGCTGGAAATAAACCAAAAATAGCTTTAGCTGTAAGAGATTTATCTTTTAATATTTTTTTAAGCATAACCTGAGCATCTTCAAATAATTCTTTTGCTTGTTTTCCAGTTAATTCGTATTCAAAAATATCTGGATATTTTCCATGAAGTCCCCACGTATTAAAGAATGGTGACCAGTCAATGTATTCCGCTAAAGTTTCTAAAGAAATTTCTTCAATAATTTCAATCCCTAATTGATTTGGCTTAAAAGGCTTGTTTAAATTAAAATCTATATTAAACTTTTTAGTTCTTGCGGTTGATATGTCTATGTACCTTTTTTCACTTTTTTTATTTAAGAACTTCTCTCTAAAATCGGTATACTTCTCTTTAATTCCATTCCAATAATCTTCTTTTAAATCCTTATTTATTAAACTACTTGCAACCCCAACAGCCCTGGAAGCATCATTGACATGCACTACTGGCGAATCAATTTCAGGAAATATCTTAACTGCTGTATGAGCTTTTGAAGTGGTGGCTCCACCAATTAAAAGAGGAATTTTGATATTCAATCTTTTAAGTTCTTGTGCCAGAAAAACCATCTCGTCTAATGATGGAGTAATTAACCCTGAAAGACCTATAATATCTACATTTTCTTCAACAGCTGTTTTAATAATTTTTTCTGGAGGCACCATGACGCCTAAATCAATAATTTCAAAGTTGTTACAAGCTAGAACAACTCCCACAATATTTTTGCCAATATCATGAACGTCGCCTTTTACAGTAGCCATTAAAATTTTTCCAGCCGAATTACTTGAACCATCTGTTTTAGAGGCTTCAATGTAAGGTAATAGATAGGCAACTGCTTTTTTCATCACCCTAGCTGACTTTACAACTTGAGGTAAAAACATTTTTCCCGCTCCAAATAAATCCCCTACTACGTTCATACCGTCCATTAAATGACCTTCGATGACCATTATTGGACGATCTACGCTTTTTCTAGCCTTTTCAACATCCAGTTCAATAAACTCATCTTGACCATTAATTAATGAGTATGAGATTCTTTCTCTAAGTTCTAGATTTCTCCATTCTTTACTTTTAGACTTCTTTTCTTTTTTATCACCAACAACACTTTGAGCAAAATCTAGTAATCTTTCTGTTGCATCTTCTCTTCTATCCAATAAAACATCTTCAACATGTTCTAACAGATCTTTAGGAATCTGATTATAAATCTCTAACATAGTCGGATTAACAATACCCATATTCATTCCATGATTAATAGCATGATATAAAAAAGCGGAATGCATGGCCTCTCTTACAGTATTATTTCCTCTAAAAGAAAAGGAAACATTGCTAACTCCTCCACTAACACTAGCATAGGGTAAATTAGTTCTAATCCATTTGGTAGCTAAAAAGAAATCCAATGCATTTTTTCTATGCTCCTCCATTCCTGTAGCTACTGGAAAAATATTAGGGTCAAAGATTATATCTTGAGGCTTAAAATTTACCTTACTAACTAATATATCATAGGATCTTTTACAAATCTCTATTCTTCTATCTAAATTATCTGCTTGGCCATCTTCATCAAAAGCCATCACAATAACAGCTGCGCCGTATCTTTTAACAAGGCTAGCCTGCTTTATAAACTGTTCTTCTCCTTCTTTTAAGCTTATGGAATTAACAACACTTTTTCCTTGAACTGTTTTAAGGCCTGCTTCAATTATCTCCCATTTTGAGCTATCGATCATTATGGGAACTCTAGAAATATCCGGTTCAGAAGCAATAAGATTTAAAAACTTGGTCATTGCTTCAACCCCGTCAATCATGCCCTCATCCATATTAATATCGATAATTTGAGCACCTCCCTCCACTTGATCTCTAGCAACTTCCAGAGCTTCTGAAAATTTATCTTCTTCTATTAATCTTAAAAATTTTTTTGATCCTGTTACGTTTGTTCTTTCACCAATATTAATAAAATTTGATTTTTCAGAAACCACCAATGGTTCCAATCCAGAAAGTATAAGGGTTTTCTCTATCATATTTATTCAATATATCTAGGTGGAAAATTTTTTGTTTCTTCAGCTATCAATTTTATGTGATCTGGAGTTGTTCCACAACAACCTCCAATAATATTTACACATCTCGCTTCTAGGTATTCTCTAATTAATAGTTTCATTTCTTCTGCACTTTGGTCATATTCGCCAAAAGCATTAGGAAGACCTGCATTTGGATGAGCCGAAGTATGAAAATCTGTTACATTACTCAATCTTTTCATATATGGCAATAGAAGATCTGCTCCTAATGCACAATTAAAACCAATACTTAATAAAGGAAGATGAGATAAAGAAGCCACAAAAGCTTCAACAGTTTGACCAGAAAGCGTTCTTCCACTTGCGTCAGTAATAGTGCCACTTACCATAATAGGCAACGAAATATTTCGATCATTTAATATAGAGTCTATTGCAAATAATGCGGCCTTAGCGTTAAGGGTGTCAAAAATAGTTTCAACTAATAATATGTCCACTCCACCATCAATTAGTGCATTAACCTGCTCGGAATAAGCAATAACTAGATCATCAAAAGTCACTGCTCTATAGCCTGGGTCATTAACATCAGGTGACATGCTAGCTGTTCTGTTTGTAGGACCAATTGATCCAGCTACAAACCTTGGTTTATTAGGGTCCATTTTAAAAAACTTCTTTGTGGCAATTTTTGCAATTTTTGCTGACTCAAAATTTAAATCATAAACAATAGATTCCATAGCATAATCAGCCATTCCAATACTAGTCGAAGAAAAGGTATTTGTCTCTATTATATCTGCACCTGCTTCTAAATATTTTTCATGTATAGCTGAAATTGCATCAGGCTGTGTAATAGACAACAGATCATTATTCCCTTTTAAATTGGAAGGATGATCTTTAAATTTAATTCCTCTGTAATCAGATTCAGTAAACTTATACTGCTGAATCATGGTTCCCATGGCTCCATCTAAAACCAAAATTTTATTTTTTAAAATCTCAAAAATATTTTGCATTAGTTAATAAATTAATTGACTATTAATTTTATACGCTTAAATGATTCAAATGCTCCAAATAAGCATATTGAATAAAAAAGAAATCCTAAAAGTGTTCCCTTATAAAAGGGCAAGGCAGCTATATAACACATAATTAACCCATTTACATTCATTGGATACATATAGCCAGATACCCATACACCAAAATTGGTAATTATAAAAAAGATCAGACTAGAAATAATTGTAGTAAAAAATACTTTTTTATAGTTTATTTTTTTTAACATGAAATATCCTATAAAAGTTATAATAACAAAGGATAAATATTGCCATAAAAATCCAGGATAAAAAAAAGTAAAACCACTATAATAAGAGAAAACAAAATTATTAATAACAAGGTCACTTATCCAAAGTGATAAAACAGGGATTAGAAAAGCATGTGATTTGTTTTTCAAATATGCGCCTCCGAATAATGCCATAGCACCAATAGGAGTAAAATTTGGCATATGTGGAATAATTCTAGAAAAAGAAGCAAATAATATAAGTGCAATAATTCCTGTATATTTTAAATTAATTTTATTCATATAATTTAATATTATTATAAATTCCTAATGATAACTGCATTATAAAAATTATATGACAGATCAAATGAATTGTGTAATGAAATTTTAAAGAAAGTTGAAAGTTTATTCATTTCTGTTTTAGCATTTTTTTTAAGAGGCAGCAATCAGTCAAATCTCTCCTCTTTCTAATTGAGAGCAAAATTACAAAATAATTTTTAAAAGTACTTCGGGTGGGGATCGAACCCACACTCTGTTGCCAGAACTGGATTTTGAATCCAGCGCGTCTACCAATTCCGCCACCGAAGCAAAACGGGGGCTAAATTATAAAATTAATTGATTAATAAAATATTATCTTATTATAAATTATATATCATAAAATAAATTGCTAAATTTGCCTCCCCAAGGGAAAAAAATGTCATTAAATAATACAGAAGCTAAAATTTTCGCATGTACTCAAAGCCAAGAAATTGGTAATACTATTGCTAAGGCATATGGAGTAAAATTAGGAAAAATAAGTTTTCACAATTTTAGTGATGGTGAGTTTCAGCCTTCTTATGAAGAAACCATTAGAGGAAGTAGAATATTTTTAATTGGTTCAACTCATCCTTCTTCTGAAAATTTAATGGAACTTCTCTTGATGATAGATGCAGCGAAAAGAGCTTCTGCCAGACATATAACAGCAGTAATGCCATATTTTGGATGGGCAAGACAAGACAGAAAAGATAAGCCTCGTGTTCCTATTGGAGCAAAATTAATTGCAAAATTATTAGAAAGTGCTGGTGCAACTAGAATAATTACTATGGATCTTCATGCTGATCAAATTCAAGGATTTTTTGAAAAGCCAGTTGATCACCTTTATGCTTCAACCATTTTTATTCCATATATAGAAAAACTAAAACTAAAAAACTTAACTATTGCATCTCCTGATATGGGAGGATCTAAAAGAGCTTATGCATATTCTAAGTTTTTAAAAAGCGATGTGGTTATCTGCTACAAACAAAGAAAAAAAGCCAATATAATTTCTCATATGGAACTAATTGGGAATGTTGAGGGAAAAAATGTAGTTCTAGTTGATGATATGGTAGATACGGCAGGAACACTTACAAAAGCGGCAGATTTAATGATAAAAAGGGGGGCTAAATCTGTAAGAGCAGTATGTACCCATCCTCTTTTGTCTGGTAAAGCATATGAAAGAATAGAAAAATCTCAACTCAAAGAATTAATAGTATCAGATAGTATTCCCTCGAAAGAAAATTCAAAAAAAATAAAAGTTTTGTCATCAGCTAAATTATTTGCTGAAGTAATGAAAAACGTTCATAGCAATAAATCAATCAACCCATTTTTTATAAAATAATACAATGAAATCAATTACAATCAACGGATCTAAAAGAGAACACGTGGGCAAAGTAGCTGCTAAAGCCTTACGTAATGCTGGAAAGGTGCCTTGCGTTATATACGGAGGAGAAAAGCCATTACATTTTTCGGCAGATGAATTATCCTTCTCCAAATTAGTATATACAGCAGATGCTCATACTGTTGTGATTGCTTTTGAAGATGGAAATAAAATTGATGCTGTTCTACAAGATATTCAGTTTCATCCAGTTTCTGATAAAATTCTTCATATAGATCTCTTCCAATTGCATGAAGGAAAAGAAATAAATATGATCATCCCTGTAAAAGTTCAGGGGACAGCCCCAGGAGTTAGAGATTCTGGAGGTTTATTATATAGAAATAAAAGAAAACTCACAATAAGGGCCTTGCCTAAAAACTTGCCTGATTTCCTATTAGCTGATATTTCAACTTTAAATCTTAATGACAGTATAACTGTTGCTGATCTATCTGAAGAAACTTTTAAAATTCTTCATCCTGATAATCAAGTTGTTTGTCAAGTTAAGATGTCTAGAGCATCTATGTCTATTGAAGAAGATGTAGAAGATGAAGAACTAGAAGAAGGAGAAGAAGGAGCTGAGGGAGCAGAAGGAACAGAAGGAGGAGCTGAGGGAGCTAAACCAGCAGCTGAAGGCGGTCCTGATGGAAAAAAACCTGAAGATGGTTCCGATGGAAAAAAACCTGAAGGAGGAGGAGAAGCTAAATCAAAAGGATAAATAAAAGCCCTCTCTTTTAAATATAAAGCATCCCTTTTTATACTTAATTGGGATGCTTTTTTTATTTTTATTAAAATTAAAACTTAAGAATTGAGCTGGTTAAAATCTCTAAACTTCGGATTTAAAAAATCATTTGACATGAATAAATTTTTAATTGTTGGGGTTGGAAATATTGGAAAAGAATATATTGAAACTAGACATAATATTGGTTTTAAAGCTTTAGATTGGATTTGTAAGGAAATTGGAGGAAATTTTGAAACAAAAAAACTTGGAGATATTTCTAAAACCAATTATAAAGGGAAAACTTTTATTTTGTTAAAGCCTAGTACTTATGTTAATTTAAGTGGTAAATCTGTAAGATATTGGCTAAATAAAGAAAAAATTAAAACGGAGAACCTTCTGGTTATTTCCGATGATTTAAATTTAGATTTTGGAACTATTCGAATAAGAACAAAAGGATCAGATGGTGGACATAATGGATTAAAAAATATAAATGAGGTATTAAACACAAATAATTACAATAGGTTAAGGTTTGGTATAGGAGGAAATTTTAATAAGGGAAAGCAATCTGATTATGTTTTATCTAAATGGTCAAAAGAAGAAAAATCTAAATTAATAACATACAAATCTGTTTTTTATCAAATTATATACTCTTTTGCTATTTCTGGAATAGAATCTACAATGAATCAATTCAATACAAAATGAAAAAAATTAATGGAATTGATAATTTCTCAATTAATTCTGAATCCATTATAACTCTTGGTACATTTGATGGAGTTCATAAAGGACATCAAAAAATTTTAAAAAAACTTATTAAAGAAGCAAAAAAGCTAAATTTAGAATCTATTGTACTGACCTTTTTCCCTCATCCAAGAACTGTTTTAAATCCAAATTTTCCTTTAAAACTCATCAATACAATAAATGAAAGAACCAGACTATTTGAAAAGTCAGGTATAGACACATTGATAACTCACCCGTTTGACAAAAATTTTTCTGAATTAACTCCAGAAAAATTTGTAAAAGATATTTTAGTTAATAAGCTAAATATTAAAAAAATATTAATTGGTTACGATCATCGGTTTGGAAAAAACAGAACAGCAGGAATTAAAGATTTAAAAACTTTAGGATTAAAATATAACTTCAAAGTAATAGAAATAAGTGTTCAGGAACAAAATAATGTTTCTATTAGTTCAACCAAAATTAGAAATTCAATAATTCAGGGAAATATAAAAAAGGCAAAATCTTATTTGGGTTATGACTTTAGTTTAAAGGGGAAGGTTGTAAAAGGAAATGAAATAGGAAGAACTATTGGGTTCCCAACAGCAAATCTAGAAATTGAAGAGAATTATAAATTAATTCCTAAAAATGGAGTTTATTTAATTTATACGATACTGGAAAAACAAGTTTTTTTTGGAATGATGAATATTGGAGTAAAGCCTACTTTAAAAATAGAAAAGGAATCTATTGAAGTTAATTTATTTGATTGGGAAAAAGATATTTATGGAGAATTTATTGAAGTATTTATCTTAGATTATATTAGAGATGAAACAAAATTTGATTCATTAACTGATTTAACAGATCAAATAAAAATTGATAAGAAAACTTGTCTGAAGTTGATAGAAGAAAAATAATATTCCATTACATTTGTATAAATTAAAATTCAATGTTATTAGTTTCTAAAATAGTTGAAAATTTTGAAGAGGTTAGCAATTCAATGTTAAAAAGAAATATTGATGTTAAAGCCCAGCTAAAAAAAATAATTGAATTAGATAAATCTAGAAGAGAAACGCAATCCAAACTTGATAATTTGCTCGCTGAATCTAATAAGCTAGCCAAAGAAATAGGAAATTTTTTTAAAAAAGGTGAATCTGAAAAAGCTAATTCCTCAAAAGAAAAAGCAACCCTATTAAAGTTAGACACAAAAAAATTATCTGATCTTTTAAATTCTTATATAAATGATCTTAATAATCTTTTGTTGGATATCCCTAATATTCCTCATGACTTAGTCCCTAAAGGAAATTCTGAAAATGATAATGAAGAGGTTTTAAAAGAAGGAAAAATTCCAGAATTACATGCAAATTCTTTAGCACATTGGGAATTAGCTTCAAAACATAATATCATTGATTTTGAATTAGGAAATAAAATTACTGGAGCTGGTTTTCCTGTTTACAAAGACAAAGGAGCAAAATTACAAAGAGCATTAATCAACTATTTTTTGGATAAGAATATTGAAGCTGGATATAAAGAAATTCAAGTGCCAATTTTAGTTAATGAAGAGTCTGGAACTAGCACAGGACAATTGCCTGACAAAGAAGGTCAAATGTATCTGATAAATGAAGATAATCTTTATTTAGCTCCTACAGCAGAAGTCCCTGTAACTAATATATATAGAAATAGTATTGTAAACTCCAATGAACTTCCAATTTGTTTAACTAGCTATACTCCATGTTTTAGAAGAGAAGCCGGAAGCTATGGTTCTCACGTTAGAGGATTAAATAGACTTCATCAATTTGATAAGGTTGAAATAGTTAGAATAGAAAGTCCTGAAAAGTCTTACATAGCTCTTGAAGAGATGGTAAACCATGTTAAGTCAATTTTAACAGAGCTTCATTTGCCATTTAGAATTGTTAGACTTTGTGGAGGAGATTTAGGATTTACTTCCTGTCTTACTTATGACTTTGAAGTATATTCTGCTGCTCAAAAAAAATGGTTAGAAGTTAGCTCAGTTTCAAATTTTGAAACATTTCAATCTAACCGTTTAAAGCTTAGAGTAGATAATAATGGGAACAAAATCTTAGCTCATACACTAAATGGAAGTTCTCTAGCTCTTCCTAGAGTTGTAGCATGTATTCTAGAAAATTTTCAAACTGAAAAATCAATTAAGATCCCAAAAGTTCTTATACCATATACTGGTTTTGATAAAATCTAATTTCATGTGAAACAGGTTAAGCCAAAAAAATACCTAGGACAGCATTTTTTAAAAGACTTTAATGTTTCCAAAAAAATAGCGGATAGCTTAATCTCAAAAAAATTAAAAAATATTATTGAAATAGGCCCTGGAATGGGAATACTTACTCAACATTTAATAATTAATAAAACACAAACCTTTTTTGTTGAAATTGATAAAGAGTCTATTATTTATTTAAATAAAAAATTTCCTGAAATTAAAAAGTCAATAATAAATGAAGATTTTCTAAAATTAGATTTAACAAAATTTGAGCCTCCAATTGGATTAATAGGTAACTTTCCCTATAATATTTCCTCTCAAATATTATTCAAGTTAATTGAAAATCGTGATAAAATTGATGAATTAGTAGGAATGTTTCAATTAGAAGTTGCAAAAAGAATATGTGCAATACCAGGCTCAAAAACTTATGGTATTTTATCCGTTCTTACTCAAGCTTTTTATTCAACTGAGCTTTTATTTTCATTGGAACCGCATTACTTTAATCCTCCTCCAAAAGTAGATTCTGGTGTAATTAGATTAATTAAAAAAAATGTTAATGATTTAGGTTGCAACGAAAAATTGTTTTTTAAAATTGTTAAAACTTCATTTCAGCAAAGGCGTAAAACATTAAAGAATAGTCTAAAAACATTTAATTTAACCAATAATATAAAAGAAGATGTTATCTTTGAAAAGCGTCCAGAAACATTAAGTGTGGGCGATTTTATTCTTCTAACTAATATTATAGCTGATGGAACAATTCCAGCTTAATGATGAATTAATAATAAAAATTGCTGATTTAATTTCAGTAAAAAAAAATTCAACCCTAAAGAAATTAGTTGAAGATATTCACTTTGCTGATATGGCAGATATTATCAATCTGCTAAATGAAGATCAAGGGATTTACTTGATTAAACTTTTTGATAGTGAGAAAACATCTGAAATTTTAACTGAGCTAGATGAAAATGTTAGAGAAAAAATTCTTCAAGCTCTTTCTGTTAAAGAAATTGCTGATGAAATTGAAGAATTAGATAGTGATGATGCTGCCGATATTCTTTCTGAACTTTCAGAAGAAAGGAAAGAGGAGGTTATTTCTGAAATTAGTGATGATAACTTAGCAGATGATTTAATTGAGCTTTTATCTTATAAAGAAGATTCAGCAGGTGGATTGATGGCAAAAGAATTGGTTAAAGCAAACGAAAATTGGACTGTTTTAAAATGCTTAAGTGAAATTAAAAAACAAGGTGAAAATGTAAAACGAGTTCACTCTATTTATGTTGTTGATGACAAAGATAGGCTTATTGGAAGATTGTCTTTAAAAGATCTTATAACCTCTCCATCAAAAAATAAAATTAAAGATATTTATATTCCTAAAGTTGACTCTGTTAATGTTTTAGAAAGCGGAGAAGATATCGCCAAGATAATGTCTAAATATGATCTTGAAGCAATCCCAGTAATAGATGAAAAAAAACATTTAGTTGGAAGAATAACGATTGATGATATTGTAGATTTTATTAAAGAAGAAGCAGAAGAAGATTATTTAATTGCAGCCGGTATACAAGGCGATGTAGAAGCTGATGATTCAATCTTTCAACTTACAATAGCAAGGTTGCCTTGGCTTTTTTTAGGTTTAATTGGAGGATTAGGAAGTGTCTTTATATTAGAGGGATTTGAAGAATTTATGAATGATCCCAGTTATAAAGCATTATTTTTCTTTACCCCTTTAATTGCTGCAATGGCAGGAAATGTTGGAGTTCAATCTTCAGCTATAATTGTTCAAGGATTAGCTAATGATGTGGTAAAAGGAAGTCTTTTAAAAAGATTATTTAAAGAACTAGGATTGAGCTTAATTAATGGTATTATTTTAGGGTTATTAACTATATTATTTGGTGTAGCTATAGATCAACCTATTGAACTAAGTCTTGTTATTTCACTTTCTATGTTATGCGTTATAGTGGTTGCAGCTTTAATTGGAACTTCTATTCCTATAATTTTAGAAAAAAAGGGTATAGATCCTGCTATTGCTACAGGACCTTTTATTACAACTAGCAATGATATTTTTGGAATTTTCCTATTCTTTTATATTGCAAAAATATTTTTACTATAACACAAATGAAAATTCTTCATTTAGACAGTACACATTCTTATTTATCCAATGAATTAGAAAAGTTAGGATTTACTAATCATTTTGATTTTAAATCCGCAAAGAAAAAAATAGAAAATCTAATTTTCCCTTACTGTGGGATTATAATTAGAAGTAGAATTATAATTGATAAATCTCTGATAGATAAAGCTGTCAATTTAAAATTTATTGCAAGATTTGGTTCAGGACTTGAAAATATTGATTTAGATTATGCAAATACAAAAAATATTAAAATTATTTCAGCTCCTGAGGGAAATTCAAATGCAGTAGGTGAACATGCATTAGGAATGTTACTTTCACTAATGAATAATATCTCAAAAGCTCAAGAAGAAATAAGAAATGGGATATGGGCAAGAGAATCTAATAGAGGTTTTGAATTAAAAAATAAAACCATTGGATTAATAGGTTATGGAAATACAGGAAAAAGTTTTGCAAAAAAATTATCTGGATTTGAGGTCAAAACGCTTTTTTATGACTTAAAACCTAACTTGGAAGACAGTTTTGCTAAAGAGGTTTCAATTGAAGAAATTCAAAAAAATGCAGATGTTATAAGCTTACATACTTCACTAACTAAGGAAGCTTATCAGATTATAAATAAAACCTTTATTAATAAATGTAATAAACCATTCTGGCTTATAAATACTGCAAGAGGCCAATGTATTAATTCTAAAGATTTAATAGCAGGAATTAATAATAATAAAATATTGGGGGCAGCCTTAGATGTTTTAGAATTTGAAAAAAAATCATTTGAAAAACTTTCTGAAACTTTAGATTCAAATTCAGATCTCTTATACTTAATTAAATCAAAAAAAATTATAGTTACTCCTCATATTGCAGGATGGACCCATGAAAGTAAAATTAATCTTGCAAAAGTAATTTTAAAAAAAATCAAAAGTTCTATTTAGAAAAAAGTGAAAAATATTTTAATTCTTTGTACAGGAAATTCATGTAGAAGTCAGATTGCCCATGGTTATTTTTCTAATCTTCTAAAAGAAAAAGCAAACATATATAGTGCAGGAATAGAAACTTACGGATTAAATAAAAATGCTATCAAAACAATGCAAAAAGATGGAATAGACATTTCTAATTACACATCAAATAATGTAAATGAATATAAAAATATTGCTTTTGATTTTATTATAACTGTTTGTGATAATGCAAATCAGAACTGTCCATATTTTCCCTTTAAAAATTCTAAAAGAATTCATAAAAACTTTTTAGATCCTTCTAAGGTAAAAAACTCTAAAAATTTTGATAACGATTTTGATAAATGTAGGAAAGAAATTAAAAAATTTTCAATTGAATTTAAAAAAGAGTTTTTTAATTATTTAACTACCAAGTGAATTACATCTTCTGTTCTCTGCTCAAGGATTAATTTATTATTCTTTAAAATTTCATCACAGGAACGTTGATTAAAATGTCTAATTGTAAATAAATTTACATTTTCAATATACTCCACTTTAAAAGCTCCCTTTAAAGTGGACAACAATTCATTTATCCTATTAAATTTATCATATACACATACTGAAAAACTAATTGCAGAATTCTGTATTAAATCTACTTTCATTTTATTATTATGTAATAGTTGAAATATTTCACTAATATTTTCTTCCACAATAAATGAAAAATCTAATGAAGAAAGTTTTAAAAGAATAAGATTTCTTTTAACAATAAAACATGGTATTTCAGGTTTGATTTTAATTCCTCTTGATATTGTTGTTCCTTTCCCGTCAGGATTTAAAAAAGATTTAACATATAAAGGAATTTCCTTTTTTTGAAGAGGTTGTAAAGTTTTAGGATGAACCACAGAAGCCCCGTAAAATGCAAGTTCAATTGCCTCAGTATAGGAAATAGATTCTAAAAGAATAGGATTATCGAAAACTCTAGGGTCAGCATTCAAAAATCCTGGAACATCTTTCCAAATGGTTAATGAATGTGCGTTTAAACAATATGCATAAATAGCAGCTGAATAATCTGAACCCTCTCTGCCTAATGTTGTATTAAAATTATTTTCATCACTAGCTATAAATCCCTGTGTTATATTTAATAATTTTTTATCAATTTTATTTGAAATATTTTTTTGAGTAAGATCCCAAATTAAATCAGAATCCCTATAATTGGAATCTGTTTTAATTAATTCTCTTGAATCAACCCAGTTAGATCTAATCCCTTTATAATTTAAATAAGCATTAATTATTTTAGTAGAAAGCAGTTCTCCATTTGAAACTATTTGATCATAAACAAAAGAGTAATCAGGAGATTTATTTCTATTTAAAAATCCTTTTAAATTCTCAAAAACAGCTTTAACTTCATTATATATTTCATGATTTTTATTAGCAAAAAGTTTCAATAAAATTTCATTATGAAAAGATATAACTTCATTGATTGAATATTGTAATTCATTTTTATTATTAAAATAGTTTTTAACAACTAATTCCAAAGCATTTGTTGTTTTCCCCATAGCAGAAACCACTACTAATGTTTTCTCATAACCCTTTTTTTCAAGTATTTTAAAAAGATTTATAATCCCATTTGAATCATTGACAGAAGCTCCACCAAACTTGTATATTTTCATTGATTCTTTATAATAAAGTTATTCATAGCCTTTTCGTTCATCTGTGCAATTTGCCAGTCGTTGTAGATTGTAGCTCCGTTTGCTTCATAGAATTTAATAGCATCCGTATTCCAATTTAAAACTGCCCATTCAACTCTTTTAACTCCCTGAGAATAGGAATATTTAATAAAACTAGAGAACAAAGCTTTGCCAATTCCATAATTTCTCATTTTTTTTGTTACAATTAAGTCCTCTAAATGCATTGTTGGGCCTTTCCAAGTAGAATATCTTGGATAGCCTAAAGACATTCCTACTATTTCATTTTGAAATATAGCCACAAAGCACACAAATAAAGGAGAGTTTGAAAATGCATGAGCAATTAAATCTTTTGCAGTAAGAGTTACAGCATTAGGTTCTTTTTCAAAAATAGCCAATTCCTTAATTAGAGATAAAACATCCTCCATATCAATCTCTTTAGCAAGTCTAATTTCTACATTCATTTAACAAATTTTATTAAAGTTAAGTCAACGAAATTAAAAAAAAATAATTCATAAAAAGTATAACAATTTTAATGATATTTGTGAGAATGATAAAAGTGGGTAATAATCCACATTCTTTACCTTTTTTTAAGTCTCTGAAAGTTCAGAAACTTAGGGATTCCTTTGCCCAAAATAAAGAAAGAAATTTTGTAAATGGACTATATGGGTCCTCTAAATCATTTTTTGTAAAAGAACTTTTTCGAGATAATAAAAGAATCTTTTTATGGATTTTAAACGACAAAGAAACAGCTGCATATCATTTTAATGATTTAGAAAATTTTATGGATAAAAATGAGTGTTATTTTTTTCCAAGCAGCTATAAAAAGAATAATGCCTTTATAAATACAGATAGCCAAAATAAATTTTTAAGAACAGAGATCATAAAAAATTTAAGCTTAAAATCTAAACCTAAAATTATTGTTACCTACCCTGAGGCTATTTTTGAAAAAGTCCTTATTAAAAAAGAAATAAAAAATAGAAAATTCAAAATTTCAATAGGTCAAAAAATTAAACTCGAAAATTTAAATGAAAGATTATTTGAATATGATTTTAACAAGGAAGATTTCGTGTCACAACCCGGTGATTTTTCAATTAGAGGAGGTATAGTAGATATTTTTTCCTATTCTAATCAGCTTCCTTTTAGAATTGAATTTTTTGGAGATGAAATTGAAAGTATTCGAACTTTTGAAATTGACTCACAAATGTCAAACAAAACATTTAAATCTATTGAGATATTAGCAGATTTAGAGAATAAAAATTCTATACAATACAGAGAGAGCCTCATGGATTTCTTAAACCCAGAAACTTTAATTCTTATTGAAAATTCTTTATACGTTCAAGATGAACTTAGGAATTTTTACAAATTATTAAAAGAAAAAACCTATTCTGATGAAATTGAAAAAGAAAATTTAAATAATCTTTTTTATAATGGCAAGAACTTTAATTTAGATTTAAACAAATTTTCAACAATTGAATTTAAAAAAGAAATAAATACTCCAGCCTTATTTCAAACAATTCCTCAGCCTGCATTTAATAAAAAATTTGATTTATTAATCAAATACTTAATTAAGTTTCATGAAAAAGAATACAGCATTCGAATTTTCTGTAGTTCCAAAAATCAAATAAATAGATTTAATGAAATTTTTGAAAAAATAGAGAGTGATGTTTCTCCAATTTTGATAGAAAAATCTATTTACAAAGGTTTTATTAATCATCAGGATAAGGAAGTGTGTTTTTCAGATCATGAAATTTTTGAAAGATATCATAAGTTTAATATCCGAACAGGATTTTCTATTAAGAAGAGAGTAAGATTAAATGAATTAAACCAGCTTGAAAAAGGTGATTATGTAACTCATATTGATCATGGAATTGGAATATTTGGAGGTCTTCAAAAAATAGTAGTAAATGGAAAGAAACAAGAGGCCGTCAAATTATCATATGGAGAAAGAGATACTTTATATGTAAGCATTCATCTAATTCATAAAATTTGTAAATACAATGGTAAAGATGGAACAAAGCCAAAAATATTTAAACTTGGTTCTAATGCTTGGAAAAAAATTAAACTTAAGGCTAAAAAAAGAGTTAAAGAGTTAGCATTTAATCTAATTGAAACATATGCAAAAAGAAAACTAAAAAAAGGTTTTCAATATGGCCCCGATTCTTCAATTCAACATGAATTAGAAGCTTCCTTTATTTATGAAGATACTCCAGACCAGAACAAGTCTACATTAGATATAAAAAATGATATGGAAAGTCTTCAGCCTATGGATAGACTGATTTGTGGAGATGTAGGTTTTGGGAAAACTGAAATTGCTATTCGTGCTGCGTTTAAGGCTATTGATAATGGTAAACAAGTTGCTGTGTTAGTCCCAACAACAGTACTTGCTTTTCAACATTTTAAAACATTTTCTAACAGGCTAAATAATTTTCCCGTTACTATTGATTATTTGAATAGATTTAGAAGTAATAAAGAAAAAAATATAATTAAAAGTGAATTAAAAAATGGAAAAATTGATTTAATAATTGGCACCCATCAATTAGTTAATAAAAGTATTGATTTTAAAAATTTAGGGCTATTAATTGTAGACGAAGAACAAAAGTTTGGAGTAAATGTTAAAGAAAAAATACGATCCCTAAAAGAGAATATAGATGTATTAACTCTTACTGCTACTCCAATTCCAAGAACTTTACAGTACAGCTTAATGTCAGCTAGGGATTTATCAATAATTACTACACCTCCTCAAAATAGATTTCCAATTGAAAGTAATATCGTCTTATTTAAGGAAGAAATCATTACGGAAGCTATAAATTTTGAAATACAAAGAGGAGGTCAAGTGTTTTTTATTCATAATAGAATTGAAAATATTCAAGAAGTTAGTGCTTTAATTTCAAGGTTGGTTCCAAATGCAGAAATAGCAATTGCTCATGGAAAGGTTCAAGGTAAAAAGCTTGAAAAAACTATGCTAGATTTTATAAATGGAAAATTTGATGTATTAATTTCTACTACTATAGTTGAAAGTGGACTCGATGTCCCCAATGCCAATACTATTTTTATTAATAATGCTCAAAATTTTGGTTTGAGTGATCTACATCAAATGAGAGGAAGAGTTGGAAGAAGCAATAAAAAAGCATTTTGCTATTTTATTTGTGCACCATTTTCTTCAATAACAAAAGAAGCAAGAAAAAGAATTGAAGCAATTGAACAACATACAGAACTAGGATCAGGGTTTTATATAGCAATGAAAGATTTAGAAATTAGAGGTGCAGGTGATCTTTTAGGTGCAGAGCAAAGTGGATTTATAAATGACATAGGCTTTGAAACATATCAAAAAATATTAAAAGAAGCTGTAGAGGATTTAAAATCTAAAGAGTTTAAAGATTTATTTGATAAAGATTTGGATGCAAAAAACATTGTAAATAATTTTCAAATTGATACTGATTTAGAAATTCTTTTTCCAGATTCATATATTACTAATATTAAAGAAAGACTTAAATTATATAAAAAATTATCTGAAATTAAAGTAGAGAATGAACTCAAAGAATTCAAAGAGAATTTAAAAGACAGATTTGGTAAAATCCCACAAGAATCTATTGATCTATTAAAAACTGTTGAGTTGAAATGGATAGCTATTTCTGTTGGATTTGAAAAAATAATTTTAAAAAACGACAAATTGATATGTCAGTTTATTTCAGATAAAGAACACAATTATTATTCTTCAGGAAATTTTCAAAAAACCCTAAAAACCATACTTCAAAATAAGAAAATGTGTGAAGTCAAAGAAAAGAAAAATAAAGACGGTGATATTTTGATAGTTGTTTTTAAAGGAGTTAATTCAGTAGATAAAGCAATAAATAATTTAAAGGTTTTTTAAGTTTTTAATTACCTTAAAAGCTTTATCAACCTGCTCTTCATTTACTAAAATAGTAAATTCATTGGATGTTGAAATCACTTCATAAATATTAATTCCTTCCCATGAAAGCCTTTGAAAAACAAAATAATATACACCCGGAATCGTAACATTCTCGCTTGGAAGTTTTATTGAAATTGAAGACAAATCACTTTGTTTAGAAATACAAAATTCATCTGCCAATGTAGCTTCAACTAATGAAGATAAATTTCCGCTAACAACTATATTACATTCATTAACTCCCCTTGAGGATGTATAAAAATCATCCTTATTGTTCAATTTTGCTAAAAGTTTAGCTTGGTTAGTTAATAAGGTGTCTGAAACTTTAAAATTATAATCAACTAAAGAAGATCTGACTGTTATATCGCCAATATCCTTTACGATCTTAACAATTTTATAAGTTGTCCTAAATTCTAATTCACTAGAAAGTCTTTTTAGCGCCATCACTATAGCCCCATACTTAACTTCTTTTTTCAAAGAAGCCTCAATTTCAGATTTTATAATTCTTGAAAGAGAAGTTAAATTTATAATGCCTTGAGACAAAGCGGATATTAAAAATGGTTTAGCTTTAATATAGTCTTCAACAGCTGATGAGATTGTTTTCATATCAATTACAAATATAATAATCATTTACAATTGTTAAAATTGTAACATTAAATTATATATATAACATTTATTTATTTATGGTGATTATGATAAATAACAAAAGAACATATTAATTGATTATTTTTACTCGATATTATAAAATTTGAAAAAAAGATATACCATTACCGCTGCTCTTCCTTATGCCAATGGGCCAATACACATTGGTCATTTAGCAGGAGCCTATATTCCAGCCGATATTTATTCTAGATATTTAAGGCTAATGGAAAAAGATATTGTATTCATTTGTGGTAGTGATGAGCACGGAGCTGCAATTTCTATAAGAGCCAAAAAAGAAGGTGTTAGTCCTCAAAAAATAATTGATAAATATCATTCGATGATTAAAAAATCATTTTTGGATTTTGGAATTTCATTTGACAATTATTCTAGGACTTCTTCAAAAATACATCATCAAACTGCATCAAATTTTTTTATAGACTTATATGATAAAAATATTTTTATTGAAAAAGAAACCGAGCAATTATATGATGCTAAAGAGAATCAATTTCTAGCTGATAGATATGTAGAGGGGGAATGTCCAAAATGTAATTTTAAAGAAGCTTATGGTGACCAATGTGAAAATTGTGGATCTACATTAAACGCAACGGATCTTATAAACCCTAAATCTAAATTAAGCGGGAATAAACCTTCTCTAAAAAAGACTAAACATTGGTTTCTTCCTTTAAATAACTTTGAAAATTTTTTAAAAAAATGGTTTCTTAAAGAAAAAAAATCTGATTGGAAAACAAATGTTTATGGACAAGTAAAATCTTGGATAAGCGAAGGGCTAAAGCCTAGGGCCATTACAAGAGATATAGATTGGGGAATTCCTGTACCAATAAAAGATGCTATTGGAAAAGTTTTATATGTTTGGTTTGATGCTCCCATTGGATACATCTCTTCAACTATTGAATGGGCAGAAAAAG
>Ga0208947_1000419_pt1 | contig 21410 bp, 35 predicted proteins | sample AOAMet1_04_M0_20_2_FD_188226 | JGI IMG/M metagenome (GOLD analysis project Ga0208947, IMG submission 188226) | Ammonia-oxidizing marine microbial communities from Monterey Bay, California, USA - CAN11_04_M0_20 (SPAdes) | ecosystem: Environmental > Aquatic > Marine > Intertidal zone | place... | reverse complement strand
ATGAATAAGATGACAAATTTTAAAAGAAAAGAGGCTTAATATGGCTGGTGGTGGACAAATGAGGCCGATGGGTGGTCAAGTTGGGTCGTTGAGTGGTCAACCCCCTTTAATGAGAAGGGGTGGCACTGAGCCGCAATTTCAGGCAGGATATGGCGCACGCATACCTCAAGATATGGGTGGCGCTGGGCAAATAGCATCTGCGCCCCTGTATGCTGACCCAAGAGGCAGACCGCAACCACAGCCATTAGCCCCACAAGGTAACTTTAATGTTAACCAAGCGGCGGCTGGTGGATTACAGCAGGCTATGCAAGGCACTCAGGCGGCGATGAATTACGCTCCAATGGCTGTAAGGCCAACTGCATATAATGCGGCAAACGCATCAGCTACAGGATACAACCCAAGCGCAATGACCAGCGCAAATTACGGGGCGTCCACCATCGGACAATCTCCGACAGTCACAGCTCAAAACGTGCAAGCTGGTCAATTGGCAAACACTAACTTAGGCGCATACACAAATCCATTTGAAAGCCAAGTTGTAGATCAGGCATTGGGTGACATCGAGCGATCAAGACTAATGGCTCAAAACCAATTAGGCGCTCAGGCAACATCTGCGAATGCATTTGGCGGATCTCGTCAGGGCATTGCCGAGGCTGAAACAAATCGTGCATTCGCTGATCAAGCGGCAAGAACTGCATCTGGCCTCAGACAAGCTGGATACACGCAAGCACAGCAGATGGCTATGCAAGATATAGGAACAGCCCAGCAAGCGGCATTGGCTAACCAGAATGCAAATCTAGCGGCTGGCACAACTACTGCTGGATTTGGTCAACAGTCAAACTTAGCAAACCAAGCGGCATTAAATCAGGCTGGACAATTTGGTGCAACAGCCGCAAATCAAGCGGCGGCGGCAAACATGGGGGCGCAAAACCAAGCGGCTCAATTTGGCTCAGGTGCATCTAACCAGATGGCCTTATCAAACATGGCGGCGCTAAATCAAGCAAATCAATACGGCGCAACCAATGCGATGTCTGCTCAAATAGCTAATCAGAATGCATTGGCTAATGCAAACCAAGCTAAGTTGCAGGCGGCAAATCAAATGGGTGCATTAGGTCAGCAGGCATTTGGCACTGGTCAAGCAATCCAAAATCAGCAATCACAGCAAGGTATTCTACAACAGGGAATGCAACAGGCACTTATCGATGCGGCTAAGGCTCAATATGCAGGATACACTGGTTCACCAATGCAAGCACTATCTGCGCCATTGGCGGCGCTAGGCTCAACACCCAACCAATCTAGCACAACAAACAGCATGAATCCTGGCCTTTTCAACTACTTACAGCTCGGAGCTAATGTAATCGGGGGTATGAAATAATGATCGGATTTCCAAGTAGAAACCCATTAGAGGAAACAAATTTGCAAAGAAACTACCCATTGCAACAGCAACAGGCAATTCAAAAGCAAGTTAATCCTCTGGCAACTGGCGGTGGTCAAACCCAGATGCAGGGTCAGCCACAGCCAAGAACTGGCATGGCTGGATTATTTGATAAACTTACCACAAGATCTGGCACAACAGGATTATCTGGGCTAGAGAATTTTGCGGCAAGTTTAGACCCACTTATATTGCCAGAGCTAAGAGCTGGCGAGGCTATTAGAGAGCGTGGCGCACAAAGAGTTGCTGGTGGTAATAAAAATAAAACAGTAGAATATTTAAAATCTATTAATAGAAATGATTTAGCTGAAGCTGTTCAATCTGGAGCTTTAACGCCATCTGACGCAACTAAATTGTTGTTAGAGGAAAGAGGGCAAGATAGATTATTTGAAAAGAAAAGATCACTAGAGCTGTATAAAGCTGGATTAACTGGAAATGTTAATGTGCAGTCTGTAACAGACTTACCAGATCTATCTGGCGTAATGATTAAATACAAAGATGGCAAAGTAGAAGTTAGAACGGCAGATAACAGAACTCTATCAGGCGAAGAGGCAATTAAATTTGTCAGAACTGCAACTGAAACTAACTTTGAAAATCAAAAGGCAATTGCTGGAGCTAAAGCAGAAGGCAAAGGCGAAGTTGAGGTGAAACTTGCTGGCGATAAAAAGTTTGCAGAGAGTAGAGGCATTGCACGAGGTAAAATGGTAGACCAAGCCAAGCAAACTAATACTATGGTTACCAGCAATATTAATAAATATAAAAGAGTATTAGAGCAGTTGGATAAGGGTGGCCAAACTGGTGTCCTTGTTAATTTCTTACCAGATGTAACTGCGGCGTCTGCAACTATCAATCAAATTAGAAACGAACTTGCCTTAAATGTTATAGGGTCTGTTACATTTGGCGCATTAAGTAAGGGTGAGTTGGATTTAGCTAAAAGTACGGCAATGCCATCATCAACTTTATCACCAGAAGATTTAAGAATATGGCTAAATGAGGCGATTGAAGAGCAGACAAAAGTGCAACAAGCTGTTCAAGAAACATTGATGCATTACGTTATGGGTGGGTCAGAGCAAGAATATTACGAAAAATTAGGTGTTACAGGAAATAGTACCCCACAAATAGATGCGGAAAATAATGACCCACTAGGTCTTAATTAATAAGGTAAGCAATAATGTCAGCTATTGAAAAACTGCGCCAAAAGTACCCACAGTACCAAGATAAAACTGACGCCCAATTATTGTTTGGCGTTTATAAAAAGTTTTACAGCGACAAACCATTAGTTGGTTTTGCTAAACAGTTAGATTTAGAAAAAAATCAGGTAACAGATTTTCTTGTAGAAGCTGGCAAGCAAGGACAAACTGTTGGCTTTAACAACGCTAATAAGCCAAGTGTCGGCGGAGATTTAACGGGTACAGCTCGCGGATTATTCCAAGGTGCTACTTTTGGGTTTGGTGATGAAATTATTGCAGGCGGAACTGCTGGCCTTAAAAAAATTGTAAGTGGTGATGATAGGTCTTTAGGTGATATTTACCAACAAGAGTTACAAAGAGAGCGTGAGCGAATTGGTGAGTTTAGGGAGACAGATCCTATAAAAGCATACGGCTCTGAGTTTGCTGGGGGCGCGGCTGTTCCTCTTGGTGTTGCTAAAAATGTAAAGCAAGCGGTCACATTGGGATCTGGCACTGGCGGAGCATACGCGGCTGGATCTTCCGAGGGCGACGCAATGGATCGCTTAATGGCAGTACCAACAGGCGCGGCTTTTGGCGCAATACTTGGTGGGACATTTCAAGTTGCAGGCAGAACTGTGCAAGATCTCTTAAAGGATTTTTTAAGCAAAAAAGCGCAAAAAGCGGCGGCTGAAGGTGCGAAGTCAGTTGAACAACTTAAAAATGAAGCAAGCGTTTTTTATGACGATGCTATGAAAAATGGTTTAAAAATAGACCCAGCATCACTACAGGTTATAATTGACGACGCACTAACTGCGGCGAGGCGTAGTGGTGATAACTTTAATAGAGGCTTAACGCCAAAAAGCGCTGGCGTTATTGATGACATTCGAGGTGCTATTAAAGATTTTAGTAAAGATATTAATAAATCGTTTGGCATACAAGATTTAGAAGAGCTAAGGATGACGTCAAAGACGCCAATGGCAGATTTTGGCAATAAGTCAGAGCAACGTGCAGGCGGATTTATTTTAGATGCAATAGATAAATATATGGCAGAGTTAAGCCCAGACCAACTTGTTTCTGGCTCGGCAGACAATGTTGTGGATACCATACAAAAGGCGCGTGGCCTTTGGGCTAAAATGTCTAAAGCTGGTGTTATTGAGGAAATATTAAACACTGCGCCAAACTACAGAGGTGGTTTAGAAAGTGGTTTAAAAAATCAAGTTAAAAGTATACTAAATAGCAAAAAGAAAAGATCGCAGTTTAGTAAGGAAGAACAAAAGTTACTAGCTGAAATACAGCAGGGTACACCTCTTGGAAACTTAATCGGAAATCTAAGTAAAATGGGTCTGTCATCGTCTGGCGGCAATAACCCTATCTCAGCAATGGGCGGAGCTGGCGTAGGTGTGGGTAGCTTACTTGCAGGCGTCGATCCAATTATCGCCACATCAATAGGTTTAGCGTCAACTGCTGGTTTGGCAGGATTAAGGCATGTAAGAGAACAATCTCTAAAACAAAGAGTTGAGCTTTTCCAAGCAATTGTAGCCAATGGATTAGCTGATCAAGTTAAGACTGCAAACCCATCCGCATTTAGAGCTTTAGAAGCGGCGGCAAACTCATTAACATCTGGAGCAACTAAAGGCGCAATTGCCGCAACAGATGAGCAAGTGCAATTCGCAAGAGATAAAGCATATTAAGGAAAAAACATGGAACTAAAACCAAAATCTATAATTGAAATCGAGGGTATAGTTTCGGATGCCATTGAGGATGCTGTTTCTTTTGTCGAGGGCGAGATTGCTGAAGATAGAATTAAGGCACAAGAATACTACGATGGCGAGGTTCACTTAGGTCACGAGGATGGGCGCAGTAGCGTTGTGGCAACTAAAGTGCGTGACACAGTACGCGCTGTTAAGCCAAGTTTAATGCGTATTTTCCTAAGCACTGCAAAGCCAGTGGAATATATACCACGAGGCGCAGAAGATGTGGCTATGGCAGATCAAGCTACAGAATTTATGCACCACGAATTTACCAGATTAAATGGTTACCGCGTAATTAATGATGCGTTCCAAGATGCACTTGTTAAGAAGCAAGGTATCGTAAAGGCATACTGGATGACATATCCAGAAGCAGAAATATTCACATATACAGATTTATCTGACGATGAATACACATACCTGATCGAAGACGATGAAGTTACAGTGCTTGAGCATTCTATGGAAATGTCAATTGAAGTTGATGAAATGGGCATGGAAATGCAGATGCCTATTCACAGCGCAAAGATCAGCCGACAAAAAGAAACTGGCGAATTATGTATTGAAAGCGTGCCACCAGAGGAATTTTTCATAAGTCGAGATGCAAGGACAATGAAAGATGCATATCTGGTAGCTCACAGAACTGAGATGAGAGCTGGCGACGTTGTTGCAATGGGATTTGACCCTGATGAGATATTTGGATTAGATAGCTTTGAGGGTGGCGGCGATACATCATCAAGTGAAGAATTTGCTCGACGCGGATACGACACTGATTTTAGTGATGAAGATCCAGCAGATCCAGCAATGAAAAGCGTGACAATTACCCAAGCATATATGAGAATTGACGCGGACGGGACGGGAATACCAATCCTACACAAATTAACTTGTGGCGGCACAAAGTATAAATTACTTGATTTAGAGCCATGCGATGAAGTGCCATTTGCTAAATTTGAAATTGATCCAGAGCCACATACTTTTTATGGCAGATCTCTAGCTGAGATAGTGATGGATGATCAGGACGCGGCAACATCAGTTTTACGAGGCATATTGGATAACGTCGCAATGACAAACAATCCGCGTCTGGCAGTGACATCTGGCGTTAATATCGATGATTTACTGAATAACGAAATTGGTGCAATCGTGCGTATGCAACAAATGGGTCAGGTTCAAGATTTATCAGTGCCATTCCACGCTGGGCAGACATTAAGTGCATTAACTTACTTAGATGGGCTTGTAGAGAGCAAAACAGGCGTCTCCAGAGCCTCTATGGGGTTAGACCCAGATGCAATGCAGTCTACTACTAAAGCGGCTGTGCAGGCCACAATACAGGCTGGAGCTGGTCAAACCGAAGTAATGGTGAGAAACCTTGCGGATGGTATGAAAGACCTATTTGGCCTTATGTTGCGCCTAACCCACAAGAATATTGATGAAGAGCAAATGATGCGAATGAACGGCTCGTTTGTGCCTGTAGATCCGCGCATTTGGGATGGCTCAATGGACGTGATGATTAACGTCGGATTAGGAACTGGCAGGGAAGAGGAAAAAGCAATGGCGCTTAACCAAGCCCTACAAATGCAACAACTTGTATATCAGACGTATGGCGCTCAAAATGGTCTAGTGAGCCTCACCAATATTCGCAATACATTAGCTGACCAATTGGCAGTTGCAGGAATACGAAATGCCGACAGGTATTTTGCGCCAATAACTGAAGAAATTGAGATGCAAATGCTACAGCAACAGCAGGCGGCACAAGCGGCTCAGGGTCAACCACAAGATCCAAACGCGGCATTCTTGCAGGCAGAGCAAATGAAAGTGCAAGCCAAGATGCAAGCCGACGCCGCCAAGTTACAAATGGACATGGCGAAGAATGCTCAGGCAGATGATTTGAAACGCGATCAAATGGCGCAAGATTTACTTGTAGACGCCGCCAAGATTTATGGTGAATATGGCACTAAAGTTGACGTTGCCAGAGTAAAATCAGAGCAGGATAAAAACCGCATGATTGGTGGCATTGCACAAGGAAATATGTCATAATGGCGCAAGTTATAAGATTAGAAGCTGAAGAGGCCAGACGTTTAAAAAACGATACTGCTTTTCAGAAATTTGTAGAAAATGTTCGTGAAGATCAAATGAAGATCTTTGCAGAAAGTAGTGCATCAGACGTTGATGCGCGTGAGGAAGCTCATTCAATAGTGAGGGCTTTAAATGAAATTGAAATTACACTCGACGCCGCAATATCGGCAGAGTTAATTCTTGATAAACAAAGGAAGTAGCACCGATGAAATCGACTACCCTAGAAGAAGCTGTAGACAGCATGATCGTATCACCTGACGCGGAAAATGATCAGGAACAAAATTTGAACGAAGCTCCAGAACAAGTGGAAGCAGTTAGCGACGGCGAAGCTGAAGAAATGGAAACTGAAGACGAGGGTTCAGATGACGCTGAAGAGCTATCCAGCGAGGATGATAGCGAAATCGACTACGAAGAAACAGAGGCTGATGACACTGAGCCTGACCAAGAAAGAATGATTGAAGTCACAGTAGACGGAGAGAAGCAATATTGGACAGAGGCTGAGTTACAACGTGATGCGGCTGGACAGAAGGCGATTAACAAAAGGTTTCAAGAAATAGCTCAATTGCGAAAGCAGTTTGATCAGAAGGAAGCCGAAATAGCGAGGCGAGAAGCGCAAGCTCTTGGTTTAGCAAATCAGATACAAAATGGATCGTTGGTAGCACCTACGCCCCCTAATACTGAACTCTTTGAAAAAGACCCCATTGGTTATATGGAAATGAAGATGCAGTACGATACGGCGAAGACTGAATATGATCAATCAATGTATCAGGTTCAAACTTTACAACACCAACAACAGCAAGCTCAGTCGCAGGCGCATCAGTCGTATCTGCAAGAGCAGGCCGAGGTTCTTAGAAAGCGTATTCCAGAAATTGCAGATCCTATTAAGGGTGAAGCATTAAAACAATCGCTGGTTCAAACTGGTGTGGCTTACGGATTTACTGAAGACGAAATGTCTATGGTAACTGACGCGAGATACATCGAGGCATTGAATGATGCGAGGAAATATCGGGAATTGAAATCTAAGCGTAAGGCTACGCAGACAAAAGGCGAGAAAGCTCGTCCTGTCGTTAAGGCTGGCGTAAAGAAGCGAAAATCAACTGGCATTCAAGCGGAGCAACAAAAGGCGCAACAGCGCTTAATGAAAACAGGTTCAATCGATGATGCATTGAGCCTGATGTTAAACAATGATTAACATTAAGTTAGTCTTCTAAGTCTCTGAAAGGACACAATAATATGGCTCAGCCTAGTAATACGTTCGATTCAATCGATAACGCTAATAGTATCAAAGAGGACATCCAAGATATTATTTATAACATTTCACCAGACGAAACCCCATTTTTATCTGCGTGTAGAAAAACAACTGCAAAATCAACTTTGCATGAATGGTCAACAGACACGCTAAGAGCGTCTGCGGCTAATGCTCATATCGAGGGCGATGACACAACTGCATCTGCGGTTTCTGGAGTTACTCGTTTGAACAATAGAACTCAAATTTTTAAAGACGCCATAATTATCAGTGACACTGATGAGGGCTTATCAAAAATAGCCAAGGCAAAGGAGATGAGCTATCAAATCCTCAAAGCTGGTAAAACCATGAAACTTGATATTGAAAAGGCTCTTTTCGATAACAATGCAAAAGTAACGGGTTCTGCAAGTGCGGCGAGGGAACTTGCTGGTGCGCCAACATGGTTAACATCAAACACTGTCAAAGGTTCTGGCGGCGCTGATGCTAATGGTACAGGTTCAAATGCTCGTACTGATGGTACACAAACAGTATTCACTCAAGCTAAGTTTGATACAGTGATGCAAAGCGTTTGGGAAAATGGCGGAACAGGATCAAAGACTGCATATTTGTCAGCATTTAATATGACAAAATGTCTTGGATTTGCTGGTAACAACAACCAACGTGCAAACGTGGTTGGCGCTGATGAGCGTGTTATCAATTCAATCAGCATATATTTAACCCCTTGGGGCGAAATATCGCTAAGGCCAACGAGAGAGAACAGATCTCGTGATGTGTTCTTAATGCAGAACGACACATGGCAAGTGGCTACACTACGTCCAATGAAAAATGTTGAACTAAGTAAGACAGGGGATAATTCAAAAAGACAATTAACCACTGAACTCACATTGGTATGTACTTCAGAAGCGGCAAACGGCATGGTAGCAGATTGCACAACTTCATAAACTAACTATAGTAAGGGGGGGAAACCCCCCTTATTTACTATCAGGAGTGATTTGATGATAAGCTCAAAAATAGCAGAAAAAATTGAAATATCTGATAATGGTGAAATTAACATAAAACGCACGTTTGATGGTAGCCAAATGATGCGTGACGCAGAATACGCTCGTCAAAATTCAGATAATACTTTTGGCTCAGATCATAAGCTAATTGCACAAGTTGATGCGGCCTTAATTGGCGTCTGGCTTAAAGAGGCTGGCGTGAGCTGGAGTGACACAGAAGCGGCTAATCAAGTCGTTAAACGAAAATTAACATCTGGAGAATTTGCGGATTTAAGAGTATGGCAGGGCAAATACTAATGGAAATGGCTGATTTATGGAGTGGTACGCTCACATTCGCATTGGCGTTTGTGGGTTTTGTTTTACGCGGATATGTTTTAGAGTTGAACAGATTACAAATTCTGTTGAACAGAACGCGAGAGGAATATGTGACGAAATCTGACAATAGTGCGTCAATGAGTAGATTGTTCGTCAGGCTAGATTTGATCGACGCAAAGATGGATCGCATACTAGAACGGAAGTAAAATGCTACGTTTACTAATAATTGGATTTTTCATTGTTTTTGGCAGTTTTGCTTATGCTGAAGATGACACAATAAAGACAGATACAACCATCAATTCTAGTGGGTCTATGGATACCACAATTAACAGCCCACCACCATCAGCTATAGCTCCACAAGTTAGCACAAGCGGATCTGATTTATGTGTCGTGGGGATCTCAGGCGCAGTGCAAACGCAGATATTAGGCATCTCTGGCGGCAAGACTGTAAAAGACTTGAACTGTGAACGCATAAGGGCAAGTAAGCTATTATCAGACCTCGGAATGCGTGTTGCGTCAGTTTCACTGCTTTGCGAGGACGATAGGGTCAAAGAGGCAATGAAAAACGCTGGCACGCCCTGTCCAATCAATGGGAAAATAGGAGATGAGGCCAGACTTGAATGGGAGATGAAAGCTGTGGAAGCGCGTATTAGCGAAGACCAGAAAAATCTAGTAGAAAGGCTTTTTGATGAACAGGCTGAAACTAAAATTGGGCTTGGTGTCATTATCGGCACTTTGTTTATGTTGCTCTTACTCTAGCGCAGACCCATTTAAGTATGGTGCAAGTGCTAACGCCGCCAGAAATGGTCTAAACTGGGCTATGTCATCTGTCTTTCCGCCTATTGGTGGCATTGATATAAATGGCCTGATTTACAGGTATAGAACAGAAAAAGAAACTGACGCAGACATGAAAGTCACTGTCGGCAATCTTAATTTTGATGGCGATGGGTATGCGTTTAGCGAGACTGACGATTGGTCTGGCGTCCCATCCAATACGATTACAAAATCATTTCCACTGTCAAACATACCATTAGAGAGCTGGGGCGATGGGTCTATCACAGTTGAAGGTGAAGGCGTCGTCAAGGATGCCACAGTAATTTATACATTTAGAGTTGATGAGTGCTATGACCCACAGCTAAACCCAAGTTGCGCTGGTTATGTGAAGCCAGTGCCAAAATTGCCTATAGTTGAAGTTTATAATGCATTAGAAGATGATGCTGTTGTGAATACTATTGAAGAGGAAGAATACGAATATCCAGACGAGGCTGAAATACCAGAAGATGATGAAGATAATGATAAGCCAACTAAAATAGAGCTGGGTCTGATGTCTGCTGAAAATGCTTTGACTATGTTTCAAGATTATAATCAAAATGAGCTTATCAATATGATTAACAATCAAACCAATTTGCAAACGTACTATGATCTCAAGATAAATGGTGGTATATACAAAGATAAGCATAAATTAAGTCAAAAACAAATGCCAGATAACAAAAGAGCTTTAAGGGCGAATTTGGCACAACAACTAAAGCATGAAAAAATGGTAGACATGCAGTACAATAAGTGAGGTTAATATGAAATATTTAGCAATTCCACTGTTAGCACTAGCCACACCAGCTTTTGCAAATAGTGTAGACATAGTCGGCAATGTGGCGGCTAAGTGTGTAATCCAAACAACTAAAACTGGCGCATACGGAAATCCGACGCCCAGCAAATTATCAACATCGGCGTCTGATGGTGGAATATTGCCAGAGATCCGCATCGATGTTGCGATAGCAAACAGTTACACAGCCAACATCACATACCCAACAAGTTTTACATCATCACCATCTTTAAATGACGTTGTAACGTGGACGGGATCTGTTGCAGTGAGCAATACCAGTGACGCTGGCATGTCAGGATATGATAGCGCTAAAACTGTTTCTGGGGCGACTACATCGTACTCATTAACAACTGCTGGTTCTACATGGTTTGCTGTATCAAGTGTGGCTGAGTATGGCGGCGGAAGTAACAAGCCGTTTACGGGAGGCACTTATATTGCCCAAACGACTGCATCATGTATTCCAAATTAAAAGCACTTGTAGTCATTACGTTATTGGGGTCTGGCGTATCTGCTCACGAACAGACCCCAGCCTACCCAAAAATGAAATATTCCACAGTTAAAGATGTGGTAAAATTTGAGCTGTCTATATTTAACCAGAGAGAGCGCGTTAAATATTACAGAATAGCACTATTTGATAAAAATTTTGTGGGGCTTCCATTTTCCACAAGGCATAGAATAATAAAAGTTGATTACCAAACTAGAAAAAACTTTGATGTATATGTTAAAAAGAGCGATATGGACGAGGCGCAGTATATATGCACAATATCAAAGACTATGAAAGAACGAGGTTCTAAGCCATTTGTAAGATCTATGGTATGTTCAAAGATTACAGGGGGAACTAAATGAAATATGCAATCATTCTATCCTTAATTGCTGGCAGTGCGTTTGCCGATAGCTCGTCACTGTCTCTGGCGTTACCGACGCCAAATCTGAATACACAATCCGACAGAATAAGATCTGGCAGTATTGAATGCTCAAATTCTATCTCAGGCTCGACACTTCTGGAATACGGCTTAACTGGCCTGCTGTCTGGCCTTAACACTGACGCGAGAGGCAAAGATATTGGCGTTTATGCTCGCATTGTTATTCCACTGAATGCACCAAGGAAGCGTATTGAGTGCCAGAAATTATTTGAAGTGGAACTGTTGCAACGTAAAATGGAAATTCGCATGTTGCAGGAAGAGCTGGACGCCATGAAAAACTTGCAATCTTCAGAAGTGGAATTTGAGAACTAATGGTCGATACAACGAAAATTGCAGATGGAATTGATGGGCTGGCAGATCGCCAAATCAAAGCTGGTGGCATGAAGTTAACGGCTGGGTCAATATTGGCAATATTTGCGTTTCTATCTACAATTGGATCTGGCCTATATGGCGGCTTGCTAATGTGGCAAAAGATTGAAGAGGTTGCTGGCCTTGATTTGCAGGAATACCAAACTCAAATGGAATTAATGGACGCTAACATTCAACAAACTATGGATTACACACGCGAGATCAAAACTGGGTTGCTAAATGATATTTTGGGCATTGAGAGGCAGGCGGATCGAACTGAGGATATGGTGCGTGAAATTGAAGATAAAGTTAGGGAAATGATAGATAAGGCGGAGCTAAGATTTGAAACGCAAAGAAATAGAATTTCCAGCACTCAAGATATTGAGATGAAGGATCTGGAAGATAAGTTAACCAAGAAACTACAAAGGGCGCTGGATAATCCTCTGGCGGATTAATATGGATGAATTTAAAAAATTTGATGTAGATGGCAATGGATCAATCGATCAGGCTGAATGGGATCGCATGGCTCTGGAAGATAGGCGCTTACGAATGCAGGATGAAGACGCCCAGCGTGATGCACAACGCAGAATGACATGGTATGCCCTGTCAGGGATGCTCCTATACCCCTTTGCGGTCATTCTAGCAGATGTATTTGGATTAATTGAAGCCGCCAAAATATTAGGTTCAATGGCAAGCATTTACTTTGTATCTGTTGCTGGCATCGTATCTGTATTCTTTGGGGCAAACGCATTAGCGAAAGGAAAAGATAAATGATAGCTGGACTAGGATTATTAGGCAAAGTTGCAGATCTTGCTGGAACTATGATCGAGGGCAAGACTGCTGTGAAGCAGGCTGAAGCCCAAACAAAAATGAAAATAGCTACTGGCGAGATCGATTGGGATATTGCCGCCATGAAAGCCACTGAGAATAGCTGGAAAGACGAGTGGATAACTCTGCTCTTCTCGATACCATTAATTTTAGCGTTTTGTGGCGATTGGGGAAATGGCATTGTGCAAGCTGGTTTTGCCGCGCTGTCTAATATGCCTGATTGGTATCAATACAGTTTAGGTGGTATTGTGAGTGCATCAATTGGGATGCGTGGTGTAAGTAAATATTTTGGGAGTAAAAAATAATGACAGAAGCAATGAAAAAATTGCAAGATAAAGTCGGCGTTGGGGCAGACGGACATTTTGGGAAAAACACGGCTAAGGCCATTGCTCAATATTATGAGTTATCGAATGAGAGAGCCGCCCATCTAATGGGTCAGGCAAGCCACGAAAGCGGTCACTGGCGGCATACCAGAGAAAATCTGAACTACAGCGCGGATAGTATGATGCGCGTCTGGCCTAGCCGATTTCCTGATCTGGCGTCCTGCGAGGGATATTCTCGAAACCCAACAGCATTAGCTAATAAGGTTTATGGTGGTCGCATGGGTAATGATGCTAATACCAATGAAGGCGCTTTATTTTCTGGAAAAGGTTATCTTATGATCACAGGGAAAAATAATTACAGGGCATTCAGCTCTGACATGGGCTTACCTGATATTATGACAGACCCAGATCTGGTGGCTGAGGATTACGCATTTGATACGGCAATGTGGTTCTTTAATAAAAACAAGTTATTCGACATTGCAGACGATGGTGTGAACGACGAAACAATTTTAAAAATCACTCGCCGAGTAAATGGTGGCGAACATGGCCTCACGGACAGAACAACTGAGACAAACAAGATTTATGAGTGGCTCAACGCATAGTAACAATATTGGTAGAGCTGGGGAATTTCTGGCTCTATCAAGATTAGCCTTTGCTGGCATTTCTTGCATTTTGGTACAGCATGAAGTTGACGATGCGTATTTAAAAACGCCAAGCGGCGAACTTCTGACTTTACAAGTTAAGACTGCCAGCAAGACAACTGGAAATAAAACCCAGTATCGCTGGGGAACAAGCCCAGTGGGAAACAATAAAAAATCCGATATATATGCATTGGTGGCGTATGATATACGAAAGATCTATTGGGCTAGGGGAGATGATCCAATTATCAAAAAAACATCAACTCGCTTGTACCCAGAACAGTTTGTGAATGAAGACGAATTATTAAAGCAAGTAATAAACAGTTTCATAGATTAAATAAACTGCTTGAAGATTTATGCAAATTTACATAATAAAACGTGTGGGCAAAGTCGGGCATGGCTTTCCCACACGATACATTATTTTTTCTTAAAGTAAACGTAACGCAATGACCTTGCCCCTGCGTTACCGATAATTGGCGTGGTTCGCTCGTAAATTCGGTCAACTAATTTTTGCTGGTACATGACGTTCAGCGCCCAAGCAATCTGAGAAACGCCAATACCACTATTCAAACTTATCATAGTGGTTGTGTAGCGCTTGCTGGTATTCATATACTTTAGTATAGTCTCACACCTCTTTTTAGGTATAGGTTTAATTCTTCTAAGATCGCTGGCAGTTACAAAATTCTTATGGGAAGATTTATTTGCTATGACTTGGCGTGGCCTGTTGCTTTTATTTATGTTGTTTCTTAGGCCACGTTTAATCTGATCTTTCTCAAAATTATACATCAGGTGTGAATACATGATCTCAAACTTATGCGTAGGCTCATCCATCATTGCTTGGGTGACTTGTTCTTTCGTCGCATAAGCGAAAGTTGGTGTTCGAGGTTGTTCAGTATCGCCAGTTGCTCCTGCATCATCCAGATGTAAAAGCTCTTGGTTCTCTTTTCTGTTCCCTTCAGATCTTCCTGCACGTTCTCGTTCAACTTTATTGATCTCGTCACAGCCTTGTAGCAATCTTTTGCATTCATGATTTATCTCCTTATTCATCATCATGTCCTTTAAATTTTCCGTTGGCATCCAAATCTGGTACACGGGTTCTAGCTTTTGGCATCTCTGGCAGTATCAAGCCAGTGCCAGCGCAATTTGTGCAATCGGCTTTCTCATACAGGTAAGTTTCATGGAAGATATTATAATCTTTCTCGAATAGCGTTTCGCCTGCTCCATTACATTCTGGGCATGGATAATATTTACTTGCCATTGGATAATCCTTTCGGCCTGAGCTTTGGTACAATAAATGATGAGCTGACGTGGCTAGTTTCGATGCACTGAGCCATGCTGTCCATTTTCTCATATGGTTTGTAGACTGCTGGCAATGCGTCGCCACACTCACGCGCACTGCGATAGAGCGTGGTGTCCTGTAGCTCCACGCCGCCAATGACATATGTGAGAACGAGCGTTGTATAAAATGTCATATTATTGATCCTTCCATATATGTGTTAGATTGTCAGAGACATGCTCAATGAATGATGACATTACTTTTTCTTTAATTTGGTCTAATGGTGTGTTAAGTTTTAAGCCAAACTTATTTAAATGGTTTTGCACTTCATATAATGCCGTTCTGCCAAGATTTGGGATGCGTAATAATTCTGCTGGAGTGTAACTTAATAAATCGTAATTATAAATTTTCATATGATCTAATTCATTTCTTATTAGATTATAGGTACGCACCGATAAGGAAGGTCTATCAATTTCAGCAAATAATGCCCTATGCAAAGATGGATCAATCCTTTCAAAGCTATTGTATAAATTATTTCTCAACTGATTTTTATCTGATTTTTTAATTTCATCATGAAGAATAAAAAACTGTTTTATGTATTCAATTTCACTTGCATAACCCCTTGGTATTGGCTCAATGTGGTCGCTAAATCTGTGAGCATAACCTATTTCAGTGCAAATGTATTTACAGCCACCATCCAATTTATCTATATAATTAGGTATAACTTCACCTATTATTTCGTCGGCTGGCTTCAACGATGTGATGCCAGCCTCAAATAAAAGTTTTCGTGGAAGGTACACTTGGTCGTGTTCTTTGTGAGTGAAAGCAAAGCCAAAGCCATGCTCATGAATTGATTTAATAATTAATCTTTGCATTTTATTCTCTTTCTTCAGTTAATATTTGTGTTCTAAAAAATCCCTGATATTGGGGATGCTCATGCATAAAGAAACGTGCATAATATGGCGTATAGTTATTACTCATTTTAAACTCTTCGCCATTTGTTTCAATATCGGTATGCCACCTAATGCGCTCAAAGATTGCTTTACTGCTATACTGGTCATGGCCTCTCTCAATTACCTCAAAAGTAAAGCGCTTGAATAGCTCATAAATGGTGGGGTTTTCGTGGTGGAAAATCCACCACTTGCGCTTGATGTCCTCTGACATCACTTCACCCCCTCTTCCAGATACTCTTGTATTCTGAGCATGATAATATTCATGGCAGTTGAAAGCTCTGACAGTGGAGCTTCCTCAGCCACGCGATTGATATTATGCCAAGCGCTTTCCCGATGGGTGACAATGCTCTTAACTGCTGGCTGAGGGTTTTCCTCAAGCGGAGCGCTGTATCCCTGATAAGCATAATCATTGACTTTATACTTATTTAAGAAAACCAGCAAATCGGCTTTATTAGTAGGCACATCATACTCAACATATGCGCCCAGTTTTTTTGCATCAGATTGTGTTCCAGCCCATTGCCCTTTTGGTGTAGTATATAATCGCATTTTATTCTCCTAAGTTAATGTTAATAATTGTATCCAGATAAACTATAATTTCTGGAAGGTGGATGGTGGCTAAAGCAAAAAGTGCAATAGCCAATCCGTCGATGATCATTGAAGTATTCATGCCACCACCTATTTGTGGAACTGAAGTAGATTGCTAAAATCTACATCGTAACCATCAAGGGCATATAAATCATTAGTGTAGTTACCACCAACATCGTGATAAATATAACCGCCAGCAACTAATGATCCAAAAGTACCCTCGGCTTGCTTCTGCGTCCAACCAGCATTTACAAGATCTTCAGCTCTCGCATATACCCAAGGATCGTCAACTAAATCTGCAACGCAAGTGCCGCCCATAACATCCAAGCAATTTTTGATTAAGGCAGTCATTGCGGCGCTTTGATTTTCAGTAAGTGTCATTTTGTATTCTCCGTTAATGTTTATGTTATTTAAGTAATCTAACAGATTATCAGATTGGGTCAAGCACTAAATATATCATTTATATATCATTGTGCCTGACCTGAGTAAGTATTACCAATCCTCACCATTGATTTTTACTTTTGTAGGGCGCTGGATAATAGTTTGCTTAACACCATCGCGCTCGCCATGCTCTTTAATTTTTGCCATGCAAGTTACATCAGTGCCTTTTTTTGACCAGCCATTAGATCCTTTATAAACAACGATGTCATTATTCTCATCGCGGCATATGTTAATGTATGTCGTGCCGTAATATCCTTCCAGAGCCACAACGTGCTGTACTGTTAGGCTGAACGCCTGACGTTCACCAACAACACCCACCCACTTACAGTCAGCGTCAGCCGCTTGGCGCTCGGCAACCAGAGCCGCACGTTTGTCAATAATTTTTACAACAGCATTGCGCTGGCCTTCAGTTAAAGACCCATAGTCATTTAATGCTGTTTCCATTTTGCCAAGAAAGCTATCTGCATTATCGTAGCTAGAGCCAGCTAGAAATTCTGTAATTTCCTGCGCTCGCTCATCATTGGCGTAAAACTTTTTAGCCCTGCTTTTTCTAGCATTGGCTTTTATGCTTGCCTCAACTGCGGCTACATATCTTGGGTTATCCCATTTATCGTGATAATCGTTTTCGTGCCAGCCCATGTTAATCTCCATTTGTGTTTATGTTTATTTAAGTAGAATAGCAGTTATTTAGATAGGGTCAAGCACTAAATATATCATTTATATATCATTGTGCCTAACCCTAGCAGTTATTTACGCTCGTAATCTGCCCATTGCTGGTACATTTTTTCCCAGCCCCATTTTACAAATTTAGCCATGTCATCGCCTTCCTTGATGCCATGATTAAACGCAAATTGTTTTAGGGCTGATGTAAGCTCAATTTCTGGAAACTCAACAGCCAAATCGATTGCTTCATTGTAAGCATTTTCCCAAGTTGTATTCATTATTTAATCTCCCAATTATTAATGTCTTCATGGTCAAACAGTGTATCTTTCTTCCATGTGATCCACTGATCCATATTTTTTAATGTAGTATTCCAATGAATTTCTCTTGTTCGAGAATGCCTATGCATAATATATCCATGCGGATAATCGCGGCTGATAAAGTAACCAGCCTGCTCAAGCTCGTCACTCAATCTCCACTTTCTGCCAGTGTTACGATTAGACTTTGGATCTTTCCAATCTTTTACAAAATTTTCCATTATACTGTCTCCTCAACTTGTAATTCTTTGAAGCCAACAAATGCACATTCAAAAACTCTTCTGCGCTCTGGAAGTATTTCGCCATCGTGCCTTTGTGCATCAACAATAAACCTATCAAACGCCATTGTAGATCGCAGACCTAATCCATCTTCCCTACGCTCTAATGCAGTAACATCTTTATTGAAATCACCATTTATAATAGAGCTACCATCTGCAATAGTAATTATAGAAAACTCGTTAGACCAAGATCCCTCAATGTTATTTGTCCAACGATATGCATACTCAAGAGCATCATTAGTTGTTTCATATGCAGATATTTCTACTGGGATTTGCACTTCTGCAACTGATGTAAATTCTTCAATATTGCCAGTTTCGCGGTTACGATTTGCATGTTGTACTGTGATTTTCATTTTGTATTCTCCGTTAATGTTTGTGTTTATTCACTCAATATAGCAGTTATTCAGATGCGGTCAAGCGGAAAATATATCTTTTATATATCATTATGTTGTTGACGCCATCTGAATAGCTGTTATATTGAGTGAATAAACACAAACGAGGAGACTTTATTATGACTAAGCTAAAAATCAAACCAGTTAATCACGGCACTACAAAGGCGGATCGAAACCGCTACTGTGGCGCGGCAGTTGTCAGTGCAATCACTGGTATGACAACAGGTGAGGCGGCGAGACTTGTTCGTCACCTCAGTGGTGTGAGAAGTGTCAAAGGCACTAGCACTCGCCAAATCAGAGATGCATTTGCTGAGTGTGGCGTCCGCTTTGCGCGGAAGTCATATGGTATGCGTTTAAATCGCACCGATGGCGTTACACTTGCTGGCTGGTTAAGAGGCACTGTGAAGTATCGCAATGCAGAGCGTGTATTTTTGGTTGTCGCTGGGCATCACTGGCAACTGGTTCAAGGTCGCAGATATGTATGTGGTTTGACTTGCGAAATCGTGAGCATTAAAGACAAGCGAGTTAAGAGACGCGCTAGAGTTTCTGAGGTTTATGAGTTAACTGCGCCAGATGGCATGGTGATACCTCATGTGGCTAAGAAGCCAAAAAACCGAAACGCTGGGGCAACTGCAAGTAAGGCTAGGCGATTGGCTAAGGAGCTGGGCATAGAGATCGAGATGGAACATTACTACTACGATGATGAGCCTAGATATTGGCTGGGTGGCTACGCTGAGGGCTGTGGGGATTACGTTGATCTTGGGGTTATTGAAACTCACTTTGCATACTCATGGTCTGAGGTTGTTGACACATTGCAGGCGATTAAGGATTATAAGGCGCAGGCAATAGCGGCTTAATTAATAAGCACTGTGGCTCAGGTCGCAGTGCTTAGATAATTAAACCAAGGAGAAAAGAAATGGTTGATAAGAGAGTATTAATTAATTTTAGTGAGGCTCAATATGAAGCCGTTGCTGAGGCCGCCAACAAATCGGCTCTGAGCTTTAATGCGTTTGTTAGGATGGCATCTTATATGGCGGCGTCCAAAGCTGGCGTTGAAGTTGCAAAGCCAGAGGAAGATGAATGATTGTTGTCGGTGTAGATTGTGGTTTCTCTGGAGCGATTGCACATTACTGCACGCGCACTAAAGATCTGGATGTCATCGATATGCCTGTCATCTTAAACTCAAAGGGTAAAAACGAAATTGATATTCATTCGTTATTACATTTGTTAGAGCCAGAGGCTAAAGATCGTATGGCTGTAGTTGAACAGGTGGCATCAAGGCCAAACCAATCGTCGGTTGCCACATTTAGATTTGGTATGGGATATGGCGCATTGATTGCATGTGTGGCGGCTAACAAAACGCCAATGCATTTAGTCACGCCTCAGAAATGGAAGAAACACTTTGGCCTGACATCTGACAAAGATACCAGCCGCCAATTGGCAATGCAGAGATTTCCTGATTATGCTGAGAAGTTTGTCAGGAAGAAAGATGATGGTCGCGCTGAAGCGGCACTCATTGCGCTATATGGCGCAGAAGTTTTAAACAAGTAAATTAGGAGAATATAAATGCAGATAATACCCAGCGAAGAGCTGTCAAATAAGGCATACCACGAACTGCCTGCAATCTCGTCAAGCGCTGTAAAGACAGTTGCAACGTCATCATTATACCACTGGAAGAACTCTAAGTTTAATTCCACGCCAGCTATGATTCTTGGCTCGGCATTTCATGCGATGATGCTAGAGCCAGAGAAAGACCTTGTGTATAATTCAGGTTTATCACGGCGTGGTAGTAAGGCTTGGAAAGAGCAGGAAGATTTTTTAGGTGATGATCAGATATTGCTACCAACAGGTGAATACGAGCAGTGTCAAAAAATGGTCGATGGTTGCCTACAAAACAAAATGGCTAGAAATTTATTAACCAATGAAGATCTGCTGGCTGAATACAGCTTTATGGCGACGTGTTTAGAAACAGGTTTAGATCTCAAGGTTCGTCCAGATGGATTGTTAAAAGAGGCTGGCATAGTAATAGATCTAAAGTCATGCTTGGACGCATCTTATCGCGGCTTTGATAAGGCTGTGAGAAATTTCCGCTACGATTTGCAGGCATGTTTTTATCGTTACGTTTTAAAGCTATGTGGAATTGAAACTACAAACTTTATATTTATTGCTACTGAAAAAGGCTCATACGCTACAGCCTGCTATGAGATGTCAGATAAATATAATAAGTACGCCGAGGCAGAGATGTTTAAGACATTGCGAAAAATTAAAGTGGCACAAGATACAAACACTTTTGACACTGGATGGCCTGAGCTGGATACAATTAATCTTCCAGCTTATCTGGACGAAGATCACGGCTTATAAACTAATCCCAGCGCAGGGGTACTGCGTACAACAAAAAGGAGTTGCCAAATGCAACACATAATAAACGGCGTGAAAGCGCTATATCCAAGACTAAACACTACATACAGATTTGACCAAGAAGAGTTTCGCAGTGTCAAATGTGATCCCAAAGAAGAGGGGGCGGCTTACGAGATGTCGTTTAACCTTACAGGTGAGCAGTGCAAAGAGCTGAACGCAATTTGTATGCAGTCATATAAAAATGCGGCGGCGTTAGAGACAAGTAAACGCAAGTGGCCTGAGCAACCATTAAGTTTGCCATATAAGATTGATGACAATAAGCAGGGCGATTGGATTGGTAAGGCTAAACTAAAAGGCTCTTACTCTGGCGAAGCCACAAACCCACCACGTCAGGTCGATGCATCACGCAAAAAATTGCCTGACGGATTTGAGCTGACATCTGGGTCAACTGTAAATATCGCAGTGACAGTCGTGCCATTCAACACTGGAACGATCAACGGCGTGTCTCTGAGATT
>Ga0208947_1000412_pt1 | contig 21662 bp, 7 predicted proteins | sample AOAMet1_04_M0_20_2_FD_188226 | JGI IMG/M metagenome (GOLD analysis project Ga0208947, IMG submission 188226) | Ammonia-oxidizing marine microbial communities from Monterey Bay, California, USA - CAN11_04_M0_20 (SPAdes) | ecosystem: Environmental > Aquatic > Marine > Intertidal zone | place... | reverse complement strand
TTCAGCAACAGCCTCTTCAGCAGGAGCTTCTTCAGAAACAGCCTCTTCAGCAGGAGCATCTTCAGCAACAGCCTCTTCAGCAGGAGCATCTTCAGCAACAGCCTCTTCGGCAGTAGCTTCTTCAGCAACAGCTTCTTCAGCAGGAGTCTCTTGAGCAACAGCCTCTTCGGCAGTAGCTTCTTCAGCAGCAGCAACTTGGGCTTCAACTCTAGCTTTATTCACTAGTTTTTCAGCTTCTAATTCTTTAGCTTTTTTATTAGCTTCTTCTTTTTCAAGGGAACTAATTTTGGAATCTATTTTAGATGTTTTTTCTTCTAGCCAAGCTGCAAGTTTTGTTTCGGCCTCCTCTAATGTAAGAGCACCTTTTGCTACACCTCCTAAAAGGTGATGTTTGAGCATTGCACCCTTATATGATAAAATATTTCTTGCAGTATGTGTGGGTTGGGCACCATTTTGGAGCCATTTTACTGAACCGTCAATGTCTAGTTCAATTATTGGTGGGTTTACATTAGGATTGTAACTTCCTAATTTTTCTAAATACTTACCATCTCGTTTTGATCTGGAATCAGCTGCGACTATCCAGTAATAAGGTTTTCCTTTTTTACCGTGTCTTTGTAATCTAATTTTTACTGGCATAATAATTAATTTGTGAGGTTCTCGACCTCTGTTATTAATGAGAGCGCAAATATAATAATATTTTCTAATTCTAATTAATTCTTTTGTTTTTTTGTTTTACTTTTATATAAATATTTAAATTTTATGAAAAAAATTATCTATACTTTATTGATTTCTTGTCTAATTTCAAGTTGTTCTACTGAGATTGAATATAGAATCCCAGCATTTCAGGCAACTATAAATGGCTCTAATAATTGGGAGGCTACAAACTTCAGTGTAACTACAAATGCCTTGGGTGAAGGTATAATTACTGGAAATAATTTTAATTCCGCAATTACCTTAAGATTTCCATCAATTAATATAGGAGTTTATGATTTTCGTGAAAATTTAATTGGAGAAGCTACTTATCAAGACACAATTCAATATTCAACATTAAATGACGGAATAGCAAGTATTGCTTATTTCAGTGATGGAGAAATTTCAATTAATGAAATAACTCCTGATTCTAAGATTAGCGGAACATTCACTTTCAATGCGTACAATTCATCAGGTGAATCTACTGTTAATGTATCTCAAGGTATTTTTTATAGACTTCCGTTAACGCAAACAACAGATTAATTAATGTATTTAATATTTGATACAGAAACTACAGGGTTACCTAAAAATTGGAACGCTCCTGTTTCAGATATCGACAATTGGCCTCGTTGTGTTCAAATAGCTTGGCAAATTCATGATAGTCTTGGTAATTGTATTGAAAATAAGGACTTTTTAATTAAACCTGATGGGTATAATATTCCATATGATTCAGAAAAAATACATGGAATCTCCACTGAGCTTGCCGAAAAAGATGGTTATGTTTTACTGGACGTATTAAAACTATTCAACGAAGCTGTTAAGAAATCAAAATTTGTTATTGGTCATAACGTAAAGTTTGATTTAAATATAATGGGTTGTGAATTTTACAGAGCAAATCTTCAAAATAATTTGGATGTTGCTAAAATTCTGGATACTTGTTATGAAAAAACTGCGTCATTGTGTATGATACCAGGAGGTAGAGGAGGAAAATATAAGTTTCCAACCTTAACTGAACTTCACTCATTTCTTTTTTCGAACCCATTTGCTGAGGCACATAATGCAACTGCTGACGTTGAAGCCACAACTAGATGTTTTTTAGAATTGATTAGAATTAAAAATTATTCTTTAGCTGAATTAGATCAGTCAGACGGATATTATGAAGATTTTATTAGACAAAACAAATCTTTGATTGAGCCTTTAGGAATTAAACACATAAATCTAAAAAAAAAATCTGCTTTAATTAAGCAAAAGTTAAGCAAAGAGACCGAAGACTCTAATGATCAAAATATTCTAGTTTCTAAAGAACTTCAAAATTCAAATTTTGTTCACCTTCATAATCACTCTCAATTTTCAGTTCTTCAATCCACAATTAGCATTAAGGATTTAGTCGATTCTACATCTAAATATAACATGCCTGCTGTTGCGTTGACTGATCATGCAAACATGATGGGTTCATTTAGATTTATAAATGAAATTAATCAATACAATAAGCAGATAAAAATTGATAATTCTAAATTGACTGATGATGAAAATGATAAAATAAAATCTCCGATAAAACCTATTTTAGGATGTGAGTTTTTTGTTTGCGAAGATCATCTAAATAAATCTTTTAAAGATTATGGCTATCAAATTGTTTTATTAGCAAAAAATAAAAATGGTTATCAAAATTTAGCTAAATTATCTTCAATAGCTTACACTAAAGGTTTTTATTATGTTCCTAGAATCGATAAAAATTTAATACTAAAATATAAGAAAGATATCATTGTGTTAAGTGGTAATTTATATGGTGAAATTCCTAGTAAAATACTTAATATAGGAGAAAAACAAGCTGAAGATTCTTTATTGTGGTGGAAAAGAAATTTTGGAAGTGATTTTTATCTTGAAATAATGAATCATGATCAAGAAGATGAAAAAGTTGTAAATAAAGTCATCAAAAGATTTTCCATTAATCATAAAATCAAATTAATTGCAACAAATAATAATTATTATTGTGAAAAGCAAGACGCTAATGCACATGATATTTTGTTGTGTGTTAAAGATGGCGAAAAACAATCGACTCCAATAGGAAGAGGCAGAGGCTTTAGGCATGGGTTACCAAATCACGAATATTATTATAAATCTTCTGATGAAATGAAGTCTCTTTTTAGAGATTATCCAGAATCAATTATTAATATACAAGAGGTAATAGACAAAATAGAAATTTATTCTTTATACAGAGACGTTTTACTACCAAAATTTGAAATACCAAGTGAATTTGAAGACTCCAATGATTTGAAGGATAATGGAAAAAGAGGTGAAAATAATTATTTGAGACATTTGACCTTGGAAGGAGCAAAAAAAAGATACGATGAAATAACAGCTGAACTCACCGAACGTATTGATTTTGAACTTAATACTATTGAAAAAACTGGATATCCAGGATACTTTCTAATTGTTGAAGATTTTATTAGAGAAGCTAGAAATATGAATGTTTCAGTTGGTCCTGGCAGAGGATCTGCCGCAGGCTCTGTTGTAGCTTATTGTTTATGGATAACAAATATTGATCCCATTAAATACGACTTACTTTTCGAGAGATTTTTAAATCCCGATAGAGTTAGTATGCCAGATATTGATATTGATTTTGATGATGAAGGCAGAGGTAAGGTTATGGATTATGTAATAAATAAGTATGGAGATACACAGGTTGCACAAATTATTACTTATGGAACAATGGCAGCAAAATCATCTATCAGAGATACTGCCAGAGTTCTTGACTTACCTTTAAATGAAGCTGATCGATTAGCTAAATTAGTTCCAAATATGTCAAAATTAAAAACAATATTTGAGACTGAAGCTAATAAACTCAGGAGTGAATTTCGACCAGAAGATTTGGACAAAGTAAATCAACTTTTAAATATATCAGGCGGAAACGATCTTGAGGCTGAAACAATTAGTCAAGCAAGAATTTTAGAAGGATCGGTTAGAAATGTAGGAACACATGCGTGTGGAGTAATAATTACACCTGACGATATTACTAATTTTGTTCCGGTAGCCACTGCTAAAGACTCTGATCTTTATGTTACTCAATTTGATAATTCTGTTGTAGAACAAGCTGGTTTGCTGAAAATGGATTTTTTAGGATTAAAAACACTTTCACTAATAAAAAGTACAGTTAAAATTGTAAAAGCGAAACATGGAATTGTTTTAGACCCTGATAATTTTCCACTTGACGATATAAAAACATTTGAATTATTTCAAAAAGGTGAAACAGTTGGTGTCTTTCAATATGAATCTGCTGGAATGCAAAAACATTTAAAGGATTTAAAACCTACTGTTTTTGATGATTTAATAGCAATGAATGCACTTTATCGACCTGGACCAATGGAGTATATACCAAGCTTTATAAATAGAAAGCATGGTGATGAAAAAATAGATTATGATTTACCTGAAATGGAAGAGTATTTAAAAGAAACATACGGAATCACAGTTTATCAAGAGCAAGTAATGTTGTTGTCACAAAAATTAGCTGATTTTTCTAAAGGTGAGGCTGATGTTTTAAGAAAGGCAATGGGTAAAAAACAAAAATCTGTTCTTGATAAAATGAAACCTAAATTTTTAAGTCAGGCTTCTGCAAAAGGTTTAAATGTTGATAAATTAGAAAAAATCTGGAAGGATTGGGAGGCTTTCGCGAGTTATGCTTTTAATAAATCTCATTCGACTTGCTATGCATGGATTGCCTACCAGACAGCTTATTTAAAATCTAATTACCCTGCCGAATATATGGCCGCAGTTTTATCTAACAACATGAATGACATTAAGTCTGTAACGTTTTTTATGGAAGAATGTAAAAGAATGAAATTAAATGTTTTAGGTCCTGATGTTAATGAATCATATTATAAATTTTCTGTGAATCAAAAAAATCAAATTAGGTTTGGAATGGGTGCAGTAAAAGGAGTTGGAGCAAATGCTGTAGCAACGATTGTTAATAACAGGAAAAAAGATGGGAATTATTATTCAATCTTTGATTTAGCTAAAAGAATTGATCTTCGAGCTGCAAACAAAAAGGCTTTTGACAATTTAGCATTTTCAGGTGCTTTTGATTGTTTTAATAATGTTCATAGAGCACAGTATTTTAATGATGATGGAGATGGTATAACATTTTTGGAGAAAACTATGCGCCATGCTTCAAAATATCAAGAAAACATCAATTCTTCTCAAGTTAGTTTATTTGAAAATTCTAGCGAGGTTCAATTTTCTGAACCATCAATTCCTAATTGTAACGAATGGGATCCGTTAGAAAAATTAGCAAGAGAAAAAGAAGTAGTTGGAATATATATTTCAGGTCATCCATTAGATGATTTTAAAGTTGAAATGAATACATTCTGTAATTCTAATGTTACAGCATTTAAAAACATGGAAAATTTTATTAATAAAGAATTAGCATTTGGAGGAATTCTTACTGAAGTTGAGCATAGAATAAGTAGGCAAGGAAAGGGTTGGGCGTCATTTATTATTGAGGATTATTTAGACTCTTATGAGTTTAGGATTTTTGGAGAAGATTATTTAAAGTTTAAACACTTCTTAATTATTAATAATTTTTTATTTATTAAGGCTTTAATAAAAGAAGGTTGGCAAAATAGAGATACTGGAAAAAAAGGAGATCCAAGGATACAATTTAACAGTTTTAAATTGTTACATGATGTTCTAGATTCGTTTGCAAAAAAATTATCTATTCAATTGAAAATTAATGAAATTGATAACAATAAATTAGTAAAATTAAATCAAATAATTGATAAGTTTAAAGGCGATCACAGACTTAATTTTGTTGTCTATGATGATGTGGAAAAGGTTAAGGTAGACATGATTAGTGAAAATAAAAAAGTGAATATTTCTCAAGACTTATTGGATGAATTGGATAAGGAAAAGATTTATTTTAAATTAAATTAAAAAAATGAGATTATTATTAAGTATTTTTTTGTGTTTTTTAGCTCACAATAATTTTTACGCTCAAAAAGCTAAATCAAGTGAACAGCTTAAATCTATTGATTCTATAACTTTAAATATGAAAGTTGATAAAGGTTTAATAAACACATATCAAAATAAAAAAAATGAATTATATTTTGAAATTAATAAAAGCTTACTTAAAAAAGAGCTTTTAGTGGTTACACGATTAGCTCAGATTCCTGCTGACTATTCTGGATACTTAAATGCAGGTTCCAAGACAGCTGAACATGTAGTGGAATTTGTAAAAAATGGACAAAAAATCTTATTAAAAGAGGTTAGTTATTCAAATGTTGCAAATAGTAATGATCCAATTTCAATTAGTGTTTCTGAAAATAACTTCAAACCTATTTTAGCTGCATTTGAAATAAAAAATTCCGATGAAGACAGTTATCTAATAGATGTTACAAGTTATTTTATGTCGGATTCACCTGGTTTTAACATTATTAGATCTTACGATAAGGATAATTATAAAATTGGAGCGGTTGACAAAAAAAGAAGTTTTATAGATTCTGCTAAAAGCTTTGCTAAAAATACAGAAATCTTACACACTCTTACTTTTAGCGCAAATAAAGCTCCAAGAAAAAATCAAACTAAGTCATTTAGCTTTCAAATTAACCATTCAATTATTGCTCTTCCTGATGATTTAATGCCTATTAGATATGAAGATAATAGAGTAGGTTGGTTTAATATTGAAAAAATTAATTATAGCTCCAACGCTTTAAAATCTGATAAATTTAGTATTGTCAGAAGATGGAGGCTGGAACCTTCAGACATAGATGCCTATAACAATGGACTTTTAGTTGAGCCGATAAAGCCCATAATATATTATTTAGACCCTGCAACTCCTCTTAAGTGGAGGAAATATTTTAAAATGGGTATTGAAGACTGGAATACAGCTTTTGAAAAAGCTGGTTTTAAAAATGCTATTATTGCCAAAGACCCACCTACAAAGGAAGAAGATCCTGACTTTAGCGCCGAAGATATTCGATATTCAACTGTTAGATATGTTGCTTCGACGACCAGAAATGCTGTTGGTCCTAGTGTATCAGACCCAAGAACAGGAGAAATATTAGAAAGTGACATTATTTGGTATCATAATCATTTAAGGTCATACAGAAATAGATATTTAATTGAGACAGGAGCTGCAAACCCTAAAGCAAGAACTTTAGATACTCCTGAAGAAGAAATTGGTGAAATGATGCGTCGTGTTATTTCTCATGAAATTGGACACGCTTTAGGTCTACCACATAATATGAAAGCTAGTAGTGCATATCCAGTCGATTCATTAAGGTCAGGAAACTTTACTCAAAAATTTGGAATTGCAACATCAATAATGGATTATGCCAGATATAATTATGTAGCTCAGCCTGGTGATAAAAATATCAGGTTTGTAAGACAGCTTGGCCCTTATGATGATTATTCTATCGAGTGGGGATATAGATATTTTGGTGACACCCCAGAAAATGAAAGAGAAATTTTAAGAAAATTTGTTGATTCTAAGTCATTAGACCCTATATATATGTTTGGTGGTTATGGGAATGACCCTAATTCACAAACAGAAAATATTGGTAACGATCCAGTAAAGGCTAGTATGTATGGGATTAAAAACTTAAAGATTGTAGCTAAAAACTTGACTAATTGGACTTTAGAGCCAAATGCCAACTATGAAGATTTAAATGAAATCTATGGAGAATTAATTTCTGTGTACCGAAGATATATTTATCATGTACATAATATGGTGGGTGGAATTTATAATACAACTCATAATTCAAACCAAACTGGAGTTACAACATATTTAAACACTGATGTTTCTAAACAGAAAGAGGCTTTATTATTTTTAGAACAAAATCTTTGGAAAACACAAGATTGGCTTATGAAAAAGAAGTTAGTATCTAAAATCAAGGAAGAGGGGGTTTTAGCTTCATTTCAAGATTTGCAAATTGGTGCTCTAAACAGATTATTGAGCGTCAACAAACTAAATAGAATGTTATCTGCTCAAGAATCTCTTGAGGGGAATCCATTGACTGTTGAGCAGTTGCTTCAAAGTTTATTTAAAACGATAGCGACTAAGCCATTTAGTGATGATTTATTTGAGCAAGGATTGCAACTTCATTTCGTAAATAGAATAACTTTTTTAATGAATGAAAAAGATTTAAATCCAACAGTGAAAGGATTGTTAATGCAGCTAAAAAATGATTTTAATTCATTATCTAAACGTAAAATAAGGTTTGCTAAAGGCAAGAAAAAAGCTCATTTCAATTATTTAAAAAGTTTAAGTAATAATTAGTAATGTTTTTTTAATTAATTTTGATTTTTAACTTATAAAATATAAAAGATATGGCATTGGAAATTACAGATAGTAGTTTTGAGGAAACAGTATTAAAAAGTGACAAACCTGTAATGGTTGATTTTTGGGCTGCTTGGTGCGGACCATGTAGAATGGTTGGGCCAATTATAGATGAAATTAGTAGTGAATATGAAAATAAAGCTATTGTTGGAAAAGTAGATATCGATTCAAATCAAGAATTTGCTGCTAAATACGGAGTTAGAAATATCCCTACTGTTTTGGTGTTTAATAATGGTGAATTGGTAGATAGACATGTTGGTGTAGCTCCTAAAGACACGTATGCTACTGCATTAGACAACCTTCTTAAATAAGCTTTTGCCTTTACAAGCCAAATTAAAACTCGTGAACAGTATAAAACTGACCATATTATTCTTTTTTTTTACTGTGCTCAGTTTTTCTCAGAGTATAGAAATTGTAAATTTTAATACATCTTCTGATTATTGTCCTGGAAGTGGTGTTTCAATGCACATTAACCCAACGGGTATATTTTCGTTTGAAAATGCTGGAAATCTTCAGGACCCAGCTAATAATTCTTTTATTTTAGAGATTTCTGGTGTTGGAGGTGATTGGTCAAACCCTGTAGTTCTTAACACAGTCTATGATTTTTATACTCCACTAATTAATGGTACTATTCCAGCTAATTTTTCAGCTGGAGATTATTTATTAAGAGTTCGTTCTACACAACCTGCAATTACGAGCGCTTCATCTTCGATAATTTCTGTTGGGGATTGTACCGCGCTTAATTCAGATGTTCCTAGTGTAACGACAAATATGGATTCAAATTCAAACTTTACTCAATGTTTGAATGAAGATGCAAATATTATTAATCCATATATAGGCTCAATGAATCAAAACTATAACTCCCTTTCTGATAGTATGCCATCAAGTTATCAGTTTTTCACAGTTGACCCAACCAATTCAAATAATACTATTTCTGTAAGACTAATTAATATTGAAAATGGTACTTCATTTGCTGTTTCAGCTATTTCAGGAAATATTTATCAGATTCCCGCAGATTTAGCTGTTGGAACCTATAATTTTGAAGTTACAGAAACTGACTCAGCTGGAAATGTAAGTTTATTCAGCTATACATTCTTATTTCATACAAGTGCAACTATTTTTGGTAATGCTTCATCTGAAACAGTCTGTGTTGGAGAAGAAGTTACCTTTTCTGTAGATATTTCAAATCTTGGAATTGGAAGTAACTACATGGGGTCTTATTATGTTGTAGATTTTGGAGACGGTTCATCCCCTGAAATTTATACTCAAGCAGAATTATTGGATTTATATTCTGATCCAATTGATCCAATAACTCATATATTTGATCAGCCATCTTGTAGTGCAAACGGAAATAATAGTTTTATAGTTTCCAAAAAACTTTTTAATAAAGGTCTTGTAAACTCTTCAAATGATCCACAGTGTGATTCATATGTTCAAAATGGATTGGGAGCATCTAAAGAAATAGCTACAGCTGAATCTCCACAAGCTCAATTCAATTTAAATCCTGAGCAGTGTATTAGTGAAAATATTGAAGCAATTAATACAACAATTCCGGGATCTTACCCAACAAGTTCAGGAGCATGTGCTGGAGAGGTTAATTATGACTGGCAGGTTAAAAAACCAAGTTTTTCTGACTTTTTACCTGTATCACTTTTAAATTCATCTTGGGTAGTTGGAGATGACTTACTTATTCCTGCTTCTGATGTTGATGAAGTTGGTTGTTGGGAAATAAAATTAATAGCGGTTAATCCCGCAGCTTGTTTATCAGAATCTGTGTATTTAGATAGCGTTAATATCGAAGATATTCCAGATGCTGATTTCAATGACATTGGAAACATTTGTCAAAATCAACAGATAACACTTACGGATGCATCTAATATTATTGAAGCAACATGTGATATCACATTACCTAATGAAACACCTACTTATGTTTGGGCTATTTCACCAAATTCAGGATATACACTTGGTAATGACAATGATGGAAATTTAACAACTCTTAATAGCCAAAATCCTGTGATTACTTTCACTGAGGTTGGTAGATATACGGTTAGTTTAACTGTTTCAACAGAATGTGGTTCAGATTCACATTCAGAGACCTTTGATGTACTTGGAAACTCAACGGTTTCATTCCCAATAACATCACAAACATATTGCTCAACCAATATTCTTTTAGTTGATTTTGCTAATCAAATTACACCAACATATTCTACCGGTTTTTCTGCACCAACAGATTATGTGTGGGCAGTTTCTGGCTCTGGAATTACCAATTCTGATTATATGTTTGTAAATGGAACAACTAATTCAAATGCACTACCAACAATACAACTAAATTCCTTTGGAACATATAATATTACAGTAACAGTTGGTTCAAATTGTGACACACCAGCTTCTGATACGGTTGTAATTACATTGAGTCAATCCCCAACTATTACAAATATTGTTACATCTCAGGATGTTTGTTCAGCCGATGCATCACTTCAGTTTGATTTCACTACGGATGTTAATGGTACTACATATTCTTGGGTTGCAACTGAAAATGAAAACTTAACTGGATATGATGAAAGCGGTACAACTGCATTCATTCCTTCTCAGACTATTACAAACACAACCAATACGGATCAAGATTTGGTTTATACTATAACCCCAATTGCAGATGGATGTGCTGGGACACCTTTTGAATATACTTTAACTATTCAACCTGTTCCTGTTATTGCAGATAAAGATGAAACCATTTGTGATGGAGAAACATTTAATATTCAACCAATAGATAATTCACCTACTGAGATAGTTCCGGTAGGAACAACCTATAGCTGGTCAGCACCCGTTAGTAGTCCTACAGGTGCAATTACCGGCGGCTCAGAAGGAGCATCTCAAGCTTCAATTAGTCAAACATTAATTAATACGACTGATTACCCTGCAACTTTAACTTACATAGTTCAATCTGAATTTAATGGTTGTAAAGGAGATCCATTTGAAGTTGTAATCACAGTAAATCCAACCGTTGGTGTTGATGCGGTTGCCAATCAGGTTCTTTGTAATGGTGATGATACATTGGCAGTAGAGTTTAATACAACATTAGATTCTGAAACATCTGAAACTAACTTAGAAGGGACAATATCCTACACATGGACCAATGATAATACTGATATTGGTTTAGCTGCATCGGGAAGCGGAAATATTCCAAGTTTTACTGCAACAAATGGTACTACAGAGCCTATCACAGCTAATATAACTGTAACATCAGTTTACACTTACAATGATGTTAGTTGTGAAGGTGAATCAGAGATATTTACAATAACGGTTAATCCTTCTCCTTTAGTTGAATTTTCAGAAGAGGAACAATTTATAACGAGTGGTGATACCACTGCTCCTGTTACTTTATCAAGTCCAACGGATGGAGTTACATTTACTTGGACTGTAACAGCAGAAGATGGAATTACAGGATTAGCAACTACTTCAGGAACAGATACAATTCCTGCTGAAACATTTTTAAATACAACAACAGGTCCCTTAACAGTAACATACACAGCAATTGCAACGAGTGATGTAGGATTTGATTGTGAGGGATTACCTATTGATTATGTGGTAACAGTAAATCCATTAGCTCAGGTAAACCCACTAGATGATCAGGTAGTTTGTAATGAAGAAAATCTTTTACTTGAGTTTACCACTAACATATCAGGTGGTACAATGACATATACATGGACTAATGATAATTCTGCTATAGGTCTTTCAAATGCGGGTACTGGAAATATAGATATTACAGCTACAAATACTACAGATGCTCCGATATCTGGTACTATAGTAGTTACACCAAGCTTTGAAAATGGAGGAGACACTAATGTCGGTGATCCTATAACATTTGAAATTACTGTGAATCCAACTGGTCAAGTAAACTCTATTGGAAATCAAATAGTTTCAAATGGATTTGACACGTCTTTAGTGGAATTTTCAACGGCTAATATAAATGGAACTACAATATTTAACTGGACGAATGATTTAACTTCTATTGGTTTAGCAGCTTCAGGAAGCGGAAACATTTCTGCCTTTACAGCGATAAATAACGGTACAAATCCTGTTATTGCAACAATTACTGTTACACCAATATTTGAAAATGGTGGTGTAAGCTGTACTGGGCCTGCAACCCCTTTTGAAATCACTGTTAATCCAACTGCTCAGGTAAATTCAACTGTTGACATGGTTGTTTCTGATGGAGACAATGTTGATATGCCATTCTCAACAATTAATACAGGTGGTACTTCCACATACTCATGGACTAATACAGATCCAACTACCGGTTTAACTAATACAGGTTCAAGTGACATAGGATTCACAGCTGTAAATACTGGAACAAGTCCAATTACTACTACTGTTGTAGTTACTCCTAATTTTGAAAACGGAGGCAATAGTAATTCAGGACCTACAGACACCTTCATAATAACTGTAAATCCAACTGCTCAAATAGATCCTGTAGATAGTTTAACTGTTTGTGATGAAGATATTATTGATCCAATAGTATATACTACTCAAAATACAGGTGGGGTAACAAATTACACTTGGACGAATGATAATACGTCAATAGGATTAGCATCAAGTGGTAGCGGAACTATTTCTGGATTTACTGTTTTAAATTCATCAAATCAAACACAAGTTGCAAACATAGTCGTAACCCCAACATTTGAAAGTGGTGGTGTTAGTAACTCAGGGGAATCAGAGTCGTTTACCATAACGGTAAATCCAACTGCTCAAGTTGAATCAATTACAGATTTAGTATTCTGTGATGAAAACATTACGGATGAAATTATTTTTGAAACACAAAATACTGATGGTGTAGCTACATACTCATGGACAAATGATAATACAAATATTGGATTAGCAGCAAGCGGAGATGGAAATATTCCTTCATTTGCATCTGTGAACACCTCATTTGCATCAATAGTTGCAAACATTACAGTAACTCCAACATATACAAATAATGGAATTAGTTGTGATGGGCCATCGGAAATATTTATAATAACAGTTAACCCAACTGCTGAAGTAGTAGAGATCTCAAATCAGATTTTATGTAATCAAGAAATTTCTGAAGCAGTATCATTTAGCACAGTAAATACAGACGGTGTAACAAGTTATTCATGGACAAATGATAATACAACTACTGGTTTAGCTGCTTCTGGTAGTGAAAATATTTCAGCAATTACAGTGTCTAATTCATTCAATAATGCCATTGTCTCAAACATTACAGTAACTCCAACATATACAAATAATGGAATTAGTTGTGATGGACCATCAGAAACTTTCTCAATAACAGTTAATCCTACGGCACAAGTTGATACTATTATTGATCAGGTATTGTGTAATGGTGAATCAACTGAATCAGTTTTATTTACAACGACGAATACTGATGGTGCTACTACTTATAATTGGACAAATGACAATACAACAATCGGATTGCCGATTGCTGGAGGAACTGGTGATATTGGAAGTTTTGTTGTAACTAATGACACTTCAGAATTACAAACAGCCACATTTGTTGTTACGCCAATTTATACTAACGGCGTTATTAGTTGTGAAGGACAAACTGAAACCTTTACTATTTCAGTTAACCCTACTGCACAAGTTAATGTGATAGGTGATCAAGATTTATGTGAAGGAGAAGTAACTGCTCCAATCGAATTCACAACAATAAACTCTGATGGAATAACGACATATGAATGGACAAATACCAATCCTTTAATTGGATTAGCTGAAAGTGGAATTGGAAACATACCGAGTTTTGAGGTTTTAAATGATGCTGCAAACTCTCAAAATGCGATAATAACAGTTATACCTACCTATACAAATAATGGGGTAGAGTGTACTGGTCTATCTGAAACATTTGTTCTAACTGTAAACCCTGGTGCTCAGGTCAATCCTATTGATAATCAAATTTTGTGTGATGGAGAATTAACAGATCCAATACAATTTACAACCCTAAACACTGATGGAGTTACTGAATATAATTGGACTAACACAAATACCTCTATTGGTCTTGCTTCTGCGGGTACTGGTGATATTGGCTCATTCTCAGTTGTTAATACATCAACTAGCGCTCAATCAGCTACTATCACAGTAACTCCAACTTATACTAACAGTGGGGTAATTTGTTCAGGTAATTCAGAACAGTTCACCATAACCGTAAATCCTTCAGCACAGGTTAATGGCCTTGCAGATTACAATACAATTTTGTGTGATAGTGAATTTACACCAGTATATTCGTTTAGCACTGTGAATACTGATGGTTTGACATCATTTAATTGGGCAAACAATAATACAGCTATTGGTTTAGATGATTCTGGAGAAGGTGGAATTCCTAGTTTCCAGGTTATAAATTCAACGCAGTCAACGATAAGTGCAACAATTACTGTAACTCCTAGTTACGAAAATAACGGAATTATCTGTGATGGTAATGCCGAGACATTTACTATAACAGTTAATCCTTCACCAGACATGGATAATGTTGATGATATTGTATTATGTAATAATGAAATATCATCGATTATCGATTTTACAACTCCAAATACTGATGGTAATACTACATACAATTGGACTAATGATAATACTTCAATTGGACTCTCATCATCTGGTAACGGGGATATTTCGTCATTTACAGCTATAAATCTAAATCCAATCACAGAAGTAGCGACAATAATTGTAACGCCAACTTATGAAAATAATGGAGTTGTTTGTATTGGTGATCCTCAAACATTTAGCATTAGTATCTTGAGTGAAATCGAAATTACCGCAACTACTGTTGATGCTCTTGATTGTAACGATCCTAATAGCGGAAATATTAATATAACTGTAACTGGTGGTTCAGGAGTTTATGATTTCCTTTGGAGTAATGGTGCAATAACTGAGGATTTAAACAATATTGGCCCTGGTGATTATAGTGTTACTATAACTGACAGTGAAGGCTGTATAGCAACTTCTGACACATTTAACATATTCAGACAAGAAGACTTAACGGTACAGTTGGATACAGAAATTGTTCCTTTCTGTGAAAATAATCTTGTAACTCAAGAAAATAGAATTACAATTTCGGGTGGTCTTGGTCCGTACACAGTGAATTGGTCAGGTGGAGCAGTTAGTATAAACGACAATACATTTATGACTGCTTATCAAAATGGGCTTTATAATGTTCTTGTAACAGATCAATATGGATGTCAAGTGAGTACGGATATTTCAATTGACTTTGATGAACTTGGACAAGCATCATTTGATTATGATAGCAATGGAAATATTGATTGTGGATTAAGTATATATAACGAATTAAGTTTCTTTAATACTTCTTTAGGGGATTATACAAACGTAATTTGGGACTTTGGAGATGGCAGTGCGTTAGTGAGTGGAGATGTTGTCAATCATCAATACCTAAATTCTGGAGCATATATTGTAACACAAACAGTTGAATATAATTATGGTTGTGTTGAAACCAATACAGTTGAAGTAGAAGTTACTGACGGATATGATATTGTTTTACCAAATGCTTTTTCACCAAATGGTGATGGAATGAACGATACAATTAGACCAGTCTATGCTTGTGTAAATAATATAGAGATGAGTATCTATGATACTTTTGGTTCATTAATTTATTATGAAAATAATCTTGAACTAAATGGATGGAACGGAACATTAGACGGTAAATTAGCTGAAAATGGAAATTATTTAATTGTAGTTAATGGAACTACAATTTATAATGAAGAAATAAATTTAAGAGGGGTATTTGTATTACTTAGATAAAATATTATGAAAAGAATTATCTTAATATTAGCCATTATTTTTTCTGTGAAGTCGTATTCACAGGATCCTGCGTTTACTCAATCATTTATGGTTCCAGAAACAATAAATCCATCTTTTTCTGGTTTTTATGAAACTACAAAGGCGGGACTACTTTATAAAAATCAACAGTGGTCTGGTTTTGATTTCAATTTAAATTCTCAATACGTATATTTTGACGATTGGTATCCAAATTTAAACAGTGGTATTGGGGTTAGTATAATGAATCATCAGGAGACATTTACCAATTATTCCTTGAAGCAATTAAATTTAAGTTGGGCATATAAAGTTCAAATAAATTATGATTGGGATTTTAGACCAAGTGTTACATTTGGATTTGCAACTAAAGACTTTGGATTCGATAATTTATTATTTGAAGATCAAGTAAATATATTTCAAAATATTATTAACTCTAATTCATTTGATCAAATAATTCTTGCCGAGAATGCAAGATATGTAGATATTGGTGCTTCGTTCTTATTTAATAATGACAATAATTGGATAGGTATTACACTTAGGCATTTAAATAGACCAAATGTCTCTATGGTTTCTCAAGGTGATATTCCTTTGGATATATTTATTTCAGTTCATGCGTCTTTAGAATTACCAGTTTTAGAATATAATAATGACAGCAGTGTATATTTCATAACAAACTTTATGAAGCAGGCCAAGTATGATAGATTTGATTTAGGATTTCAATATGTTTTTGATAGATTTTCTTTTGCACTTACTGCGACTACCAACCCTATACAGACTTCCAGCGAAAGTCATTTAATTACATCAATCAACCCTATAATTGGCATGGCGTGGGAAGGTTTTAAGTTTGGATATTCTTATGACTTTAATCTAAGCAAAATTGGTGGAGATGGGGCTATTTCTGAATTCTCAATTACTTATGATTTCTTAAATAATAAGGATTGTTTCGGATGTCCACAGTACTAGATGTAAATTTATTCTACAATTAATTAATAATTTTTATAAAATTATTTGTGGTATAAAAAATCGAGTGTATATTTGCTCCGCTCAAAGCAACGGTCTGGTAGTTCAGTTGGTTAGAATACCTGCCTGTCACGCAGGGGGTCGCGGGTTCGAGTCCCGTCCAGACCGCTATTAAAATGTTGTGTTGCTAATAGGTGTTTTGCCTATTAGAGGTTTTTATAAAACCAGTGGAAAGCTTTCCTTTTTCTTATTAAGAAATTGGGATGCTTTTTTATTTAAATAATACATTTTACTCAAATAATAGCAAATTTGAAGCTTATTATATCTACTATAACGTTTTCGTGTTACAATTATTGAATTATTAGTTATTTGTCTTTTTTTGTATTGATTAATTATTTATTTGCTTGTTTTACTGTTTTTTATTGAAAAATTCATTTCTTATGTTTTAAATTATTACATATGTCTTAATTTAGCTCTCTCAATTTTAGGTTATCTGTAATAAATCATAACTTTTTTGATAATTCCTTAATAACTTAAAGATTAAATTAAATTATTTAAATAAAAAATTCATGAAAATATCATTTTTAAATTTATGTCTGTTTATTGGAACAATGTTCTCTACTATTCAGAGCCAGAATATTTCTGGAAAAGTTTCAGATACTAATCTTATTCCTATTGGAGGAGTAAATGTTAGTGTTGAAAATTCAAATAATGGAGCTGTTACTGATTTTGATGGAAATTTTTCTCTATCAAACGTTGATTCTAATTCAAAATTAGTCTTTAGTTATTTAGGATATCAGACTGTTACTGTTGAGGTTGGAATGCAAAAACAGTTTTCTGTAATTTTAAACGAAGATCTTAGTGAACTTGATGAAGTTGTGGTAATTGGTTATGGTTCTCAGAAATTGAGTGATATTTCTGGTGCTGTTTCTACAGTTAGTTCAAGTGCTATTGAGGCAATTAAGCCTGTTAGGGTTGAAGATGCCCTTCAAGGTCAAGCTTCTGGTATAAATATTATTTCTAGTGGATCACCTGGATCTAAACCAACAGTTTTAATTCGTGGTATTACATCTTACGCTGGAAATTCTCCATTAGTTGTTATTGATGGTGTTTCGCAATCAATTGATGATTTAAATTCACTTAATCCAAGTGATATTAAGTCTGTTAATGTTTTGAAAGATGCAGCTCTAGCTTCTATATATGGTGTTAAAGGAGGTAGCGGTGTAATCGTTGTTACTACTAAGTCAGGAGAAAGAAATTCTGACACTTCTTTTAACTTTAGTACTTCAGTCGGTAATCAATCTGTCGTTAAAATGATAGATGTTTTAAATGCAAGTGAATATGGTGCTATTTTAAATGAAGCAAGTATGGCAGCTGGAGAAGGTTTAATTTATCCAGACCTATCAGGATTAGGTAAAGGAACAAACTGGCAAGAGGAAGTAATTAATGATGCTGCAATTGTTAATCATTCCATTACTGCTTCGGGAGGTAGTGATAAGACATCCTTTTATGTTTCAGCTGGTTATTTAGGTCAAGACGGTGTTGTTGGTCCATCAGAAAAATCTTTTTTTAACAGAACAAACTTTACAACAAATATTAATACTGATTTAACTGATAAAACTAAACTATTAGTTAATACAAATTATACTAACATAAAAGGGAAAGGACTTCCGGAAAATGGAATAAATAGTGTTCTTTCTAACTCATTAAATTTTGACCCAACAGTTAATCCTTATGAAAATGGAAGTTTTGGAATTAGTGAAACAATCACTCAGGAGATCATAAATCCATTAGCCCAAATTGATAATACATACAATGAAGGTAATACCAATAAGCTTACTGGTAAGATTGAATTACAACATGATTTAATGGATAATTTAAAAGTTACTTCTAGATTTGGTTATACTTTTGTTGATATTTATAATAAAAACTTTATTCCCTTAGCATTTTATGGTAGTGGTCACAATGCTACTAATGCTAATGAAGATTTAAGTCCTATAGTTTCTGTTGATGCTGAAGGTACAATTGTATCGACTCATAATAGAATCTCAGAATCTAAAACAAACTATTTCAACTATACTTTTGAAACATATGCAAATTATGATTTTACAATTAATGAAAATCACAACTTTCAAACGGTGCTAGGTTTTTCAATTGGAGAAAATAAAGGTGAATATATAGGTGCATTTAACGAAGATGTTCCTTTTAACTCGTGGGCCTATGCAGATATAAGTGCTGCTACTGGAAACGCATCTCAGCAAACTTCAAGTTCTTGGCAATATGTTGGAAGAAATGTTTCTTATTTCTCAAGATTATTATATGATTTTAATGAAAAATACTACTTCTCCTTTACTGGTAGAGTAGACGGATCTACATCATTTGGTACAAATAATAAGTTTGGATTTTTCCCTTCTGCTTCATTGGGTTGGGTAATTTCAAAGGAAGACTTTTTTGAAGACGCTCCTTTAGATTACTTAAAGTTTAGAGCTAGTTACGGATCTCTTGGAAATGATAATATCAACCCTCAATTTGCACTTATTTCTACTTTTCCTAGTTATACTTTTGATGGAAGTATAATTAATGGTTCTGCACTTGGGTCTGTTCCTAATGAGGATGTTTCATGGGAAAATCAAGTTCAGATGAACTTTGGAATTGATACTAGACTATTTGATAATAAACTTTCAATAACTGTTGATTATTTTAAGAAAACAGTTGATGATTTATTATTTGCCCCTAATTTATCATTATACCTAGGAACTCCAAGTTTCCCAACAACGAATATTGGTAAAACTCAAAGTACAGGTATTGATGCTTCACTTTCATATAATACAACTGTAGGAAAAGACTTTAATATTAGTACAAACCTTAATTTCACAACATCTGATAATGAAGTTTTAGAAATAAACAATGGCGACAGGTATATATGGGGAGCTGGATATGGAATTCCTTACACTCCAATTGTAAGATTTGAAGAAGGATATAGCCCTGGATATTTTTTTGGTTATAAAACAGATGGAATATTTCAAACACAAGCTGAGGTTAATTCACATGCTACACAAAATGGGGCAGCGCCTGGAGATATAAGATTTGTTGATGTTAATTCGGATGGGATTATAAATGACAGTGATAGAACTGAAATAGGTGACCCTTTTGCTGATTTTACAATTGGGTGGAATTTAGCTGTTGATTATAAGAATTTTGATTTTAGTGTATTTACATACGCTTCAGTAGGTAATGATATTTACAGAGCTTACGAAAGAAACTTAAATTATACTAATCGATTTGCTTCAACATTAGATAGATGGACTGGAGCAGGGACAAGTAATTCAGAACCTAGAGTCTCATTTATTGATTCAAATAATAACAGAAGAGCATCTGATAGATACATTGAAGACGGAAGCTACCTTAGAATAAAAAATATTCAACTAGGATATACTTTTCCAGAATCGTTTGCAAACCAGATTGGTTTTGATGAAATCAGAGCATACACTCAGGTTAAAAACTTACTTACTTTAACGGAATATTCTGGTTATGATCCGGAAATTTCAAATGGTGGAGTATTAAACACTGGTATTGATATAGGAACCTACCCACAACCAAGAACTTGGTCTATGGGATTAAATATTAAATTTTAATAATAGAAATTATGAAAAAGATTAAACAAATATTTACATTACTGACTGTTAGCATTTTGTCATACACATGTGCTGATCACGTTGACTACGAACCAATAGAGGGTTATGCTATTACTGCAGACGTTTACTTTCAATCAGAAAGTGATTATGATGCTGCATTGATAGGAACTTACGATCCGCTTCAATGGTTATTTTTTAACATGCAAATTGGAGATATAGCTTCAGATAATTCTCTTTGTGGAGGCGAAAGTGCATCAGATTATCTTGGTCTACAACAAATTGATGATATGACTCATTATCCGAACAATGATAATTTAAGATCAATTTGGCAGTGGTTATATGAAGGTGTCAATAGAGCTAATTATATGGAAGAAAATAAATCTCTATTAGATTTTGATAATAAAGACGCCCTTTACGGAGAGGTTTATTTTTTAAGAGCTTATTACTATTTTGAATTGGTAAGATTCTTCGGAGACGTTCCTTTATTTGTAGATGCAAGATTAACTGCTGGAGATGCCGGAACATTGAGTAGAACTCCTAAAGAAGAAGTTTATGCACAAATTGAACTTGATCTTCAAAATGCAATTTCGAGTTTACCTAATTCTCAAAGTCAAGTTGGAAGAGTTAATAAGTTCACAGCAAATGCTTTATTAGGAAAAGTTTTATTGTATCAAGATAAATTTACTGAAGCAGCAACAGCTTTTGATCAGGTTATAGGAGTTTACTCTTTAGTTTCAGATTACGGAAGTCAATTTTTATCCTTTGGAGAAAATGGACCAGAATCTGTATTTGAAATTCAATACACTAATTCATCTAACTGGTATGATTGGGGTTGCCCACAATGCTCAGAAGGAAATTTTGGAATTATTCATAATGGACCTAGAGGCTGGGATGGACCTGAATATGCTCAAGGATGGAGTTTTAATGTTCCAGTAAATTCATTATTTGAATCATTTGAAGATGGAGATTCAAGAAGAGATGCTTCAATTTTAGATATGGTTGCTTATGCTGCAGCTACAGGAGCGAATTATACTGAAGGATATGAGCATACAGGTTACTATAATAACAAATATATTCCTAGAGCTGGACAAAGTGGAGCGCAGACTGAGTTAAACTATTTAAATAATTATAGAGCAATTAGATATGCTGATGTTTTATTAATGGCTGCTGAAGCCAATAATAGAGGTGGTATTAGTGATGCTTTAGCTCAACAGTACTTAAATGAAGTTAGAAGAAGAGCTTTTGGAGACCAA